>ERZ827156.2585-NODE-2585-length-18224-cov-3.803126_pt1 | contig 18224 bp, 21 predicted proteins | sample MGYA00519919_ERZ827156 | MGnify/ENA primary metagenome ERZ827156 (study PRJEB31778, sample SAMEA3449269) | human gut metagenome | biome: human gut; feature: human-associated habitat; material: faeces | place: United Kingdom | collected 2010/2012 ... | reverse complement strand
CGCCATTTGCCCAGTCCTTAGCCTGATAAACAAGAGGAGTGGTGCTTGCTCTTCTTCCGCCGAATATGATAGCGTCTATGGGTACACCATTTGGACTGTCAAATTCGCTGCTTATGCACGGACAATTTTTAGCAGGAGAAGTAAACCTACTGTTTGGATGAGCGCCGGGTTCTTTTGAGGTTTTACCATTCCAAGGTTCATTTTTCCAGTTTATCGCATTTTCAGGAGGGTTTTTATCGAGTCCTTCCCACCAAACTGTGTTGTCATCTAGGTTTTGTACAACATTAGTGAATATAGTATTACACTTAGTACTTTCAAGAGCGTTGGGATTAGATTTTTCATTAGTACCGGGAGCAGCTCCGAAAAAGCCGTTTTCAGGATTTATTGCCCATAATCTGCCGTCTTTACCTTGATGTAGCCAAGCAATGTCGTCACCAACACACCATATTTTGTATCCTTCTTTTTTGTATATTTCAGGTGGGATTAACATTGCAAGGTTAGTTTTTCCGCAAGCAGATGGAAACGCAGCTGCCACATATTTAATTTGTCCATTAGGCTTTTGAATCCCAAGTATGAGCATGTGTTCAGCCATCCAGCCTTCATTTTTCCCCATAAAGGAAGCCAAGCGAAGGGCAAAACATTTTTTCCCTAAGAGTACGTTTCCACCGTACCCTGAATTAACGGATATAATAGTGTTATCCTCAGGGAAGTGACATATATATCTTTCATTTTCGTTGATATTACAAGAGCAGTGAAGCCCCCTTACCCAGTCGTTACTGTTAGCTAGTTTGTCTAAAACTTTTTGTCCGACTCTAGTCATTATAGCCATGTTTAGAACCACATATATAGAATCAGTAATTTCAATACCTATTTTAGCATACGGCGAATCTATAGGACCCATTGAATACGGGATTATATACATAGTTTTATTTTCGTAGCTGTTTCTTGCAATCTGAAACAATTTTTTATAAGCCTCTTTTGGTTCCCACCAATTGTTTGTTGGACCAGCGTTTTCCTTTTTAGAAGTACATATAAAAGTTCTGTCTTCAACCCTAGCAACGTCGTTTTGCTTTGTGCGGTGAAGGTAGCAGCCGGGAAGTTTCTCTTGATTTAATTTTATTATTTCGCCGGTGTCACAAGCCTGTTTACGTAAATTTTCAAGCTGCTGCTCAGAACCGTCAATCCACACGACGTCTATAGGATTAACAAGCTCTTTCATTTGCTGTATCCAATTAATTACATTTTTATTGTTTGTCATAAATAAAATCACCTCATATGTCGAATAATAGTGTTAAGTGTAATGTATAATATTGTAATACATAAAAGAGTATTTATCAATACATTTATTTTAATACAATATTGTATAATATATTAGGCATCAATAAATTGACATAAAAATATTTTTTGAAATATACATATAAATAATGCTGACTTAAGGTTGACTTTTAATACTTTATAGTAGATAATACCTATATAGTACACTTTTTCATGAATAGGTATAATTTTTATTTGGAATAATCATATTATATTTGTAAATTAAATTAAAAATATTAAAATATAACAAATGACAGGTTGCCTGTAGATTTATATTGAAAGGAATATTTATTATGAAAAAATTTAGCTGCGTTATAACAGAAGAAAATGGAATTCATGCCCGTCCTGCGGGAATGCTTGTTAAAGAAGCAAAAAACTTTAATTCGAAGATTTCGATAATAAAAGATGAAAAAACGGCTGATGCTAAAGGACTTTTTTCGATAATGGGATTAGGTGTAAAAAGCGGAGATGAAATAGTAGTAGAGATAGAAGGCGAAGATGAAGAACAGGCTTTTCTAAGCATAAAAGAATTTTTAAGCAAGAAATTCTGCGGTGAAGGAGAGGCGGAAAATGATAGTATTGAAAGGTAACGGAGTGTTTGGAGGAATATCGTTTGGGAAGCTAAGCGTTTACAAAAAGGAAAATTTCGATATATCCCCAAGCTACGTTGATGATGTAGACTCTGAAATTAATCGATATAAGCTTGCAAAGGAGCGAGCAATAAGCGAATTAGACTCTCTTTATAATTCTGTTTTGTCTAAAATAGGTAAAGAAGAGGCTGATATATTCCAAATTCATAAAATGATGATTGACGATGCTGATTACTGCAAAGGTATCGAAGACAGAATAAAATCTCAAAAGGTAAAAGCAGAGTATGCAATATTAAAAATATCCGAAGAATTTATACAGATGTTTTCGCTTATGGACGATGACTACATGAAAGAAAGAGCGGCGGATGTAAAAGATATATCAATGCGTCTTATAAAAATATTATGCGGAAAAAATGAAATTGTTCAAGAGGACGAGGAATGTATAATCGGAGCGGAAGATTTATCGCCAAGCGAAACGATAGAGCTTAGCGGAAGAAATATTAAGGGATTTGTAACGGTGAGTGGTTCGTGCAATTCTCACACGGCTATTTTAGCAAAGACAATGGGAATACCTGCGGTTGTTGGAGTTGGCGGAAGGATTAAAAAGGAGTTCGACGGTTGCTCTGTTATATTAGACGGCTATTCCGGGACGGTTTATATAAACCCGGAAGTTACAACCATTGAGAGACTTAAAAAGAAACAATCATTGTGCGAACATGAAAATAAATATTTACAAGGCTTAAAGGGCATGGAAAATATAACTAAAGATGGTAAGAAAATAGAAATATGCGCAAATATAGGGAACGCAAGTGATATTAACGGAGTACTTCAAAATGACGCTGAGGGAATAGGACTTTTTAGAAGTGAATTTTTGTATTTACGCAGAAATAGTTATCCGTCTGAAAAGCATCAATATGAAATATATAAAAAAGTATTACAAAAGATGAACGATAAGAAAGTAATAATAAGGACTTTAGACATAGGTGCAGATAAAAAGGTTTCGTATTTTAATCTTCCCAAAGAAGAAAATCCCGCAATGGGATACCGAGCCATAAGGATATGTTTAGACAGACCAAATATTTTTAAAACTCAGCTAAGAGCTATATATAGAGCGTCGGTCTACGGCAAGGTTTCGATAATGTTCCCGATGATTATATCAATTGATGAGCTTAAAAAGGCTAAAAAAATTATTGAAGAAGTAAAGTATGAGCTGACAGAAGAGGGAGTAAAGTATTCAGACGATGTTGAAATAGGCGTTATGATTGAAACTCCGGCAGCGGTTATGATAAGCGATGAGTTAGCAAAAGAGGTTGATTTTTTCAGTATAGGGACAAACGATTTAACGCAATACACGCTTGCTGTTGACAGACAAAATAATAAGATAAATAAAATGTATGACCCTCATCATAAGGCGATATTAAAGATGATAAAAATAGTTGCGGATAACGCCCATAAAAATGGTATATGGGTTGGAATATGCGGTGAGCTCGCATCAGACGAAGAGCTTACGGAAACATTTTTATCTTTTGGAATAGATGAACTTTCAATGTCTGCGCCATTTATATTGAATATAAGAAAAAAGGTAAGAGATACTGATGTTTCTAAAATAAAAGAAACGATAATTAAAAATTTTATATAGTAAGCAAAAACAAAAGGAGATAATTAAATGTTCAATTTTTTTCATAAGAACAAAAAACATGAGATATATGCGCCGATTTCAGGAGTGACAATAGACCTTTCAAGGGTTCCGGATGAAGCGTTTTCAGAAAAAATATTAGGAGACGGAGTAGCGATAATTCCTAATAGCGGAGAAATTTTATCTCCGGTTGACGGGGTTATAGAGCAGGTGGTTGAAACCTCCCATGCTTACTGTATACGCTCAAATGATGGTCTTGAGATTTTAATTCATGTTGGTATAGATACCGTAAAATTAAACGGAGAAGGTTTTGAAGTTTATGTAAGCAAGAACCAAAGCGTGAAGAAAGGGGATTTAATTGCGAAGGTGGATTTAGACGTCTTGAGGAATAAGGGCTACAATCTTCACACCCCTGTTATAATAACAAACATGAGCGAGATAAAAAATTTAAGTACTATAAATGAGCCGGTTGAGGCAGGAAAAACGGTTATAATGACGTATGAAAAATAATTTTGAGCGTCTTTATAAATATATTATTCTGAAAAAGGTGATGTTATATGAAGCGAGAAAGCGTGACATTTAGTGTTTTGCAAAGGATAGGACGTTCATTTATGTTTCCGATAGCGTTGTTACCGGTGGCGGGGTTGCTGCTTGGAATAGGCGCCTCTTTTACAAATGAACATATGATAGCGTCTTTTGGTTTGGAGTGGCTTCTTGGAAGCGGAACGGTTTTAAATTATATATTAGTTGTAATGAAAAACGCTGGAGACATAGTATTCGTAAACCTCCCATTGATTTTTGCAATGGGAGTGGCGCTAGGAATGGCAGAGAAGGAAAAAGCAACAGCTGCGTTGTCGGCGGCAATAGCATTTTTGGTTATGCATAAAACAATATCTTCAATGCTTAGTCTGAGCGGAAAGCTTGAGTCGGGAGCCATGCTTGAGGGGACAGTCGAAACGGTAGACGGTATAGAAACTTTGGCAATGGGAGTGTTTGGGGGAATAATCGTAGGATTAGGAGTTGCCGCACTTCATAACAGATTTTATAAAATAAAGTTACCTAATGTAATATCGTTTTTCGGAGGTACTCGTTTTGTGCCGATAATTTCGTCAATAGTATATGTCTTTGTGGGAATTTTGATGTATTTCATATGGCCTAGCATACAAAACGGAATATATGCTTTAGGTGGAATTGTGACAAAAACAGGCTATGCCGGGACGTTTATATACGGGATAATAGAAAGAGCGTTAATTCCATTTGGACTCCACCATGTTTTTTATATGCCGTTTTGGCAAACGGGACTTGGCGGTACGGTAGTGGTAGACGGAGCGTATATCAGAGGAGCGCAGAAAATATTTTTTGCGGAGCTTGCCTCACCGAATGTAGAGAGGTTTAGTGTTGGAGCAGCAAGGTTTATGGCGGGAAAATTTCCGTTTATGATTTTCGGATTACCGGGAGCAGCACTTGCGATGTATAAAGTTTCAAAACCGAGCAAGAAAAAAATTGTTGGCGGCTTGTTGCTATCTGCGGCGCTGACTTCTATGATAACGGGAATAACAGAGCCTCTTGAATTTACATTTTTATTTGTTGCACCGGCGCTTTACGCAGTACATTGTGTGCTTGCGGGACTGTCGTTTATGCTTATGCATGTGTTAAATGTGACGGTTGGTATGACGTTCTCCGGAGGAATAATAGACCTGTTCCTTTTTGGAATATTGCAAGGAAACAGTAAAACAAATTGGATATACATTATTCCGGTTGGGATTGCGTATTTTGTGGTGTATTACTTCGTGTTCAAGTTTATGATACAAAAATTTAATTTCATCACACCCGGAAGGGAAGACGACGAGCTTGAAACTAAGCTTTACACTCGAAAAGACGTTGAAGCTTCAAAGAAAGGCGGAGTGTCTGAACTGATAGTGAAAGGACTCGGCGGAGCAGAGAATATAAAAGATATAGATTGCTGCGCAACAAGGCTTAGAGTTTCGGTTAATGATAGCGAAAAGGTAGACGAAGGTTTACTAAAAGAAAGCGGAGCAGCGGGAGTCATAAAAAAGGGCGAAGGGGTTCAGGTTATATATGGACCTAGAGTAACCGTAATAAAGAGCGAAGTTGAAGATTATATGGAGAAAAATAAGTAAACGAAAGGCTATCAATTTATAGATAGCCTTTATTAATTTAGTGGTATACATATAGTTTTAAATAATATAATATATTAAATGTAAGTAAATAGTTAGAGGGGGAAGTGTAGGCATTTGCTATTAATTTATGTAGTGAGTGTCATAGATATGAGAGAAAGTGAAAATAATAGAGTAAGCCAGTCATTTGCCAAGGGTGCGCTTATAATGACGATTTGTATGGTTATAGTAAAAATAATGGGAGCGTTTTTTAAGATACCTCTTGCTAAAATACTTGGCGGAGAGGGAATGGGATATTTTAATTCAGCATATAGCTTATATAACCCGATATACGCATTTGCAACAGCGGGATTGCCGATAGCTATAGCTAGAATGGTGTCTGGAGACGTTGCGAGGAAACGATTTAAAGACGTTAAAAAAATACATAAAATATCAATTCCAATGTTCATTTTAACAGGAACATTAGGTATGCTTATAATGCTTGTGGGTTCTTTTATGTATGCAAGAATAACGAAAGCTCCGGGAGTACTGTATTCAATATTTATGCTTGCTCCAACGGTACTATTTTCGTGTTTAATATCAATCTATAAAGGATATTACGAGGGCTTGAGCAATATGGCTCCAACAGCAACGTCTGAAATAGTTGAGGCTGTTGGTAAGGTTGTGTTTGGGTTAGGGTTGTCTTATGGAGTGGTAGCGTGCGGCATGAATGAGTATTACGCTAAGGGAACGGTGTTTGGCAAGGCGTGTTACACAGAAGAGATGGCTCGAAGTGCAACATTACCTTTTGCTTCTGCGGGAGCTGTTTTGGGAATAACGCTTGGAGCGGTTGCAGGGTATTTGTACATATACGGTAAGTACAAGATGACCGGAGACAAAATAACACTAGAAGAAATTGAAAATTCACCCGAATCTCGCCCAACCAAAAAATTAATAAGAATGCTTCTTGAAATATCCGTACCAATAGGACTCGGGGCAATAATAATGAACTTTGCAGGGATAGTGGATTCAGTGTTAATTCAACGCAGACTCAACGATATAATGATGACGAACCCAAACGCACTTTTAAATGTATATCACGGGTTAATTCCGCTTGAAATAGTTGAAAGACAAACTACTCATATATTTTTATCGGGTTGCTTTGGATATATGTCAACAATAACGATGTTGATTCCGGCAATTACGCAAGGAATAGCAATAAGTGCTATGCCGTCAGTTACAACCGTGTGGGTTCAGGGGGACAGAAAAAAAATTAAGCAAACAATCCAGTCAATATTTAAAATAACAACGTTAATATCCGTACCGGCGGGGTTGGGACTATCATTTTTGTCTTACCCGATAATGGATTTAATATACGGTTCTATTGGCAAGGGAACGCAGCCTTGCGAAATATACATAGCGGCACACATTATGACAGTTGCGGGAATAGCAACGATATTTTCGTCAATAAGTACACCTCTTTGTAATATGTTGCAGGCAGTGGGAAGGGTAGACCTACCGGTTAAATTATTGACAATCGGAGTGATAATAAAAGTATTACTTAACTATTCTTTGGTTGGAATCCCTGAGATAAACATACAAGGTGCAAGTGTTGGAACGTTGGTGTGTTATTTGTTTGTGTGTTTAATGGCTCTTTATTACCTGTGTGTGGAAACAAAAATACGTCCAGACTTTAAGTCTATTATAATAAAACCGTTAATTTCAAGCGGATGTTGTGCAATAGCAGCGTATGCCTCCCAAGGACTATTATCACGTATTGTAAGCTACAAAATAGCAACGATATTGTCTATAATCATAGCAGTGGTAGTTTATATCGCAACCTTACTTCTTACCAAAACGCTTAACAGAGATGATTTTAAGATGCTTCCAAAAGGCGATAAAATTCTTATGTTACTTGAAAAATATAATTTAGTGTAGTAAAATAAGAAAAATGGTAAATGGTTGTTTTTTACTGTAGGAGGGGAAAGCTATGGAGTTCGAGTTTAAAGAAAAATATAGTATGTCAGACCTTTTAAAGATTATTGAAATACTTCGTTCTCCTGAGGGGTGTCCGTGGGACAGAGTCCAAACACATAAGAGTATTCGCTCTAATTTCATCGAAGAGGTATACGAGGCGATAGAGGCTATAGACCTTGAAGACAGCGAAAATTTAAAGGAAGAGCTTGGAGATGTTTTACTGCAGATAGTGTTTCATTGTAGCCTTGAAAAGCAAAACGGAAGTTTCGACTTTAATGATGTTGTAGACGCAATATGTAAGAAATTGTTAGTAAGACATCCTCATGTATTTTCAGACGTTAAAGCGAAAAATTCCAAGCAAGCCCTTGAAGTATGGGATGAAATGAAGCGCAAAACAAATAAAGAGACGCCTAAAGAAAGTATTGAGAGAATATCGAAATTTTTGCCTGAGCTTATGAGAACTCAAAAAATTCAAAATAAAGCCGCAAAAGAGGGTTATGGTATATTCTCGGTTGAAGAGGCTATAATAGAAACGTTTGACAGACTGCATTATTTAAGTACGGTTATAATGAAGGGTATCCAAGGAGAGTATGATGACGCTGTTGGTGACTTACTATTTTCCGTTGCTGAAATAGGCAGATTGATAGATGTTGACGCTGAAAATGCTTTGTACAATTCCAGCAAAAGGTTTACAGAGAAATTTTATGAAAAACTTACACTTGAAAAACAAAGCGATATATAGTAGACTGTAGCATACTGATTTTAAATTACATATAAAGGAAAATCAGTGGATATAATTGGACAAGTGTGAAAATACTTAGTCAAATTTATGGGAGGTAAATTTTTATGAACAAAACAGAATTAGTAGAGAAAATTGCAGAGAAAAGCGACCTTTCAAAGAAAGACGCAGAAAAGGCTCTAAATGCATTTATTGATGCAGTAACAGAGGCAGTAGCAAAAGACGACAAAGTTCAACTCATTGGATTTGGAACATTTGAACGTCGCAGACGTGAGGAACGTGCAGGACGCGACCCAAGAACAGGAAATCCAATAACAATCCCAGCATCAAACACACCGGCATTTAAAGCAGGAAAGGCTTTTAAAGAAGCTGTAAATAAATAAAATAAAATTGTAAAAAGGGCGGCAATCCAAGGTTATGCAAAGAAAAGCGTAAGGGGGTTGCTTCTTTTTGTTATTTAGACATTTGATGTAAACGTATTTACAAAAACTTGAAAAAAAGTATATAATAATATATCTTAAAAAATGAGAAAAGCTAAAAAAGGTTTATTAAAGAAGGAAGAGTTGATATGAGACTTGATAAATATTTAAAGGTTTCAAGAATAATAAAGAGAAGAACAGTAGCCAACGAGGCTTGCGACGCAGGAAAAGTAGAGGTAAATGGTGTTGAGGCTAGGGCGTCGTATAATGTTAAATTGGGCGACATAATATGTGTAAAGCTTGGGAGCAAGGTTGTGAAGGCGGAAGTACTATCGCTAAACGAGCACGTTAGAAAAGAGCAAGCTCAAGATATGTATAAAATTATAGAAGACACCAATAAGGTAGATGTAGAGAAAAAGCCCGAAGAAAAATGGGAGTACACTAACGATTAAACGAATTTACGCTTAAATGAGGAATATATAAACTTACAAATTCATAAATATTTTAATAATATGTAATGGAGGGGTAAGTTTTGCCTGAAGAAAAAAATAAACCAAAAATGCCACATAGCGTGATACTAGAAAACAGGAAACTCTTAAATTTAAGTGGGATATCGGACGTTGACAGCTTCGACGAACAGACAATCACGGCATATACGAGTATGGGAGAGCTGACTATTAGAGGGACGGATTTACACATAAATAAATTAAACCTTGAAACAGGGGAACTGATAGTTGAAGGAGAAATTTGCGCAATGATTTACTCGGACCACGAATTATCGGGAAAATCGGGAATATTTTCAAAGCTGTTTAGGTAGAGGGGATAGTTGTGGGATACGATGTTCTGAGTCAGGAAGAAATATTTATGTATGCGTGTGTGTTGGGGGCGCTTTTAGGAGTGCTTTATGATATGTTTAGGATAGTTAGGCTGGCGGTTAATTGGAAAGCATGGCAGATTTTTTTACAGGATATTTTATATTTTGTAATTAGCGGATTGATAACGTTTGTGTTTTTGCTAACGTTCAATAACGGAATAGTCAGAATACATGTTATATGCGGAGAACTGATGGGATGGATAGTGTATTACATTACAATCGGAGAGATAGTATATAGATGCTCGAGTGGAATAATAGGAGCGGTTAAAAAAGCGGTGAAAAAAATATTTATTGTTATTTTAAATCCAATTGTCAATATATTTAAAATAATTAAATGTAAACTGCACAGTAAAAATATAAAAAAGAATAAAATGTAAAAAATTTCGACGGAATTTAAAATCTACTTGCAAAATTAAATGTAGTGTTGTATAATGAAAAAGATTTTTATTTAGTTTGAGCTTATGCTGAGAAAAGGAAGTATTTTTTATAATGAAACTTATAACTAAAAGAAAAAAAAAGGGTAAACTAATCTTGAAGTTAGTGTTGTTGGCTTTGGTTATATATGTGATATCATTATTAGTGAGTCAGCAAATGCTAGTTCAAAACAAAAGAAATAAATTGCAAGAAATTAACGAGCAAAAAGCTTTGCAAAAACTTAAAAACAAGGATTTAGAAAATGCTTTAGAAGAAGACAGCAAAGATAATAATCAGTATATAGAAAGAATAGCTCGTGAATTAGGGTATGTTAAAGATGGAGAAAAGGTTTTTGAAATTGCTAAAGGAAATAACAAGTAAAGCCACTTGGCGAGGGTTGTTAATTTCTTAATGTGTGATTTATCTAAGTTAAATAAGATTGTTAATGCGTGAATAAATATGAGGAGGAAGTTGTTTTTTTATGCAATTGGAAGGTAGTATTTTAGACGGTAAGGTTACGGGGATTACGAAATTTGGAGCTTTTGTTGATATAGGCGACGGGAAAACAGGTTTGGTGCATATTTCAGAAGTTTCGCCTACTTTCGTAAAAGAAGTTAAAGATTATCTTAGCGAAGGTCAAGAAGTAAAGGTTAAAGTTCTTAGCGTGTCGGATAACGGAAAGATAGCTCTTTCTATAAAACAAGCCATGGATCCTAGCGAAAGAGAGACTCGCTCAGAGCAGCCAAGAAGACGAAACGACCGTGGAAGACGTGGAGGATTTAACTCAGGCTTTGATAAAAAGCAAGAGCAACCGGCTCCAAGCTTTGAAGATATGATGGCAAAATTTAAAAAGGTGAGCGACGAAAAATTATCAATGTTGAGCGGCGGGAAAGATGTAACAAGAGTCCGTCCTAGAAGAAATCAAAACAACAGATAGTTAAACATAGAAGGAGCGAATGAAAGTTCAGCTCCTTTTGGTTTGTAAAAAATTATAAAATAAATAATTAGGAGAATAATGATGACGATAACAAACGTATATGTCCACACCATGACGCAAGGTGACATAGAAAATGGCTATGTGAAAGTGTGTGATGGAAAAATAGCCGAAGTAGGAGATATGAACAATATAAAATGTGAGTTAGGGGAGAATGTTATAGATGGCGGGGGAAATCATTTGTATCCGGGCTTTATAGACGCACACACACATTTGGGCTTATTCACAGATGGTGAAGACTACGAACACGAAGATGCTAATGAAGTGAGCGATGCTATAACTCCAAATATGAGAGTTATAGATGCGATAAATCCACTCGACGGATGTTTTAAAGATGCGATAAATGCAGGAGTAACGACGGTGATGGTGAGTCCGGGGAGCGCCAACGCTATAGCCGGACAAATAGCGGCTATTAAAACATACGGCAAGCGTATTGATAATATGATAGTGAAAGAGCCGGTTGCCATGAAATTTTCAATGGGAGAAAATCCTAAAAGTATGTATAACGAAACCCAGCAGTCGCCGAAAACACGAATGGCGGTTGCAGCCACGATACGAGAAAATTTAAGTAAAGCGCAAAGATACATGCAAGAAAAAGCTAAGGCTCAAGAAAACAGTTCAGATTATGACCTGCCGGACTATGATGCCAAACTCGAAGCGCTGATACCTGTTATAAAAGGGGAAATATATGCTCATTTTCACGCCCATAGAGCAGACGATATTTTCACAGCAATTAGAATATCAAAAGAGTTCAAACTAAAGTATGTTATAGTACACGCAACAGAAGGACACATTATTTTTGATGAGCTATTAAAAGAGGGAACAAGCGTTATAAGCGGACCGTTTATGGGAGATAGGTCAAAGTTTGAGCTAAAAAATTTAACAGTAAAATCGCCGGTTGTGATGTCTGAAAATGGGTTAAGCGTGGCAATTACAACAGACCATCCCGAAACCCCAATACAGTATTTAACATTATGTGCATCATTAGCCGCAAGCAAGGGCATGGAAAAAGCCAAAGCAATGAAAGCTATAACAATAGATGCCGCAAAAATATGTGGAATAGATGATGTCGTAGGCTCGATTGAAGCGGGCAAAGACGCAGATTTAGTGTTGTTTGATAAAGACCCTTTTGATGTTGGAGCGGAGCCAATTATGGTAATTGTAAATGGCGAAATTGTTTTACAACATTAAATTTTTGAAAAAAAGGTATCTTTTTTATTTATAGTGTGATATTATATAGTTGCTGGTTTACACAATAAAAAAATACTATTTCTAGGAGGCATCAGTTTATGAATGTAATCATTACAGGAAGAAAAGTTAACTTAGGAGATAGCTTTAAGGAATTAGCAGAAAACAAATTATCAAAATTTGACCGTATTTTTGAAGAAGATACAGTTGCAAATTTAACAGTAACTGATGAAAGAAATTTTCAAAGGGTAGAAATAACGATTAGGTATGGCGGCAATGTGTATCGTGCTGAGAAAGACGCCGAAAGCATGAACGAATCTCTCGATGACGCAATAAGAGCAATAGCAAGGCAAATCAGAAGAAATAAATCAAGGCTTGAAAAGCAGCTTAGGTCTGGCGTCATAGATGAGCATTTACCGGGCTATTCAGACGAAGAGGAACCAGTTTATAAAGTGGTTCGTTGTAAGAAATTTGAGGTTATGCCGCTTTCTCAGGAAGAGGCTATTTTACAAATGAATTTAGTTGGACATCAGTTCTATTTGTTTAGAGACATAGAAACAAATGATATAAACGTTGTGTATAGACGTAAAAACGGAGAGTATGGTTTGCTCCAACCTGAATAAGATAAAAAAAGAAGTGGCTTTAAGTAAGCCACTTCTTTCTATTTACGCAACAATTCAACAGTAAGGTTAGTATAAAGTTGTTCATTTTTAAGGCATTCTTTATAAATGTTTTCCCATAAATAGTACGACTTTGATTTCGGATTATTTACCATGAGTTCTAAATATTTAATTTTTTTTTCCATATAAACCAGAGATTCATTAATAAGTCTTGACATTCTTTTATATCTTAAATCATCTGCTGTTTCTCTGTAAGCATTAGATATCGTATAGTATGGATTATGTAATTTAGTTCCATCAAGTTCGATTTTTGTAGGATATGCCTTAGCTTCTTCCATAAAGAACTTTGATTCATCAACTAATTTTTTATACATTTCATTGTATATTTCTCTAATGCTACATTCATTAACAAATTTATCAGTAATACCTTTAACTTCACCTCTTTGGAAGGATTCGGACTCATCTAATTCATACTCAGTTCCCTTATAAACGTCCTTAATAACAACGTCAATAACTTTATCCATGTTATCTTGATTTGTTTGAGGATTAGAAACTTTTGGTTTGAGAGAATGATGTTTTTGTTTATAGATAAGTTCATAATCTGCCTTTACAGCTGCGCAAGCGTTGTTATTAAAATTAAATGCGAGCAAAGAAACAGAACTTAAAGAAATTAAAATAGCAAGTTTTTTGAATAATTTCATGATGTAACCCCTTAAATATTAAATTTAAGTAACATTATATCAAAAATTAAATGAAATTCCAACAGAAAGTTAAATAAAGACAGAATATTTACGTTATATACTATTTTTAAAATGAATAAGATAAGAATAGTACAAATTTAATTAAAGGGATAGTGATTATATGCTAAAATTAAAGCCGCTGATAATTAGTTTATTAATCAGTTTAGGAACAGGAGCATTATCGTCTTCATTCACAATGAATTCAATGGGAGCGTACAGCGAGTTAAATAAACCTTTGCTATCGCCGCCTGGTTACGTTTTTCCGATTGTGTGGACAATACTTTTCACACTTATGGGAATATCGTCCTATATGATATACGAATCAAATTCAAGCGATAAAAACATGGCTCTTAAAATATATGCAACACAACTGGTGTTTAATTTTTTGTGGTCTATAGTGTTCTTTAATCTCCAAGCGCCACTTTTAGCGTTTATAGTTTTGCTTGTTCTTTGGGTGTTAATTATCGCCATGATAAGAAGTTTTTACAACATAAATCAAACCGCTGCGTATCTTCAAATTCCATACTTGCTTTGGGTTACGTTTGCAGGTTACTTAAATTTTGCAATTTATCTATTAAACAGATAAAAAACAAATCACATAAAGCTTTATAGCCTTATGTGATAATTTTTATGTTACATAAAAAAATTAGACGTTAGCGGCACCATCAACTTGAAGAATTTCGCCTGTGATGTAGCTAGCCATGTCGCTCGCTAGAAATAGAAATGCGTTAGCGATGTCTTCAGGCTTACCGATTCTTCCCAAAGGAATTTTGCTGATAAGAGGTTTAATCATGTGTTCCGGAAGATTTTTAACCATGTCTGTTTCTGTGATTCCGGGAGCAACAGCGTTTACTCTCACACCGTCACCTGCAAGCTCCTTAGCTAAAGACTTAGTCAAACCGTTAACGGCGAACTTACTTGCTGGATACAAATACTAACCATAGAGCTTGTGTTAACAATTACGCCCTTTTGCTGTTTTAAGTAAGGCACTGCAGCCTTGCAGCATACAAAAACACCCTTGATGTTTAAGTTAATGATATTTTCAACCTCAGATTCGGAGTAGTCCTCAAGAGCAGTACTAGAAGAAACACCGGCGTTATTTATGAGTATGTCTATCTTTCCGAATTTTTGAGCAACTTGACTTAAAGCATCGCAAACTTGCTTTTCATCGTCTAGCTTTGGAAATAACCCCATAACTTCGTAGTTGCTGTTTTCGTTTTTTAGCTCAGAAATAGCCTTGTCGACCGACTCCTTCTTAGAACCCATAAGTGCAACTTTAGCGTGGTTTTTGAGAAATTTTCTTACGGTTTCGTATCCAATTCCCCTCGTGCCGCCGGTTATTACTGCCACTTTATTTTTTAGCATTGTACCACATTCTTTCATTGTATTTCATTAGTAATTTACCACATATGTAATTCGTATTCAATACTTTAATATGAGATTTTACGCTAATATGATGCCCCCAAAAATTTATTTTATAAAGTTTAGAGGAATAGAAAAGTAAAAAAACGGGAAAATATAGAATACAATAATTTTTTGGAGGAGTAAAAATGAGCATAGAATTTGAAAACAGTAAAACAAAAGAAAATCTAATGAGAGCCTTTGCAGGAGAGAGTCAAGCTCGAAATAGATATACCTTTGCCGCAAGTCAGGCTAAAAAGAATAATTTGTATGTTGTAGAAGCGATATTTAAATTCACTGCTGACCAAGAAAAAGAACACGCAGAAATATTTTATAATCATTTAAAAGAAATGGCAGGCAAAAATATTAATATAGAAGGAGGATATCCTGTTGATATATCAAATTCGGTTATTGACCTTTTAAGGAGTGCGCAACATAACGAATACGAAGAACATGACCCTGTTTACAAATCATTTGGAGACATTGCCAAAGAAGAGGGATTTCCTAAAGTAGCTTTTTCGTTCCACAATATTGCGAATATAGAGAAAGTACACGGAGACAGATTCGGAAAATTTGCAGATTTATTAGAAAAAAATGAATTGTTTGTATCAAACGTAGAATGTGAGTGGATGTGTTTAAATTGTGGCTACGTATTTAAAGGGGAGAAAGCTCCAGAAGTTTGTCCTGTCTGCGACCACAACAAAGGGTATTTTATAAGACTCGAAATGGTTCCGTTTAATTAAAATTTATTATAAAAATAAGCAACCGATGAATTCAAATCCGGTTGCTTGTTATGCTATTTAAACATATATTGAATATCGTCAACTATATTTTCCATGTTTCTTAAAGCACGTTTTGCTTTCTTTTTCATACATTTTTCATCTTTGTGCATGAATTTTTTTCCGATGCATCCTAAAACCAATCCAACCAAAAACACTGTTCCAACACATTTTATTGCACCCATTGTACGCATAAAAATTACCTCCAATTAAACTATAGATTTACATAATTAGAATGTCCGTTTACGCAACGATATACTACATAAAAAATATGGAATTTTTCGTGTTGATTTAAATAGGAAAAATGATTTATAATTTAAATGTAAAAATAAAACAATGGATTGGATGCGACAGTATGGAGTTAAATATAGTTATGGTTGAACCTGAAATTCCGCAAAACACAGGTAATGTTGCAAGAACGTGTGCAGCAACGAATTGTCGGCTACACTTGGTTGGACCAATGGGATTTCAGATTGACGACAAAAAATTGAAACGTGCGGGGCTTGACTACTGGAATTTATTAGACATTACATATTACGATAGTTTAGATGAATTTTTTAAAAAGAATAAAGGTAATTTCTTTTATTTTAGTACCAAGGCTGAAAATAAACACACGGATATAGCGTATCCTGATAAAAGCTATCTGTTTTTCGGCAAAGAAACGGCAGGTCTTCCGGAAGACTTGCTTCATTCAAATAAAAAGTCGTGTGTTAGAATACCAATGATTAATGATGCACGTAGTTTGAATTTGTCTAATAGCGTGGCAATCGGTGTTTACGAGGTGCTTAGACAGTGGGATTACCCTGAGCTTGAATGTAAGGGTAAGCTGAGAAATTACAACTGGGATTAAATTTTAAAAGGAGAGAAAGATGTACAAGAAAAAAATAAATATAGTGGCTTACGATAGTAATTGGGTGAATATCTTTAAAATTCATGCCAATGAATTAAAAAATAAGCTTAAAGAAAATTGTGTTGAGGTTTATCATGTGGGCTCGACTAGCGTTCCCGAACTTTGCGCAAAACCGATTGTAGATATGATGTGTGTTGTAAAAGATTTAAACATTGCTAGCCAAAAGCTAAGTGAGTTGGGATATAAATGTAAGGGCGAATTTAATTTGCCGCTTAGGCTGTTTTTCCAAAGGAAAACACCTAATGATGTGCATATCCACGTTGTTAAGGAGAACAGTGGAGAAATAGCTTGGAATCTTGTTTTTCAAGATTATCTGAGAAAAAACGAAGAAGCTCGTGAAATGTATGCCAAAACGAAGCTTGACCTTATAAAAGAAAATCCTGATGGCTTTAAAATTATTCCGGGGCTTTTTTCCGAGTACACAATAAAAAAAGGAGAATGTATAAAAAAGATTGCTAAGAGAGCGGGATTTAGCGACTATAGATTTGTGATAGTTGCTAATTACGACGAAATTAGTGAATATAAAAAATTGATGAACGTAAGAGAAATTAATTTTGATGATGAAAATATGTATCATTTGTGTTTGTATAAGGGAGTGGAGATTGTTGCAGCGGCTTGCGTGAAGTTCGACGCATCAAATTCCATAGCTACTATAATTTCTATTGTGTCAACAAACGACAAAGATAAAGATATGTTAAAATACAAAATTAAAGAATGGGTGGAATTTCACAACCTTTCTTTAGCAAAATAAAAAGCGACTGAAATTAAATCAGTCACTTTTTATATTATTAGAAAGATTAAAATGAATGAAAATAAACATTCATGGAGCGGGAAACGGGATTCGAACCCGCGACTTTCAGCTTGGGAAGCTGACGCTCTACCACTGAACTACTCCCGCAATAAAAATGATTAAAATGGCGGAGAGATGGGGATTCGAACCCCAGAAACCGCTTTAACGGTTTACACGATTTCCAATCGTGCTCCTTCGACCAGCTCGGACATCTCTCCAAATCTTTATTTATTTTATCAAATAAATAAACGAAAATCAAGGGGTATAATAAAAAAGAATTAAAATATTTGTGTTTTTATAAATGGATTTATTTTGAATGAGGATATTTTTAATTTCTGTTGACTTTGACATATCTATTATGATAACATTTAAACTATAACTGTTTTAAAATTATAATAATTTGCGGGGTGAGTTTGTATGAATAAGAGAAAATCAAGTTTAATAATTTTTGTTTTAGTTCTTCCAATACTGTTTTTAGGAGGCTGCGGAATATTTTCCAAAGGAAATTTTACCAAGCCTGAGTATATTAAAGAAGTAATCGTTCGTAAAGAGAAGTTTAACGACATAATCGATAATTTTTTAGACCAAGTCGAAACATATGATAATACCGCTTCTTCTAAAGATAGACTAAACAATATAGCAACAGAAGCGAAGAATTATATTAAAGACATAAAAGAAAATTTAGGACCGATTGTTCCGGATGATTGCAAAACTCATTACGA
>ERZ827156.2580-NODE-2580-length-18286-cov-4.152158_pt1 | contig 18286 bp, 18 predicted proteins | sample MGYA00519919_ERZ827156 | MGnify/ENA primary metagenome ERZ827156 (study PRJEB31778, sample SAMEA3449269) | human gut metagenome | biome: human gut; feature: human-associated habitat; material: faeces | place: United Kingdom | collected 2010/2012 ... | reverse complement strand
CGACGCCCTTCATCTCCTCCTCCCACTGCTTCACCCTCTCCGTCGTGTCCACGCGGCTGCACAGCGCGCTCGCCTTCTCCTATACCTCACCACTTGCTTCCGCTCCCACCTTCAGCGCCTTGCCCTCCATGCCCTGTTCCCAGTCCTCGCCCAGCAGCAGCTTCACGCGGCCCAGGCACTCCTCCACGCGCCGCTCGATCTGTCTCGCCCACATCACCATGCCGCCCAGCCGCGGCACGTCGCGCAGCGCCAGGAACCGTGCCGTCTCCGACTCCGCGTACGGCGCCTCCTTCACCGCCTCGCCCAGTGCCGTCAGGTCCTTGTCCACCTGCTCCAGCAGGCTGGTCTGGTACTGCTGGATGGACGCTACGCCTCACGCCGCCCACAGTCGCCTGCCCTGGATGCACGGCCGGAAGAAGAGCCGGTTGTACTGCCCGAACAGCGTGAACGTCTGCTGCGTCGACCGCGAGCCCTCCAGCTGCGCGCGCAGCGATGTCACCAGGTTCTGGTCCACCACCTCGACGTCCGCGTCGTACGCCTTCGTCAGCGCCGCCCACTCCTCCTGCGCGCCCTTGCTCAGGTCGCTCACGTTGAACTCGCGGAAGCGGTCGTAGGCGCCCGCCAGCTCGCGCAGCAGCTCGCGCTCCTGCTCGTGCGCCGCCGCGATGCCCTGCAGCCCCTCCCAGTAGCGCTCGTGCGCCTTGCGGAAGCCCTCCACGGCAAGCAGTCGCTTCTTCAGCGGGTCCAGCGCGTCCAGGAAGCGCAGCGTGTACTTCTCGTTGCGGCGCGTGCCCAGGTCGCGCAGAAAGTGCCACATGGAGGTCTTCTCCTCGTCCCACGCCTTGCACACCTCATATGCCTCGCTCACCGTCTGCGTGAACTGCGCGAAGGAAAAGTCCATCAGCCGCTGCCCGGAGAGGATCGACAGACACTGGTTCAGCACGTCCTTGTTGATCAGGTTCACCAGGTCCACCATGCGCACGATCGGGTACGCGGGGCAGTTGCGCAGCTTCTTCAGCTGTGTGAAGATCGGCGCGATGGCCGCCCGCGTCGCTGCCAGGTCCGTGCTCGTCAGCAGCGCGTTGATTGGCACGCCGCCCAGCAGCTCCGCGTTGCCCGCCACGCTCTCCAGCCGCGCCTCCATGCTCTTCTCCATCTCCAGCGAGTTGCCCGACACCAGCTTGTTCTGCCGCACCACCGCGAACAGCACCTGCACCTCGTACGCCTGCAGCGTCGCCGCCACCTGCTCCAGCGACCCGCGCAGCACGCTCCAGTAGTTGATCTCCTGCAGCGTCGTCCCGCCGTTCGGGTCGCGCTGGTGCTCCATCAGCTTGCGCAGCTCGCGCATCCACTGCCCCTTCAGGTGCAGCAGGCTGTTCAGCAGCTCCGACGACGGCTTCTCGCCCCACCCCAGCTCCGCAGAGCTCAGCAGCCGGCCCGCCGCGCGGCACTTCTCGCCCGCCTCCACCAGGAAGGGAGGGAAGGTCAGGTGCACCTCCGGGATGTCCAGGTTCTGCTCGTAATGCACCAGCGCCATATCCAGGTCCGCCACGCGCTTGAAGAGCGATGATTCGCTGCTGTCCGACTTCTCGCTGCGCCGGAACGTGCTGAGCAGCGGGTTCAATGTGCTGTGCAGGCAGGAGCGCACAATCGCCACCGGGTTCACTCCCTGATTGTCGTATTCCTCTCCCGCCGGAAGTTCACTATGGAGTGATTTTGTATCACTGTCGTCACCTTTCGCTCACGTAATCGGCAATATCGCGATCCGTCAGCGTGACTACCGTGATCTGGGAGGCCAATCGGGATTCGGTGCTCATGCATCCACCGAAGCGATTGAGGTATAGTGTGCACTGGAGGATTGGGAGCGACAGCTCCGACAGGTCCAGAATACTCAGGGGACTCATCCCCTCCTGGACTACGCATCATCGTTTGCCTCCGCCACCGACTCTCCTTATCGGAGTGCAGCTGAATCACCACCTCCCTCGTTTCTCCTGTAACGAATGAGAACAGTCTGTCCTGCGTCGTTTCCTCGTTCAGAAAGGACTGGATCACTTCGGAATCGAGAGACTCGAAGGAAGCCAGGCACGATCCTAATCCTCACTCGCTTCCGCAAACCAAACGCAGGAAGAAGTTCGATATGATGCTTCGATGCTGATTCCAATCCATGAAACGAAGAACGATTTCACAAATTGAATAGTGGCAAACCAGTCATTTCCAACAAACCAACAAATCCCATCCGCATCGGTTGTCGCGGAATGCAGGATTATACCGATCGGTACTCAAATCGATACGCACGGATCGGGAATCCCCCGCCCGCCGCCATCCCCGGCTACTCGTTGGATTTGAATTGTGATTTCACTTGTAGGAAGGATGAGTTCATGCGCCAGCAAAATAATGCGCAAAGCCAGCAGGAATCAGGCAAGTTCCCCTACGGCGATTCAAATGCACATTCCGATATCACTTCCAAACGTTTTGTGTTATGTGATCATTCAAAAATAGATAAAGACCCTTCTCCTCCCAGCTATCTGGGAACTCCGTCCAACGGGGTTTGTGTGAAGAACTTGGCACTGGAAGTGACTGAAGCAATGGTAAGTGTCTCAATACCGTGTTGACTGTAGTTGTGGGAGGAGATGATGAATGACCGCTTGAAGGGGGTGCGAATCATCACCGACAAAGTGATTCCGTTGCTGTCGCTTCACTGTAGGACACAAAGAGGCCGCGCGGATTCGCCTTCCTCACATTCCCCTCCATTGTGGACGCAACGAACATACTAACGAAATATCGTTCACCCGTGCGCGTGTTGCGTTATCCCTAGCGGCGAGTTCGGGATTGGGTCACGATCATCCGCTTGTCCTCTGCGGGCAGCGCTGTCTGCTTGAGTACACCACCACTGCTGGAGAGGTGCGTTACGACAAGAAATCCGACTGGGTGTGCGAGCAAGTGGCCATTTCCCTTAATCCTCATGCTTAGTGCCACACGCTCAACTCCGGGAAGCGCATCAAGTGTATCCAGTGTCATGCGCCACGCACGGAGAATTGCATCGACCCGGACCGCGCTCTCTTTGAATTCTCCCAAACTCCCTCGCCGGCCGTGCTAATCCGTGGATTGTGCATGTCCGCTTCCGAAGCCGATGTAGCGTTGAGTTACCTCTCATGAGAGTAGATCATCGCCGCCTTCTCCATGTACGCTCCGGCCAAGCGTGCCTACATCTTCCACGACAGCTACAGTTTCCTTTCCCGCGGCTACGGTGTCGTCGAGTTCGACCGCGTGGAATCGGCCATTCACACGCTCTCCTTCGCGAACAACATCGCCGTGCGCGGCATCCAGGTGCGTATCGGCTACGCCAACCCCCAGTGCGTGCGAGAGGCGCACAACTCCGTCTCCACCTCCACGCCGTTTTTCCCGCCAACTCTTCCCGCCACTCTTCCGCCCTCGGCGCTCTACGGCAGCAACTACCCCGCCGTCATGAACTATCCTTCGATGGCAACGCCAATGGCAACGCCAATGGTGCCACCTATGGTGCCACCTATGGTGTTGCCGACGGTGACGGACGGGTTCACGATGAGCGACGGTCGTCCTTTTCCCTCCAACTACAAGACGCACGTGACCAAGTGGCGACACTCGCGCGGGCTGACGCGTAGCTATGTGTTCGATGCCCGCTCCGGCCTCTTTTTCGAGCCGGCTTCACGCTTCTATTACTGCCAATCCCGTGACATGGTGGACGTAGGTGTGTGGTGTGATTCGCAGTATCTGGACAGCGTGACCTTCAAGTACTACTTCCTCAGCAACCATCAGCTCATTCCCTACACGCCCCAACCGCCCCCACTTGTTGAGGAGAGCGAGGTCGCGAAAGATGGGGGCATCCCCTCACAGCCGTTAATCCCCACGCCCGTCTCCAATCCGCTGATCGCCACGCCGGTGTGTCCGTCGCTGCCGCCGCCGCCCAAGCCTGTCAAGTCGCTGTTCGCCATCAAGCTGGATCCGGGGCTCGCCGCGCGCGTCAACAACAACCCGCCGCCTCCTGCTCCTCCTCCGCCTTCGGAGCCTGTGCCACGGTCTGAGAAGACACAATCTGAGAAGATACAGTCCGAGAAGATACATTCTGAGAAGTCACACACACACCCTGCAAGCACCAGGCAACCCGCTGAAACAAAGACGAAGGCCCGAGCCGTTCAGGTTCCCACGCTAGCAGAGGCAGGGTCTCGGCAGGCCGTTGACCCCTAGATCGAATGCATCACGGGCGTGAGCCGCCACCACAACTGCCCCGCCTGCTACGTGTGACCTCCTCCTCCTCTTCACTCTAGATCTGCCGCCGCCGCTTCCGCGACGAGGCGCAGCTGCAGCGCCACCTGCAGGAGTCCAAGTACCACCAGGTGAGTACGCCCGCACCGCTTCACCGTAGATGATGCTGCGACAGTGGCGCAAGTACCACGGCGATCTGGAGGGCTACCGCAACCGCGCCGAGGAACGACGCCGCGCCTTCGGGTCCACCGCCTTCGTCTCGCCGCATCGCCCCGCGCCCTCCAACGCGCAGTCCTGGCCCGTGCCCGGCTTCTCCCTTCCCTCCATCACCATTCCCGGACACCCTGGCGCTCCGCCCATGCCACCCGCACCGCCTATGCCTCCTGCGGCACCTGCGGCACCTATGCCACCTGCTGCACCCATGCCTCCAGCAATGCCACCTATGCCTGCGACAACTCCATCGATTGGCGAGATGCTGCTGAAGAAGGAGGGCTGGCTGCGGAAGGAGGAGCACGCCGGTGTGGTGGAGGTGGCGAGCTCCAACCGCGGTGGACTGGGCTTTCAGGAGCGAACGAGACACTGACTTGTTGGTTGGAACAAAGAAGGCACACGGCACACAGAATAGATGCAATGCTCCTCATGAGTGGAGAGAGCACTGAGACAAGATTACGTCGGGATGCGGAAAGCAGTTGGCGCGTAGCCAAGGCTCTGCTCCCCAATCCCGTTGGTGGACACAAATGTCGGCTTGCGCTCGTTCTAGACCTCACAGCCGCGCCCCGCACCCACAGAGAGCATCACAAGCGGCTCGTAGATGTGGAATACATCAACGACGGAAACAATCTTCATGAAGTAGTCACAGGACTCGAGGATCTGCAGCAACGACTCCGCTCGAGTCAGGCACGGCTCCGGCACGGACCCGCCCGACTCCTCGCTCGCCTCCTCCGCACTCGACGCATCCACCACCGGCGCGACGGCGAGCGAATGACTCGGCCTTGGCCGCAGGGGCATCGAGGCGCGGTGAGCGCCCACGGCGGAGCGCTGGAGGCAGGTGGCGAGGGCCTGGAGGAAGATCATCAGCTGCGCCTTCAGCGGCGAAAGCGCGGGCTACACGTGACGGAGGGGAACAGAAGCGACGGTGGTGACAGCCTGATAGATGATCTCCAGAAGCCAGGTCTGCTTGAAGAGGGCTAGAGGTGAGGAGAGGCGGGCGCGGGCACCTCGCCAGACGCGCGTGGAGCGGGAGTAGAGAAGAGTGATGAGGATGTCGACGACGTTGACGTGGATTAGCGTCACGGAGGGGAATGTCTCCATGATCCAGAGAACTGAATCGATGTAATGCTGCGAGTGAAGTAGGCGGCGCACACGCACGTGTTTGAGCAGGTGCAGCAGCGACTCCGGACTGTTCTCGTAGCGAGCGAAGTGGTAGAAAAACTCGCAGAAGCCGATCACGGGCTTTGGCGCCATCCGCAGCACGCTGCTCGGAATGCGACGCTCCCACGTCTCGGAGTTACCAGTCTTGCCAGCACTACTGACTATAGTAGTCGAATAGGCGGTAGCCGTCTTACCAAACGGATTGGCGGCAATAGTTGTACTGGATGGATTGGTGGCAACACCCGCCTTACCAGACGGATTGGCGGCAATAGTTTTACTGGACGGATTGGCGGCAATAGTTTTACTGGACGGATTGGCGGCAACACCCGCCTTGCCAGACGGATTGGCGACAATAGTTTTACTGGACGGATTGGCGGCAGTCTTCTGCCGCTGCGTGGTTTGCACGTGGAGCTACGCGTAACAAGGCGAGGCGACGGCGACGATCACGACACGCTGCACGGTGTTGAAGACGACACAGAGGTGCGCGCGGCACTGGCGAACCACCCGCTGCATCCACTCGACGCTGCGCACGCCGCCCATGCGCGCCAAGTCGTTGAACGCGACGGGCGTGGCGTTGAAGCAGGCATTGTAGCCGCCGCGACCGGTGGTGTCTGCGCGTTACAGAAAATGACGGAAGCAACAGCCCTGGTTGTGACGTTGGAAGAGCCGCGACAGGACGAGGAAGATGTTGTTGGCGATCTCCGCGCTGCTCTGCACCTGCCTCGCAAGATAGCCCAAATCTGCGCATGAAATGAAGAGTGTGGAGGCACAGTCTGTGGATTGCGAGGCGTCGAGCTGCGCCTGGTACTCCGCCACCAGCAGGTTCAGCTGGGTCTGCAGCATGGCAAACAAATGTGCGATGCTTGCGTCGGTCGTCAGCTCTTTGAGCAGCCAGTAGGAGGATGGCAAGGAGTCCTTCTCGCTAGACGTGAGGCGGGGAGTGCGAGGGCACTTGAAGACGGTGGCCCGCTGGATGATGGAGAGAAGCAGCTCCTTGATGTTGAAAGAAGACTCTGCGTCTTCCAGTTGGCAGAGAATACTCTCTGTAAAGGACTTCGAGTCTCCCCACCAGCACACATCACCTATCACGTCAGAGCGTGCGGACGACCGTACTATAAACAGGAATATCGAGAAGATAACGTAATGAACTTAAATAACTAGACAGCGCAATCCTACTAAGCAGCAATCTGATAACAAGAGCTGCGTGAGTCTGTAGGTATATAAAGAGAAAATCGGGAGTGGATGAAACAAGGCGCTCAATAATTTGGCAAAAGCAACTCGCTACCCTACGCGTCCAGACATCGCGCCACAGCCCACTTGGAATCCATACCGTTGGTCGGTATCGAGAAAAAAGAATCCATCAGATAGTCATTCGAGCAAATATCCTCGATAAAACGATCCGGAAGGCAAGAAAAGACATCAGCACATAGTTGGGGAAAGAACATCCGCTTCCCCTTATGCTCGCTCACGTTCAGTTTGATTATTCTACGTGTCAGGGCGAGTACGCGTCCGCACTCAAACAGGGCGGCTATTGTGTGAATGTTATCAAATAGCTCGACGACGAGAGTATCCTCAGATTGGATTTCGTCCACTACGTCGATTTGGCAGAAAACATCGAGTAGTGAGAGCCTGTGAGATAGGCAGGCCTCCTTGGGCCCTCTAATGCGTAACACAAGCCCCCGCATCGGTACATCTCAGGATGCTGCATCTACCTTCGTCTATGACGACTGTTTGGAAAGGGGCTAACAAGACTCCAAAAATCGAGCCTTTCTCCAGACCAAAGAAGTGCCTTCTTTTGGAATCCATTCTCATCCTGAATTGACGCAATCTGCTTCTTCGCTGAGTCTCCTGCCGCACGAAATATGAAGTACAGCAACTGGGTTGAGTTCAAGGTGAACGCCATGGAGTTATTCCTGCACAATCCCGAACTAGTTGGGCCGTGACGGGGCGCTGTCACTCCTAGTTCCGCTACAATGTACAATACGCAGAGCACAAGAAGGGCATTAGCGTGAGCTGCACTGACAACGACATTGTTTCCTTTCGCCGTTTTGCTGATCCATAGCACATCGAGTACTTCACGACACAGCACAGCGATCTCCGGAAAGTGGATCAGCTCGTCCAGTGGTACATCTCCAAGATGGCGAGCGACTTGCCCACGGATCAGCGTTTTCCCCTCCGTCCGCTCTCAGTCGTAGTGGTGAAGTCCATTCGGGAAGATATCGAGGAGGAGAAATTGAAGCGCTCTTCAGCAAACTAGTGGTGTAGGTCGCGCTTGTTGAACACACACTTCAACTAGCATATATAAACAATGAACTCTTTATTCCACATCCATCTTCTCCTTCTCCTCGGATTTCTCCTCCTTCTTTTCCTCAGGCTTCTCCTCCTCCATCTTCTCCTCGTTGTCCGAGGCGCTGTCCTTCTTCTCTTCCTTCTTCTCCTCGGGCTTCTTCTCCTCCTTCTTCGGCGCGGGCTTGGGCTTGCTGATCACCTTCTTGTACAGCGCGTCAACGTTCTTCATGCGGTCCAGGATGTCCGCGCAGCGCAGCACGGGGTCCTGGGTCAGCGCCAGGTTGCTCTGCTCCACCAGCATCTTCTGCAGCCAGCTCTGCGACTCCGCGATCAGGTCGCGCACGGGCTTCTTCTCCTCCTCCGTGATGTGGTCGTACTTCTCGTTCGGCGTGCTCAGGATGCGCTCGATCGTCTCCAGGCGCTGCGTCAGCTGCGACACCGCTTCGGGGCGCTCCTGGCTGTCCTTGTAGCGCAGCACGATGGGGTTGCCGATGGTCTGCAGCTCCGTCAGGCGGCTCTCGAAGGCTTCGCGCTTGGCGTAGTAGCCCTCGTCGTCGTACAGCCAGCTCTCCGTCTTCTCCAGCTTCTCCAAGAAGGCGTCGCGCACGTTGTCCAGCACGTACGCCTTGTACACGTCCGTCACCTTGTCGCGCATGTTGTAGATGTAGCTCTCCAGCTCGTTCTTCGCGTGGTTGCGCGCGCGGATCTCCATGTCCTTCTTCAGCATCTCCTTCTCCTGCTGGTCCGCCACCTTCACCTGCTCGCTCGTCAGCCCGTTGAACGAGCTCGCGCACTGCAGCGCCTCCGTCTGGAACTTGGGCTTGGGCTCTTCCTTCTTCTCCTCCTTCTTCTCTTCCGGCTTCGCCTCAGGCTTGGGTTCCTCCTTCTTCTCCTCGCCCTCCACCTCCATCTCCTCCTTCTTCTCTTCAGCCTTCGGCTCCTCCGCCTTCGTCTCCTCCTTCTTCTCCTCGGGCGGCAGCTGGATCTTCGACATGGCGTTGTACAGGTAGCACAGGCCGTGCGCATCGTAGCAGAAGTTGATCAGGATGGCGGGGTTCTCCGCCTTCTTCACAGCATCCGTCACGTCCACCACCGTCGTCGCCACCACGGGGTGCGTGCCGGGCATCAGCTGCTGCAGCGCCTCCTCCGTGTACTCCAGCCGCAGGTGGATGGGCTCCTTGGTGTGGAAGGTGATGCGGCGGTAAGACGGGAACTCGTCACCCTTCTTGAACAGGTCGTACGACTCTTCCTTGCCGTTGTCGCTGCGCACGCAGCGGATCGCGTAGGGCACCACGTCCACGATGTCGTACGCCTTCACGCGCATGCGCGGCGACAGGATGGCGCACTGCAGCGCGCAGCCGCGAGCCACCGTCTCGTCCATGTTCAGCGTGGTCGACAGACCGTGCTACGCGTCACCCACCCGCACCGCACCTACGTTCAGCGCGCTCAGGTCGAAGCCCAGCACCGTCGCCAGTGCCTTCTTCATCTGCGGCACGCGCATGCCTCCGCCGATGATCTCGCACGCGTTCAGGTCCTTCGCCGTCAGACCCGCCTGCTGCAGCGCCGCCAAGGCCACTGCCTGCAGACGCTCCGGCAGCTGCTGCTGCGCGCAGAGCTCCTGGAAGTCCTTCAGCTTCAGCTCCGTCTGGAAGTCGCGGTCCTCGTGCAGGCACTCGACGTAGATCGGCGTCTTGTCCACGCCCGCCGGCGACAGCGTCTTCTTCGTCTTCTCCGCCGCCGCCAGCAGCTTCGCCATGGAGCGCGGGTTGCTGCGCGGGTCCATCTTGTACTTCGCGATGAATCCCTTCGCGATGTAGTCCGCGATCACCTCGTCGCAGCAGCGCGAGCCCAGGTGGCGGTCGTAGGCGCAGGCCAGCATCTTCACCTTGTTCTACGCGTCACCCACACGCCGCACACTCACCGTCGTGAAGCAGGCCACCGAGGCGTGCGTCGCGGGGTAGCCCATGTCCACGAACAGCACGTAGAAGGGCTTGTCGCTGAACTCGCCCTTCATGTTGCGGAAAATGCCGTAGTCCACCGCCGCCGCGACGTTCTCGTTGATCAGGCGCAGACACTTCACGCCAGCAATTTGAGACGCCTGGTACATGGCGCGGCGCTGCGCGTCATTCCAGAACGGGGGCACGGAGATCACCACGTCCGCCTTGCCCGAGGTCTTGTTCGCCTTCTGCGCCAGCTCGTTGCAGTGGTTCAGCAGGATGGCGGTGATGTGCTCGGGGGTGAACACGCGGTCCTCGCCGTTATAGTTCACCTGGATGCCGATGTGATCGCCCTCCATCTGCACCATCTTAAAGGGAAGCTTCTTCATCTCCTCCTGGACCTCGGGGTCGCTGAAGTTCTTTCCCAGGAGACTCTTCATCATGTACGGAGTGTTCTTCGCGTTCGAGCGCAGCTACAACCGTCATTCCCACTCCCTACGCCTTACCATCGTTTCCGCGTGCTCGCCAATGAAACGCTCTTCACCTTGGAAGGACACAATCGATCTACACAGTTATGCACTCCCCAAACAGCCCACGGTGTCCTTCTCTTCGAATTGTCGTTCAGGACAATATCAATACCTCCGCGGCCCACGCCGGCTCCCATTCCGCCAGCCTGGCCGATCACGCATGCATCACTTCCAAAGTCAATTCCAAGAACAGACATTTCACAGAATTCAGTCACAAAAATATGAATGATTCGTGAAAAAGGGAACCACAGAAAAGAACATTCTCGAAACTCCCCACCGATTACTGTATTCCGTTTGTTGCCATACTCGCACTGTCGGAATGTGACATGAGGAGGAAACTGTAGGGAGAATGGCAGGAGTAACGGAGACGCATCACCAACAAACAGGCGTAGCGAACACATATTACAGGGAATCTTCTTGCACCGAAATCAGGAACTCGAGGAGATAGTCGAGAGTCTCCGCATCCATGACATCCAGGTCGACACTCAGTGTCCTATCGTCCTTCTACGCCTCATCACTCCCTCATGCGAATGCCACCTGCTCCAGACACTCCGGACACACTTCGCACAACACGCGAAACACCGCATCGACCGCTTTGAAGTTGCACTTCGACAGGGCCGTCTTGAACTGCGCGATGTGCTTCTCCGATTTCCTAGCGATTAGTCACCATCACCGAGAAGAACTGCGGAGAGACGTGGAAATCAAAATCTATGTCTTATATCATACACCAGCACATACCAAACAGGTGCGTGTCTCTCACGCGCTGCTCGAAGGCGGTCATGAACTTGCGGCCTTGCTCATACAGAAGGGACGTCTCCTATCACTCAGGGCGTCTCTGCACATCCACCAGGTTGTAGGTCATGCAGTTCCGGTACACAAGACGCATGTCGTAAATGTACTCTGCCGGCGTGGTGTACATCTCACGACTCAATTTCCTCTACAGCGTGACAAGGAACAGGGGAAAACACCTCAATAGTGCCGAGATCCATGGGCTGCTTGATGACGGTGGGATAGTCGAAGAGTCCCATCTCCTTCCACTTCACCGGAGCGTGAAACGCCTCTATTCATCATCGCCATGGCATAGTCGTGCCGTAGTCGGGGTTTGCCATGAACTCGCGGTGGATGTCACGGCAAATGGAAAACTTCTCATTCATGGCCAGCGGTTGCAGATTTCTTGACACGAGCGAAACGCCCCGAAACGCCCGTGCACCCTTTCGCTCCAATCGATCGGTCCATTCATCGCAGCGAGCAGTGATACCATGCCCCCCAAGCGGAAGGAAATGTCGAAGGGCGAAATGAAGAAGGTGGAGAAGTTCGTCGAGGATAAAACGTTTGGCCTGAAGAACAAGAACAAGAGTGGGTTATTTGGATTTCTCGTCTCACATGCGTAGGCAAAAAGGTGCAGGAGTACGTCCAGAACGTGAAGAAGGTGTATACCGGAAAGGTGGGCCGTTTGCCGCTCCTCTCAGGGCTAGGATAACAAGACGGAGGAGCTTCGCAGAAGAGAAGTGCGCGGTTCCGCTGAGGGTTGATGTCTAGGCAAAAAAGATGCGCGATGCGAAGAAGGAGCAGGAGAAGGAGCTCAGCGAGCTGTTCAAGGCCGTCATCACCGCTCCCAAGGTGCGGGCGTCTCCGGGGCGTGATGCGTAGCTCGCCTTCGGAGAGGACCCCAAGTCCGTCCTGTGCCCCTTCTTCAAGGCGGGCCGCTGCGACAAGGGCGCGAAGTGCAAGTACAGCCACGACCTGACGCTGAACACGCGCCGCGCCGCGAAGAAGGACATCCACACGGACAGCCGCGACGCGAAGGCGCAGGAAACCAACGCCGACTGGGACCGCGACAAGCTGGAGGAGGTGCTGCGCCAGAAGGAGGGCAAGCGCCCGCAGCCGCAGACGAAGATCGTCTGCAAGTACTTCCTGGACGCCATCGAGAAGGAGTGCTACGGCTGGTTCTGGCAGTGCCCCAACGGCCCCGAGTAGCGGCGCGCGCGCGAGGTCACGTGTAGCTGCAAGTACCGCCACGCCCTGCCCGAGGGCTACGTGTACAAGAGCCGCGCGGAGCGCGAGGCGGAGGCGGCGCTGCGCGAGAAGGAGCGCGCGGAGGACAAGAGCTTCATGCGGCTGGAGAACATCGAGGCGCTGGTGGGGCTGGGCCGCGGGGCTGACGCGTAGCGCGCGAAGCTGCCGCACACGGGTCTGACGCCGGTGACGCCCGAGACCTTCGCCAAATGGAAGGAGGACCGGCTGAACCGCAAGAAGGTGGGCGTGTGATTTGGCGCTGATGCGTAGAAGGAGAAGGAGGAGGCGGAGAAGGCGCTGGAGAAGAAGAAGGTCAGCTCGAAGGAGGCGCGTCTGCTCAGCGGCCGCGCGCTGTTCATCTACAACCCCACGCTGTTCGTGGACGACGAGGCGGCTGCCGAGACGAAGGCGTACGAGGTGGTGGACGAGAACGAGGAGGAGAACAATGAGGAGCCCGGCGAGAACATCGCCGAGGCCGCGGAGAAGGCGGCGGCGGAGGCGGAGGCCAGCGGCGCGGCCAACCCCGACGAGGAGGTGAAGATCTCGCTGACGGTGTTCGAGGACGAGGACCTGGGCGATCTGCCCGACGAGGAGGACGAGGAGGAGGAGAACGCCGAGGAGCCTCCTGCACAGACCGAGAACGCGGGCGCGGAAAAGCCGGCAGAGGCGACGGACCCTTCTTGAGGATGTCCATTCTTTGGTATTCTGCTGTTTCCCTAAACACGTGTGTGATGAGAGTAATAGTAGAACTCACTGGGGTAAGGGAGAGTGCGAATGGGGTGCTGGGTGCTCCGTTTGTTCATCCTGCGCTATGGATTCCTGTGCGATGATTAGAAAGGAGGAAGGGAGGTGAGCGCCCCGCGTGGCAGCTCCCAATGACTCCATACTTGATCTCTGAGTACATGGGGCGTGTGGAGCGAATCGTGGGCTGTGTGAATGCAGACGTCTAACGGCACCTAGGATGAAACGGAAAGGAGGAAGACTCAGACAATTCTTCGTTCGGGAAGGCAGAGCGAATTATGAACGATTCGTACGTGGATCTGCAGATGGACATGCACCGCGTGCAGGAACTGGACGAATTGGTGGGGCGTTGGGCGTTGCGGTTCCCCCTTAGTATAACGTGCTGACGGAGCAGAAGGCGAAGAACGAAGCGGCCCTGCGGCGTGTGAGGCAGGAGGACGAGAAGGGCGTGTACATCTGCGGCGGCGCGTTTTTTCAGAAGATCGATAAGGAGAGCGCAATGAACGAGATCGAGAGTCGTGGGCGCGCACTTCTTTGCTCTCAACGGTAGGGATACAGCGGTTTGAGACGAACATTCGCGAGAACCGGGAGGAGTACGAGCTGCTGGTGAAGAAGCTCCACCAGATCGGCATTTACGGCATTTAGTGTGTGTTTCTTCCCAAACACGGAAACTAAAGAACAGAGCACTTCTTCTCCCTCTCCCTCTCGGTGTTCACCAGGCAGTAGTACTGGCTCACGAACTTCATGTTCTCCCTCACGGAGCCGTAGGGGATGTGGAAGCCGGAGGGGTGATCCTGGATGTTCTGCGTGTAGCTCAGCGGGAACTTGAGCGCGAACTTCTTCTTATCCGCGTCCGTCCAAATGTCGTAGTAGATCTGGTTGTGCTCGCGCCACTTCTGGAATCGCCGGTCATTGTTGATGTGGAAGAAGTGGTCTCGCATCTGATCGTTCGACAGGATCTGCGCCTCACGCCCCGCCCCCGTCCTCACCATCGCGTCGTTGTCCGCCGCCAGCGCCGCGTACATCCAGTACAGGTCGTCGTTGTTGCCCTTCACCACCTTGTACGCCAGGCCCCGCTCCAGCCACTGCTCCGGCAGCGTGGTGCCCGCCTGGTTGAAGTGGTGCTCGTGCAGCACGATCAGGATGCGCTTCTTCTGCTGCAGCAGGTACTCCGCCACCATCTGGATCTGCTGGTAGTTGAAGCACCCGCCGTCGAAGTTCTGCTTGTAGTGCGCGATGTTCGCGCCGTCTAGGAAGATGTCGTACGGGCCCGTCTTCGCCAGGAACGCCTTGAATGCCAGGAAGTTCTCCACGCGGTCCTCCTTCGTCTTGCGCGTCTCTACGTCTGACGCCGCGCTGCGAGACGCACGCGAGAGAATCAGCGACTCCACCTCCGACGCTAGCTCGTGCTTCGCCGCCAGTGACAACGGCTCCTTGCGCAGCTGCTTGCCGCACACGTCGCAGCACCCCGAGGCCAGGATCACGCACGGCTTCAGCACCCAGCTCGGATAGCTACGCGTCACGTCAATGCTGAATGCCTGCCTCTCCACGAAGGCCTTGAGCAGGTCCACCATGGGCTCCGTCTCCACCACGTCCACGGCCTTCATCAGCTCCTTCAGACACACCACGAACAGCTCCTCGTCCTTGCCCGCCAGGCCTACGGTGAATGGCATCCTCAGCACCCACACGTCTTCATCTCGTAGTAGTACACGTTCTCATCGAACGGGATGTTGTTCTCGCGCATGTGGGCGATCACCTTCCGCATTGCGGGGATGTCGCCCCGGTCGGATATGCCTTGGAGCAGGGGAAGGTAGTGGCGGAATCTAGGATGAACAGGATCGCTGGAGAAGTACTTGATCTTCATTCCCTTTTCGACGACGATATTCACGTACTTCATGGCTTCCTCCTCCATGCCAACGCCGCTAAAGAACTGGATGATCGCTATATGTGAGAAAGGGAAGTGACCAGCACAGGTGTACGAATTCTCGCCCAACTCGATTTGATGCTCGGTGACGTAGTCCATCCACTTGTTGAAGAACGGGATATCATCGACGGTGCTCAGGGAGCGGAAGAGAAGAGAGAACATATCGCCGTTTACCGAATCGGCACATTTCAGATACTCCTCGAAGTGCTCGTATGCAAGACTCGCCTTCTTCTCGTTCACAGCAGCGATAATTCGCCCCTTCACCTCCCTCGCTGGCTTTGCATTCTCATACTACACAGTCATCCTTCTCGTTGATCAGGCAACTTTCTGCTTCTTGGTCAAGACAGGAGCATCCGCTTCGGCATTGCTGCACTCGGGACGCTTCTGTTGAGCTGGCTGCTTTGTGTTCTCCATCCGTTTGCAGACTTTATAGATTTGTTTCTTCGCAAATCCAAAGATGCTCACTTTCTCTTCTGTCCATGTCGAATACCGTCGTCCCTCTTGGTACTTTTCACCTGCGCTATATGTAACGCGTGTAGAACTCATTGATAAGAGCATCGGAGCAAGGATCTCCATTATCACGAAGGGCGACACGGAATTCTCCGGAATACTCAGAGGCTTCGACGAGTACCTAACGATGGTGCTGGAGGACGTCACCGAGCTGTAGGGAGCGAGTTTGGCGGCCGTGATGTTCTAGGAAGTACACCTCTGAGGGCGTGACGCGATCAAAGCGTAGCAGCATTCTGTTGAACGGCAAGAACATTTGTATGGTGGGTGTGGCTTGGTGTGCTGAGCGGTAGCTAATTCCCGGCGGAATCGAAGACCACGAGGAGAACAACTGATGTGAATGTAAACTATCTCTTCTTTGTTCATACACGATCCATCGTTCCTTTCTCTCTCCATTTGAATTATGCGTATTGTTGATATGAATAGGGAACGTATTGAACGAAATCTGCGTGTTTGCGTCATGTCAGTTCATCCGTTAGTGGCAGAGAGTGTGCTGTTTTCAGTTGTTTTGAATGTACAGTTCCGTTCGTTATGGCAACTGTGAAAGGGATGAAAGAAGAGTAAAGTACAGTGTATCGAAGCATCAAGCATGATTGCTGTGGCGACTCAGGCTATTGGATTCCGCCGTGCACTTAAAGGCGCAGTCTAATTTACATATTTTCCTTTCCAGATGGAATCCTACAGTATGGATGGGGTTATGGCCATTGACATGGGAACTAGCAATAGCTGCTGTGTCATATGGCAAGGTGACAAGCCTGAGATTGTGAGCGATCAGAATGAAGATTTTGTGCCCTCTGTTGTATTTGTAAAGGATGGAGAAATGGTGTTTGGAACTGCGGCTGAGAGAAAGAAAGGAGTTCCCAATTGTCTCTATGAGTTCAAACGCATTTTGGGTCTCAACTACAACAATCCTCTTACTCAGCTCTATAAGGAGGGCTGGCCATTCAAAGTGGAAGATGTCGATGGTGACGACATTCCTCGCTTCATCGTCGATTTAACAACCGGACGAGCTGAATTCACTGCAGGAGATATGTACGCAGTGTTCATCGGCTACTTCAAGGAGCTGGCTGAGAGAAAGGCCGGACACGAGATAACCCACGTCGTTCTCACCGTTCCTGCCCACTTTAATGATATTCAGAGACTCCAGGTGAAGGAGGCAGCAGAATCGTGTGGATTGACCGTCATTCAACTGATGAATGAGCCTACTGCAGCGGTTCTGGCATATAGTGTGGATAATGATATCAACCATCAAAAGGTTCTTGTATACGATCTTGGTGGTGGAACGTTTGATGTGACCGTTATGAACATTGACAACAAGTACGAGGTGCTGTCGTCGACCGGCGATATTCACCTGGGTGGTGCTGATTTCACCCGCATTATGGAGGGATTGATTGAAGATGCGATTAGAGAGCAGATGGGTGCTGATTACCAGATTAATGAGAAGCAGAAGAAGAAGCTGATGAAGTGCGCTGAGAAGGCGAAGTGTGAACTATCTACTACGATGATTAACGCGGACGTAGATGTTTCTGAGATTGTGGATGGCACGTGTTTTGTTAACATCAGTCTCGCTATGTTCCAGAAGGCCATCGAGCCGGAGCTGCAGAGAGCCCTGTCCACTGTGACGGAGGCGCTGGAGGCCGCGAAGCTGGGAAAGGAGGACATCAACAGTGTTATCCTGATCGGCGGTTCCTCCTACATTCCCAGAATCAAATCGGACATGGAGGCCTTCTTCCCCAACGCCAAGCTGCTGGAGAGCATCAATCGCCATACCGCCGTGGCGCAGGGCGCTCTGTACTACGCGGCTATCAAGGCAGGCGCTGTCACCTCCGCGCAGCTCTTCCCCGAAATGGTGTCCGAAGAAGTGGCTGCCGGCTACGTCCACAACCTGGAGGACCAGGCGAGCGTCACGACTGATCCGCTTGACACGGACATCTTCATCAGCATAGGCCTGGTGGCGGACCACTACGTGCTGGAGCAGGCGAACGACTCGGTGTACATCCTGATCACGGCCGGCCGCCCCTTCGGCGCGAAGAAGGAGCTGCAGCTGGAGACGATAACGGACTACCAGGAGGAGATCAGCATCCGCATCGCGCAGGGCAACAACCCGCACTTCTCCCAGAACAAGTACTACTGTCACCTGTCTATCAAGGACATTCCGGCGCTGCCCAAGGGCGAGGTGAAGGTCACGCTGTCCATGAAGGTGAACGAGAGCGGTTACGTGAACTTCTCCGCCATCACCGACGAGGGCCAGCCGGCGGAGATCGAGATGAAGAACCCGCTGCTGAAGAGCGCCGAAACGATCAAGAGAAACCTGGAGAAGATCAAGAAGCTCCTGGAGGAGAACAAGATCAAGGCGGCGCTCAGAGGCTACAACAAGGAGCTGGAGAAGGCGAAGAAGTCCCTCGAGAAGCAGGGCGGCGTTATGCCCGCGTGGCTGGAGGAGGAAAGAGAGTGGGCGCAGCAACCGCACTCTGTGGAGGAGTACAAGGCGAGATGCGAGTCGCTGGTGGAGCGAATGAAGAACCTTCCGCCCGTGACGACGCCGACCTCCATTCCCCTGCCGCCGCCGCTCTATGGAGACATCCCGCCACTGCCATTGGGTGGAGACATCCCGCAGGACCCCTTCTTCCCTCCTCCCCCTCCCACTCCGGAGAACACGCCCCTCGATCCCACTCCCCTGGACAACCCGATTCCCCCTCCGCCGCCTCCTCCAGCCCCGAGTGCCAGGATTC
>ERZ827156.2578-NODE-2578-length-18299-cov-4.148597_pt1 | contig 18299 bp, 25 predicted proteins | sample MGYA00519919_ERZ827156 | MGnify/ENA primary metagenome ERZ827156 (study PRJEB31778, sample SAMEA3449269) | human gut metagenome | biome: human gut; feature: human-associated habitat; material: faeces | place: United Kingdom | collected 2010/2012 ... | reverse complement strand
CGAGTTGAGAATGGAATCCTCGCGCCCCTTCGGTCGCTCTTTGGAAGAGTCATCGATCCCCTTTACGGGTACTCTTTCCGCGAGTCCATTCACGTGTAGCTTGTGGCACTTGGGATTCTGGCTGCCGCTCTACTGAGACGAATTCCTTCAAGACTACGATTCGCTTCAACGGCAAGGACAAGGAGGTGCCGACTGGCATCGTGATCACGTCCATGGCCTATTCTGGAGCGGAGTGCAGCGGAAATGCTGTGCTGGACGAGGAAATCACGTATGGATTTGAGAGCATGGAGGTGAAGGATTTGTATCCTTGTTTGAATTGGGTGAGGGTGTGATGCATAGACGCGCTTACTGTGGCGAGAAATGTGTCCTCCTTCTCCGTCAAGTTCAACGAGTGGAAGTACTTTGGCAAGGACGTGACCTGCACGAACATGGAGCTGGGAAAGACCTACTCGCTTGCGTACCCTTTCTTCTCCTGGTTCACCGTAGTGATGCGCAGTGCGTGGATGGCGACGGCAAGGATGTGTTCGAGATCCTTCGATCGACCGAGAGTGGTTACAATTACTACTTCTTCGATGGCAACGTCCTCCGCGACAATGACTCCAGCGCCTACGACTATTCGTCCTCGAAGGGCTGCTCCAAGCCGATGACGTGGCTGGTTTGGGTGGTGGTCGTGGTGGTGGTTGTGATCGTGATCGTGGTCATTGTGGTGCTGGTTATGTCTAACAAGAAGAAGGGTGGGTGCTGTGGCTTGCGCTGAGGGGTAGAGATGAAGAAGCAGCCGAAGAAGGAACCGAAGGAGGAGAAGAAGCCTGAGAGTGTGAGCGTGGAGATGAAGCCCGTTGAAGTCAAGCCGGCTGAAGTGAAGCCCGTTGAAGTCAAGCCTGCTGAGGAAAAGACGGAAGAGAAGCCTGTGGAGGTGAAACCTGCTGAGACTAAGCCTGTTGAGGAGGCTAAGCCTACTGAGGTGAAGCCTGCTGAGGAAGTCAAGCCTGAAGAAGTCAAGCCTGAGGAAAAGACGGAAGAGAAGCCTGCTGAAGAGGTCAAGCCTGAGAAGCCCGCTGAGGAGACTAAGCCTGTGGAGGAGGTCAAGCCCGAAGAGAAGCCCGCTGAGGAAGTGAAGCCCGAAGAGAAGCCCGAAGAGAAGCCTGCTGAAGAGGTCAAGCCTGAGAAGCCCGCTGAGGAAGTCAAGCCGTAATGTAATTCTGTAGCCTGTATGCCCCCTTCTTGTTATAACAAACACACCACTCCATCAGAAACTCGTCCTCCTCGTCTTCGGAAGGCTCCTCCACCTCCTCAAACCGCTTCACCACAGACGGACGCGACCACAGATTGCTGGTTAGCGCCGTGTTCTCCAGCAGCAGCAGCATCTTCGGGTTCAGCGTCATCATCGACTTGGGGTAGCCCTCCGTGCTCGTGGTGCCCAGCTTCGTGTAGTAACTACGGTCCACCACCTCCTCCTCCCCTACACAGACCCGAAGGAATAGACGGTCGACTCGTCGTGCAGGTACAGGATCAGGCTCGTCGCCGTGTTCAGCAGCCACCGGCACGGACAGATCTTCGCCAGCCGGTCGCTCTCCGACACGCAGCGCATGAGAGAGGACTTGCTGTTGCAGTACTACGTCTCACGCTCCGCCGCAGCACCCACGCAGCGTCCGCACATCAGGCACATCAGCGGCGTGGCGCACGGCGCGCGGCAGACCGCGCAGTGCATGCAGCAGTCGCACACCTCGCTCTTGTCGTTCACCTTCTTGTGCTACGGCTCACGCCCCTGCGGCGCTGCTACGAAGTGGTGGCAGAGGAGGTTCACGGAGTGGAACTCCCGCGGCAACGCCTCGAACAGCGACACGGGCATCAGCTCCAGCTCCGACACGATGTTCAGCGTCTTGTCGGGGCTGCGGGGCAGGCGCAACGACACGCTAGGCATCACGCGGACCGTGAGGACTCACGTGAAGCAGAGACAGCGCAGCTCCTCCAGACTGCGCGCCGCAAACACCTCCACGGCGGGCAGCGCGACGAACATGGCGCGGTAGGCGACGGGCGGCGGGAGCTCCAGGAACTGAAGGAGCGCGTCGAAGCGCGAGGGCAAGAGGAAGGGTCTGTTCTCGTCGTGCTTGGTGAGCGTGTAGAGGAGAAGGACTGTGCGTGAGAGAAGCAATGAGAAACGCACCGCACTTCCGCAGGAACACCGTGAGATAGGCCTGCACCAGCGCCTCGATCTACGCCTCAGAACTGCTGCGGTCGCCCACGCCCTGCTCCGCCAGAATGCGCTTGGCGGCGATGGTGTTGCTCAGCGCCAGGTCGAACGGCAGGCCGCCCAGCACGCCCTGTACCTCCTCCACCAGCGCCAGGAAGTGGCTGTCTACACGTCACACGCCCTGCAAGTGCCTGCCGGCTTGCTTCAGCGCCGCGTAGTCCGGAAGCGCGGTCAGCTCTACAGGTCAGGAACAGTGAGCGACGCGCACTGAAATCGAAGCGGCGACAGAGCACGACGACGACCACGGCCAGCTGCTGAAGCGCGTACACGTAGTACTTGCGCACCAGCGCCAGCGCGTGCAAGTAGTAGGCGTCCACGCGGGCAGCGCCCTCCTCGTGCACGGGCACGGAGACGTGGAGGTACTTCAGCAGCTGCGTGAAGGGGTTGCGCAGCACGCACACCACGTCGTCCAGCTCGAACAGCTCGTCGTTCTGCGCGATGTAGTCGCCGGAACACTTCCGCACCAGCGCGCCCAACAGCTCCGTGCGCAGCGCCTCGTACGCCCGCCACCCGTCGCTCCATGCGTGCTCCGGCAGCGTCGCCGCCAGCGCGTCCAGCTTTGCCGCCAGCGCGCGCACCTCCTCGAAGCCCGCCGCGTCGCTTGAGTCCCTTTCCAGCTTCTGACGCTTCAGCTCGTGGCCCGCCGTTGTCTGGCGGAAGGCCGCCTGCGCCTTCTCGAGGTGTGCCAAGTAGCCGCGCAGTGCCTGCATGAACTGAAGGTGGGCGCGAGCCGTGCCGGGGTCGGACATGACCTCGTGGCCGACGCCGGTGAAGGTGACGAAGTGCGAGGCGAAGAGGTTGGCGTAGGGCGTGAAGGGACTCATGCCGCTCAGACTGCGACACAGCAGCAGGCGGCCGCGCGGCAGCTCGCCGTGCTCGCCCAGCTGGTGGAGGTACTCGTTCTTCCGGTCCTCGTCGAACTGGCGACTCTTCTCCTCCACCGCCACGTCCTCCTGGCTCGTCTCCAGGCCCGGGCGGCCCGGCTTGGTGAGCAGGTGGTTCAGCGTCAGGCAGCGCTCGCAGTCGCGCACAAAGTCGAGGTCCGGGCCCCAGCCGTCCTCGTCGTCGTCCGCACTGGGCCGCTTCTCGTGGCGCAGCTCGCGCAGCTGGTCCTCGAAGAAGAGCAGCGTCAGGCTCGAGAGCCGCTTCAGCAGGCGCGCCGCGTGCGTGTTGAACGTCGCCACGTCCGCCGGCAGCTCCAGCGACGGGAAGCCGAGTGTGTCCTTCGCCTCGCGCTTGTTCCCGTCTCCGGCCGTGTCAGAAGCGTCAGAAGCGTCAGAAGCGAAAAACACAAAACCATCGTTGCTTGTGTCGCGCTTGGGCGGGATGATGTTCATAAGGGAGAAGAGTGTGTTGTTCAGCTCGGGGTAGGGCCGGAACAGCCAGTAGAACTCCGAGTCCGCGTGGAAGAAGTGCATCACCGTCTCGGCGTCCATGGCGGCGGCGGCAGGCAGTGTGGTGTGCGTCTGCGTGTGAGGAGACGTGGAAAGAGCCACCATCATCACCATGTTGACGAAGTCGAGGTTGGTGAAGAATGCCTGCTGCAACGTAGCTATCACTTGCGCGTTGAGCACCGCGCTGTCCGCCTCGGTGAAGCCCGTCACGAAGGACTGCGATGTGGTGGCTACGGGTGAGGCGACGACGCTTCCGTCACTCCGCGAACACTCCATCGGGCGCGCGTTGAGCTCGCACTGCGAGATGCTGGCGTTGAGCACGCCGAGCAGCTGCTGAATCAGTCGGTCGTTGGGCTGCGCTGCGAAGTAGCGGTACACGCAGGCCGTGGTGAGCATGCGCTCGCGGTCGCTGGCAACCTCCTCGAAAATGGCCTACTGCTAAGCCCGCGCCGCAGAGCCCACGCGCTGCGAATAGTCCGAGAGTGACGTGGACGCCTACGCTTCAGCCCCCTCGCGCTGCGCTACGTTCAGGATCGCGCGGTTCACCTTCTCCATGTTCTTCTCTAGCAGCGGAACGAACGCCAGCTTGGCCTTCGGGCCGTCGGTGGCCAGCTCGCTGCCGCTGAGCTCCTGCGCGAAGCGTGCGCTGATCTGCGGCGTGACGAGGATGGGGAAGAAGCAGGTGGCGAGGCGGCGGCAGACGGGGCAGAGGAAGTCGCTGCAGTTCTTGTGGAGCGTGGCGCCCTCGCGCTGCATCATGCGGGAGAAGCAGTTGTAGTGCACCATGTGGTTGCAGGAGGACAGCGTGAAGTTGTACGGCGACTCCAGCGCGTCCGTGCTCAGGTAGCTCACGATGTGCTCCGCGTCCGCCTGACGGTTGCGGAGGTCCAGGTTATCCAGCATCTCTTTCACTACACTTCACGCAGCACAGAGCGGCTACTGTTCTTGGTATCCGCCTTGGATACGGCGATGCTGTGAAGGCGAGCGGCGCCTACTTCTCACTCCTCATTCGCTCGCGTACGCAGCGCTGCGTTGTCGTCCAGATGGCAGATCAAGCACGGATACATGAAGAGATCCTTGCTCGGACCGCTCTTGCACAAGGCACACACGAACTCCGGCACCAGACTCTCCACCTGCTCCGGCTTGGCCGTGTCCACGGGTTTCGCCTCCTCCTCCTCGTCGCTCTCGTCCTCGTACATGGCCAGGAAGTTGTCCAGGTCGCCGTTGATGCTCTCGATCACGCTGTTCGCGCCGTGCGGCTCCTTCTCTTCCTTCTCCTCTTCCTTTTCTTCCTTCTTCTCCAGCGGCCGCAGCTCCTTCGCATCCTCCGGCGACCGCTGCACGCGCGCCAGCACCTCCTTCGCCATGCCCTGCGTGTCCTCCGAGGCGTTGGGGTCTTGCGCGATCGCCAGCAGCAGCTACGCCTCACTCGCGCACACGACCCGCACGTCCACCACTCTCCGGCCCTGCGGCGCCTCCTGCGCCTTCACCTCCCGCCACAGCAGGTCGCGCAGGCAGCCCGTCGTGCTTTGCTTCGTGTTGCCCTCTTCACTCCTCTCTTCACCCTTCACTGTGCTTCCTTCTTCACTCCTCTCTTCACCTTTCACTGTGCTTCTCTCTTCTTTCTTCCCTTCACCCTTCACTGTGTTGTCCACTTCACCCTCCTCAGCACCCTTCTCTTTACTACCCTCTCCACACTCATCAAGCCACCGACGGAAGGCGTCCACGTCGGTGGGGCCCTGGGGAATGGAGGAGGAGGCGTGGAGCGCGTCGAAGTTGCAGAGCGTGAGGAGCGTGTAAAACAGCATCTCCAGCAGCTTGGGGTCGCTGTAGCCGGAGACGATCTGGCGGTGGATGAAGTGGAAGAGCGAGGCGGTGAGCGTCTCGCAGGCCAGCAGCGCGTGCATGAACTCTCTGCGCGTGAGGCGGATGCAACAAACTCACTCCACGGGCAGCGTCTCGCGCGGCAGGGGCGGCGGGATGTACATCTTGGTCTTGAGGCGGAAGCGGATGTACTAGGCATCAGAGCACTGGCGGACCGCCACCTCCATCATCTCGTTCTGGTTGAAGAGCGAGCCGTAGCCGTTGAACACGCACGCCTGCGCCACGACGGCGTCCTTCAGCTGGTACACGTTGGCGGCCTCGTCCATGTCGAACTGCTCGTCGGCGACCGTCTGGAGCACCTTGTACACCTCCTCGTCCATGCGCTGGTAGTTCTGCATGGCGCTCTCGATGCCCTCCAGCGTCTGGTTCTCCGGCCGGCAGGCGTAGTTGATCACCCGGCGCGCGAAGATGGCGTCCTTGTCGAAGGAGACGACGCTGCGGTCGTACACCACGGAGAGAAGGCAGAAGAAGAAGTAGGTCACCATGGTCTCCTTGCCCTTCGGCGCGGCGTCGTTCGTGTCGTGGAGGCCCTCCTTCAGCCCGCGCGTGAAGAAGGCGAGGCAGTGACGGTAGACGCGGTCGGGGTCCAGCAGGCGGAGGCAGAGCTGCACGGCGAAGAGGAAGAGGTCGGTGTAGTCGACGGTGGAGGCGTAGAGGTAGAAGAAGTACATGAAGAACTCCTGTACCCTGTTGAAGCGGATGGTGCCCAGCGCGTGGATGTAGTGCGAGAAGTACAGGCTGTGCAGCGCGTTGCTCAGCACGCACTCCAGCACCGGCGCGTGCTGCTGCAGGAGTGCGGCGAGGCGCGGGAAGGTGGTGGGGCGGCGCAGGGCGAAGGAGCTGTGGGTGAGAAGGAAGCGAGAGAGGCACAGAATGGGGAGCAGGTGGTAGTCGTGGTGGTGGAGCAGGCAGCAGCCGCCCGTGGCCCTCGGGAACGCCTCCTTCTGCGCCTGGAACGCCTGCTCGTCGTCGTAGACGTGCGTGGCCATGCGCCGCGCGTACTCGGACACCTCGAAGTCGACGTACGCCATCAGCTCGTCGTCCGTCATGCTCTGCACATCACTTCACGCTGTGAGGAGAACCTGGAAGCGGTTTCGCAGCCACTTGAAGACGAAGTCCTCGATCTGGAAGAGGAAGAGGCAGATGAAGGACTTAATCATCGGCTTGGTGTCGATCTCGCCCATCTCGGAGTCCCAGGGGTAGAACGTGTTGCACTAGCCGTCAGCAGGAGGGTATGATCGCACCTGGAAGAAGGAGAGGAAGTCGAGGTACTCGGGAATGGGCCTGAGCGTGGGCGTGGCGGCGGAAGGGTCCTGCTCGAAGAAGGCCTCCACGGGCTCCAGGTTCTCGTCGATGATGGTGAGGATGGAGGTGAAGATGCAGTAGATCACGTTGGTCGCGGGCGCGTACAGCTGGTAGAAGTACGCATCTGCGGGTAAGGGAGAGAGGCGCGGCTACAGCGCGAGGCGATGGCGGTGAACCGCGTGAGGATCTTGATGCTCTCGCTGAGCAGTCGCTTGATGAAGGGGCGGAACTCGGGGCGGCGGTGCGTGGTGGAGGCTACGCGTGAGGCGGCGCGGCGAGGGCCACAGCTGTGGAAGAGCTGGCAGTGCACGGAGAGGAGGAACTCGTCGAACTGCAGGCGCATGAAGCAGGGCACGCCCTTGTCGTCGACGCCGTCCAGCCAGCGGCGCTCCACTAGGCGTGAGGCGGGCGAGGCGGCCGTACCGGTGCGGCGATACACGTCGCCGCGGATCGTGTCGAAGCCGTGCGGGTTGTGTACGCCCACGATGCCCTCGCCGTTGGGGAAGAGGATCTCCGCCGCGGGGCCCGGCACGACCACGTCGTCGTCGTGGATCTCGTCGTCGTCGTAGCTGTCGTAGTCGTCGTAGTCGTCGTTGTTGTCGTTTTCGTCTTCAGAGTTTTCGTTGTCGCCTCCATTCATGACAATAGGGACGTGGTTGTCATTCTCGCTGTCGTGATCATCTGACTCCATCTCGATGCTGATGCCGCTGTCCTCCCTCGACCGTTGCGCGAATTCGTTGAGTTGGTTCAGCAGCGACCGGTACATCTCTTGTTCGTCGCGGCTATCATTCTCGCCTTCTTCGTTTTCATTGTCATTCCCTTCTCCTTCTCCATTTCTATTTCCATTTTCATGCTCATCTCCATCACCTTCTGCATTCCCATTCTCATCACCATTCTCATCACCATTCTCATTTCCTTCACCCTCACCCTCTCCATTCTGATCAGCATCCCCATCAACAGGATTCATCTCGCGCACGCGCTCGCGCACGGCGTCCCACAGCTGTCGCCGTATGTCCTCCGGCAGCTCCTGCCCCGCCTCTCTCCGCGCCGCCTCGTTGCGCAGCACCGTCTCAATCCCGGCGCAGGTGGCGTCGCAAGCATCCGTCAGAATGTAGGGCATGTCCTGCATGTAGTAGTGCGCGTAGAGGTCCTTGAACTCCGCGTCGAAGAGCAGCGTGAGGTTGAGGTTGATGAAGTACTTCTAGGCGTCAGCGGCGGTGGGCGAGGCAACGCAGATGGTGTTGACGTGAAGAGAGCGCAGGTAGAAGGAGATGAGCGAGGTGTGGGCGTAGTCCTCGTTCGCGAGCACGCTGTCCGACAACGAGATATGGAACCGCTGCAGCTGGCGCTGGAGGAAGTCGCGGTCGTACTCCTTCGAGAAGGAGCGCGCCGCCACGCGCATGGTGGTCTGACTGAGATTGCAGTAGTCGATGGCGAATGTGACGAGAGTCTGTATCTACGGGGAGAAAGCAGTAATAATACTACTGGGATGTTGAAAGGCACCGGCATCGGCTGGTTCATCGCAATGAGGATGAGGATCGCAACCACATCGAACACGGCAGAGGTGCGCTCTCGTTCTCTACGAGTGATTTTGCACAGATAGGAACCACTCCTCACTCATCAGCAGGTCGGGGTTGGGAACCTCCTTCGCATTGCGGTGTTTGGCGCACCAGGCCTCCTTGTTCCACGATTCGAGGTCTCCGCAGTCGCAGCACCCGCCTCCAGAGGATTCGTTACGCGTGTAGCTGTGGTTCTTTGCGTGAAGGGCAGAATCAGCACCCACCTTGTGATTCTCCACATCGAAGCAGTCAGCGCACATGCAGCTCGATTCTCCGTGACTGCACTCCTTGCAGCAGAAGGAATAGTCCTTATCGGTGAAAATGCGGTGACAGCGCGTGTGTGAAGGGAATTTCTTCTTCAGATCTTCTATATATTTGTCGTAGTCCTTATTCTGCGAAAGACAGCGTTGGAAACACTACTCCCATGAGAACAAGCGCTAGAAGGCATACGAATAAGACATCGTTTTTGTCATCCGCATTGTCGCTGATAAACGGCTCCGCTTGGATGAAACGCACCACCGCATTCAGCAAGCGCTGGAACGGCGATGTCTTGTACTGCTTTTTGGAGCAGAACGCCTTGGCGATGTTCTGCACCTTCTTCCGACTCTCCTTGCTTGGCATGAACCCAATAGTGAGAAGGGTTTAGAGTAGGGTGAACTCTCTACTCCACTCTCTTTCCTCTGGGAGTATGAGTGGCACGCTACGGGGAGCAGGAGGCGAGAAGTCAAAGGGACGAAGCTGATTGGACGCACGGATTCGATGGGGCTTTCTGTTGGGGCACAAAACAACGCCCTCTCTTCCGATTGAGTGATGGAAATCGCCGAAGTCAAGAACGAGTGCTCTCCCATTGAACGGTCCAAGAAGCTGGACTTTATGAGCCGGTCATCCAAGCCGTCTTCCAGCGACTGCGCTTCCTGCGGAAAGACGACGAGAATCATCAACGCAAGAGTATTCCACAGCGGGAAGGTGGGAATTGGGCGTGGGGGTTGAAAGGCAGATTGAGGAGAGCAACATGTGGATTGCGGATGGAAAGATCATGGACGCAGAGAAGGCGTTCTATAGCAAAGCGAACTGCAACACACTCATCCCCGATGAAGTGCGCTTGAACGGCGGCAGTCACTGCGTAGATCATCGATGCGAAGGGACTGATCGTCGTTCCCGGGTACATCGACATCCAGATCAACGGAGGCTACGGAGTCGACTTCTCCGACCCGAACGTGACCATCGAGCAGGTGCACGACGTGACGCGCAACCTGGTGGCCGTACTGCCGTTGCAACGGGGTGAGACGTAGACGGGCTGCACGGCGATCTGCCCGACGATCATCACCTCCCACCCCTCCACCTACCAGAAGCTGCTGCCCATCTTCAAGGCGGAGGAGGGCTCGGTGCTGAACGGTGCGACCATCCTGGGCGTGCACACGGAGGGCCCGTTCATCTCGAAGGACCGCTCGGGCGCGCACCCGAAGGAGTACATCCAGTCGCCGACGGAGTGCGAGAAGTCGATCCTGGCGTGCTACGGCAGCCTGGAGCACGTGAAGCTGGTGACGATCGCACCGGAGCTGGAGGGCTCGCTGGAGACGATCCAGTACTTGCACAACCACGGCGTGGTGGTGTCGATGGGTCACACGGCGGCGCACATCAACTCGGCGATCGACGCGGTGAGCGCCGGCGCGACGCTGATCACGCACCTGTTCAACGCGATGACGCCGTTCCACCACCGCGACCCCGGCGTGATCGGCATCCTGGGCATGCCGGACGAGGAGGCGCCCTTCTTCTCCATCATCGTGGACGGCATCCACTCACACCCCTACGCCGTGCGGTTCGCGCAGAAGGCGCACGGCAGCAAGTGCGTGCTGATCACCGACGCCGTGCCGGCGATGGGCCTGCCGGACGGGCACTACACGCTGGGCAAGCAGAAGGTGCTGGTGGCGAACAAGTGGGCATGGAGAGACAGGTCGAGCGTAGGCGGGCGGTGGTGGAGGACCACGAGGAGACGCTGGCGGGCTCGATCGTGACGATGGAGGAGTGCGTGAAGAACTACAAGACGTTCACGGACTGCTCGATGGAGGAGGCGATCGTCGCGGCGACCATGCACCCCGCGAAGGCGATGAACATTGACCACAGGAAGGGAGACTTGCTCCCCAACATGGACGCGGACTTCCTGTTTTTGGACGACGACCTGAATGTGCTGGCCACCTTCATCGGCGGCAAGCTGGCGTGGCACAGGGAGGATTTCGTAGTGAGTTTCGTGCAGTGACTCGTTTTCGCTGTTTGCTTTAATGACTCGGTTTCGCTGTTTGCTTTAATGACTCGTTTTCGCTGTTTGCTTTACTAACTCGGTTTCGCTGTTTGTTGCGCCGAAATAAGGGTCCTTGAACATCAAGGACCACTGTACGCGTGTATTCCAGTGGCAGTCTTTCACTGAAAATGGGACAAGAAGCATCTGTGCCTGTGCAAGGATACAACAACCTTTTGCGAGAGTACAAGAACCTGCAGCTGGACTACGATAGTGTGGCCGATGAGCTGGATGAGCTGTACGCCGACTACGATAATGCCAGAGCGGCTCTCATGAACAAGCATCGCGGAATGAGCGAGCTGGGCGTTGCCTCTTCACCTGAGATGTAATGTGTAGAGCAAGTTCGATCGAGATGATCGAGTCGTGAAGAGTGAGTGCGGTGACAAAATGCTAATGAATAGACATGACAGAAGAAGATAGAAAGGCGTTTGCCGTAAACGCAGCGGGGGCTTGTGATCGTAGGCGCGCCAGAGACGCTTGGGAAGAGAATCCGAGAGCGATACCAACGAGAACCTCGAGTCCCTCAAGAAGAAGGTGGAGGGGGAGAAGCAGAAGCTGGTGGGTTTGGGGCGGTTCTGTGATGGGTAGCAGCTGGAGCGCGACAAGCTGGAGCGTCTCGTGTCGCAGTATAGAAACCACGTGTACGACAGCACCGATGATCCCGAGGAGCTGAAGTCGCACCTGGTGTTCAACGAGGCGCAGTACTACGTAGGGGTGCGCGTTCGTTTCGAGGGTAGGCTCTGCGCCAGTACGACGACGACCTGATGAACGAGAAGGAGGCGGAGGTCGTCTCCCTGAAGAAGGGCATCGCTTCGGAAGTGGGAAACGACTCGCTGATCGCGGAGAACAGCGACCTGCGCGTAGTGGCGGCGGGAGATGCTGATGCGTAGCGCAAGCTGGAGAACCAGAAGCGCGAGTACACGGTGATGGAGAGCGGGTACAAGGCGGTGAAGCAGTACCTGGACGACGGGAGCCGCTTCTGCGGGTCGAAGGACCTGCAGGAGGAGAACGAGCAGCTGCGCAATGAGCTGGAGGCGGTGAAGGGCGACCGCGACTACTTCCAGATGATCGCGCAGGACTACACGCCGCTGCAGGACGAGCTGGCGAAGAAGAAGCAGGAGCTGGAGATCATCCGGAGCCAGGGCGGCGAGGGCACGGCGAACCAGAGCCGCATCACGGAGCTGGAGGACGAGCTACGCGCGAGCCAGAACGCGAAGGAGCGCGACACGAAGGAGCTGGATACAGAGCTGAAGAACGCGCGCGAGATGGCGCGTCAGATGCTGGTGGAGGCGCAGGAGAAGAGCTCGCGGCTGGAGAAGGAGAACGAAGAGATGAAGGAGGAGATCGCGATCCTGAAGAGCGACGTGGACATGGAGAACCTGACGCCGGAGGAGAAGGCGATCGTGCGCGCGGCGCTGGCGAAGCAGGCGAAGATCTACCGCCAGCGCGAGAAGGACCTGCGCAAGCGCATCATGGAGCTGGAGGAGGAGGTGGCGGAGCCGGTGGACATCTCGGCGGCCATCGACGAGGCGGTGCGCGAGGTGGTGAAGCGCGCGTCGGACATCCAGACGCGGCTGAAGGCGGAGAACGCGGCGCTGAAGAAGCGGATCATGCAGCTGGAGAGCGACCCCGAGGACGACTTCGAGAACATCGAGGACGTGGTGAAGAACTCGATCGAGGGCGCGGACCAGGACAAGCAGGAGCTGCTGCAGGAGATCGAGGTGATGAAGGGCGAGATGATCGTGGCGAACAGCCTGGCGGAGAAGATGCGCAAGTGCAACCAGGTGGACCACGACAACTACCTGGAGGCCTCGGTGACCATCAAGCAGCTCACGGAGCAGCTGGACGAGAAGGAGCAGATCATCTGCGACCTGGAGAAGCAGGCCATCAGCGAGTGGAAGCGCAGCGGCGCGCTGACGGGTTTGGTGGAGAAGTACGCGGTACTCTCCGGACTGTCGGAGGAGGAGGTGCGCTACCTGCTCTTCGAGTGCCACAGCGACGACGGCGACGAGGTGGAGACGCTCAACGAGAGCCACTACGCCTACGACGCGCGTCTGCGCGCGGTGGTGCACCACACGCCGGAGAAGGAGGCGACGGTGGTGAAGCTGACGCCGCAAGAGACGGTGCCGACGTACCTGCGGACCGACATGGACAAGATGTCGGGCAAGCTGTTCGAGTACCAGCGGCTGATCAAGAAGCTGACGTTCGAGAACAAGAACATGAAGAACGCGCTGGACCAGAACGGCATCTCCGTGGTGGGCCTGGACAGCTTCGAGAAGATCGAGCTGGACCGCCTCTACAACCAGTTCTGGAGCGACCAGAGCGACTTGATCGAGGAGATCACGCAGCTGCGCCGCGAGAACGTCAACCTGCGCGACCAGATCGACCACTTGCCCACGGAGGCGCGTCTCTACCGCGAGACGGTGCTGCGCGGGAAGTCGATGGAGCAGGACGACGACGTGCCGGTGCGCTTCTCCAGTCCGGAGCAGCTCACGGGCGTGGGCGCGCGGCTGGCGAGAACGGCGGTGCCGGAGGAGTCGGAGCTGGAGAAGCGCAACCGCGAGCTGACGCGCCGCCTGGAGGAGACGAAGAAGCAGCTGAGCGACGCAAACGCGGAGTTCCGCAAGGTGTGCGAGTCGCTGGAGCAGATGGACGCGGCGGGCAGCGCGCAGGAGCTGACGCGCACGGTGAAGGAGCTGACGGCGATGAAGGAGAAGCTGGAGGCGGAGAACCGCCAGAAGGAGGCGGAGATCGTGGAGGTGCGCGCGGCGATGGCGAAGAAGGAGGAGCAGCTGAAGGAGAAGGAGGAGGCGATGCTGATCGCGCGCGAGCTGGCGGAGAAGCGCAAGCGCGACTACGAGCAGGCGCAGGCGAACGTGCAGAAGAAGGAGGAGGAGATCCAGGCGCTGAAGGCGGACCTGGCGGAGAAGGCGGCGGCGCTGAAGGAGCGCGAGGCGGCCGCGGCGGAGTCCTCGAGCAGCGACTCGGAGGACGAGAAGGAGGTGGAGGAGCTGCGCGCGCAGCTGAGCGCGAAGGAGGAGGAGCTGAAGGCGCTGCGCAGCGAGCGCGACCGCGCCACGAGCGACGCGACGAGCAGCCAGGCGGACCTGGCGACGAAGGTGCGCGAGCTGGAGAAGGAGAACGACGAGCTGAAGGCGGAGCTGGCGGAGAAGAAGCAGAGCATCGAGCAGCTGGAGAAGGAGCTGCGCGACATCAAGAAGGAGACGGAGCTGACAAGCAGCTCGCTGACCATCGCCGAGGGCGTGGGCGAGAAGAACAAGAAGGAGCTGGAGGAGGTGAAGAAGGCCAAGGAGGAGCTGGAGGCGAAGGTCAAGGAGCTGGAGGGCAAGGTCAAGGAGCTGAAGAAGGACTTGAAGAAGGCCAAGCCCAAGAGCGGCGCGGTGGCGGCGGCGGCCATGGCGAGCGACGCGGCGAAGAGCAAGGAGCTGGAGGCGAAGGAGAAGGAGCTGGAGGAGGTCAAGAAGGCGAAGGAGGAGGCGGAGCAGAAGGAGAAGGAGCTGCAGCAGAAGAGCGAGGAGATGGCGAAGGAGGTGGAGGAGCTGAAGGCGCGTCTGGCGGAGATGGAGGCGCAGCGCAAGGAGCAGGAGACCAAGGCCGCGGCGGAACTGGCGGCGGCGAAGGAGCTGGCGGACAAGGCGGCGGCCGCGGTGGCGGTGCAGCTGGCGGCGAAGGAGAAGGAGCTGGAGGAGATGCGGAAGAACAAGGAGGAGGTCGAGAAGGAGCTGGAGGAGGCCAAGAAGGAGTTGGAGGAGGCCAAGAAGGCGAAGGAGGCGATCGAGAACCGTCTGGAGGAGGCGCAGAGGGAGCTGAAGGAGAAGGTGGCGGCGGAGAAGGCGGAGCGCGTGGCGGAGGAGGAGAAGACCGCCGCGCAGATGCGCGAGAGCATCAACGGTCTGCAGGGCGAGCTGGACAAGAGCAACAACGCCGTGTCGGACCTGCAGCAGCAGCTGGACGAGAAGATCGAGGAGCTGAAGCGCGCGAGCGACGAGTTGGAGGAGGCCAAGAAGGCGAAGGAGGAGAAGGAGAAGGAGCTGGAGGAGACGAAGAAGGCGAAGGAGGAGGCGGAACAGAAGCTGGAGGAGCAGAAGAAGGAGAGCGACGCGGCGCTGAAGGAGGCGGTGGCTGCCGTGGAGGCGAGAATCCAGCAGGCGGAGCAGGAGCTGGAGGCGATGAAGAAGGAGAAGGAGGAAGCCGAGAAGAAGGTGAGTGAGCTGGAGGAACAGGCGAAGGCGGCCAGCGAGGAGCAGCAGAAGCAGGAGGAGAAGATCAAGGAGCTGGAGGAGAAGCTGAAGGCTGCGGAGGAGAAGGAGGCTGCTGAGGCTGAGAAGGAAAAGCCGAAGGAGGAGGCTCCGAAGGATGAGGAGGCCAAGAAGGAGTTGGAGGAGAAGGAGAAGAAGGCGGAGGAATTGGAGAAGGAGAAGGAGGAGCTGGCGGCCAAGGTGAAGGAGCTGGAGGAGAAGGCGACGGAGGGCGACGTCAAGAGCGAGACGGAGAGCCTGAAGAAGGAGCTGGAGGAGGCCAAGAAGGCGGTGGAGGAGGCCAAGAAGGAGAGCGAGGAGGTGAAGGCGGAGCTGGAGGCCAAGAAGAAGGAGGCAGAGGAGGCGAAGACGGAGGTGGAGACGAAGCAGAAGGAGCTGGAGAGCGCGAAGGAGGAGGTGGAGAAGGTGAAGGCGACGATGGAGAAGGCGGAGGAGGAGAAGGAGGCGCTGAAGAAGGAGAACGAGGAGGTGAAGAAGAGCCTGGCGGAGATGGCGGAGGAGAAGAAGAAGCTGGAGGAGGAGGTGGCGGAGTGCAAGAAGCAGATCGAGGCGATGCTGAAGGACGCCGAGGAGAAGAAGGGTGACTTCGAGAAGGCGCTGGCCGAGAAGGAGGCGGCGGAGAAGAAGGCGGAAGAGGCAGAGGCCGCGGCGGAGAAGGAGAAGGCGGAGGCGGAGCAGAAGCTGGAGAAGCTGGCGGCGCTGGAGAAGGAGAAGGAGGAGGCCGCGAAGGAGGTGGAGGAGCAGAAGAAGGTGGTGGAGGAGCAGAAGGCGCAGCTGGACGAGCTGAGCAAGCTGCTGACGGAGGCGGACGCGAAGGGCGACGAGACGGAGACGGAGGAGCTGAAGAAGGCCGTGGCGGAGGCGGAGAAGAAGGCGGCGGAGGCGCAGGAGAAGGTGGAGGAGCTGGAGGAGGCGAAGAGCGACGCCGAGCGGATGCTGAACGACCGCGAGAGAGACCTGGAGGAGGCGAACCAGCGCGTGAAGGAGCTGGAGGAGGCGCAGGCCGCGGCGGAGAAGGAGAAGGAGGAGGCGGAGAGCAAGGCGGAGAAGGCGAAGGCGGAGCTGAAGGTGGCGACGGATATGGCGGCGGAGAGCGGCAAGAAGCTGGAGGCGAAGGAGAATGAGCTGGAGGCGACGGCTAGCGAGCTGGAGGAGGCCAAGAAGAGCGTGGAGGAGGAGAAGAAGGAGCTGGAGGCGCTGAAGGCGGAGCTGGAGGAGGCCAAGAAGGCGGCGGTGAAGCCTGCGGAGGACGGGCGCGTGGGCGAGCTGGAGAAGGAGATCGAGCAGAAGAACGCGCGCATCGCGGAGCTGGAGAAGGCGACGAAGACGCAGGACAACGTGGTGTACATGGACGACAAGGAGGTGGAGGAGCTGAAGAAGAGCTACGAGGAGCGTCTGGAGGCGCTGAACGAGGCGCTGAAGAAGGACGGCGCGGGCTCGAAGGACGTGATGAGAAAGCGCATCGCGGCGGAGACGGAGAAGAGCCGCAAGAACGAGGAGAAGGCGAAGGAGCTGACGAGAAAGGCGAAGGAGAACATCTTCACGATCAAGCAGAAGGACAAGGAGATCGAGTCGCTGAAGCTGAAGCTGAAGCAGGTGGAGGAGGAGAACCAGAAGGCGATCGCCGCGCTGAAGAAGCAGAACAACGCGGAGCTGACGAAGCTGCAGAAGGAGCTGTCGGAGAAGGAGATGGAGATTGAGCAGCTGAAGGAGCGCATCTAAGCGTTCTTGAAGTGATTGTTTGTTGTCGATGCGTTGTTCACTGGCTCTGCTTGTGTTGCTCGCTGTCCTCGCGGACTGCGTGCAGGCAGGCTCGAAACTGTACATGAGTGACTGCGGCGATTCTTCGTATCTCCTCCACTACCAGAACTGCAAGGCGACAGATTTTGAGCGTGGGAAGCCCGTCGTGGTGGAGAGCGAGAAGGAGTTGCTGAAGGCGAACATCACGACCGGAAAGGTGCATCTGAAGTGCATGCGCAATTCCGTAGATGAGGTGGTTTTGATTCACGAGATAGATGACCGTCTTTTCTCACGATTTCGGCTACTGTGGCTATCAGGAGGCGGAACTGCCTCTCTGGCTCGGAAAGATTAAGTACTCCGGTTCTGACTGCAGCAAGCCTCGTCCTTTCGAGGATTCGTTCAGAATGTCTGTCACGATGCCCAAGATCACTCCTGGAGTATGCATTCTGTGTTGCAATTCAGCTGTAGGGAAAGTACGAGTTTTCGTTGATCGGTGAGGGTCCGAAGGGAGAGAAGCTCTTCTGTTGGTCTGCGTACACGAACTTGTAAGGACATTTCCTTTTGAATTGAGTTTGTTGCTGACATGCGAATGATTGGGAACAAAGAGGGGGATTACTCCTCATCGGAAGAAGAGGAGATGTGGAGGCATGTGGGTGTAGAAGAAGTGTCCGAGGATGAGGAGGAGAGGAAGCGTTCAAGCGCGGGGGAAATGTCTGAGGATGAAGAGGAAAAGAAGAAGCAACTGAGAGTGTGGAGAGTGGAAACACCACTGAATGTGCCCTGCGAAAGAACAATATCGGTGAGTTTCGGCAGATCTAACCAGTAAGGAATGAAAGAAGGAATACCCCGCATGACGAGTTCCCTTGAATCTGCATCTCTTGTGAAGCAAAGGGAATCCGTACCAACTTGGAGGGAAGTCAATTCGGGCAAGTCTATTCATCATTCTCCTTCTGGTAGATGCACTCTCAAACACAACACGAGAACACTCACAGAATGTCCAACTACCAACAGTAAAGGACTTCAATTTGGGCATGTCTATTCATCATTCCACTCCATCACATTCACTCTTCACCTTCAACTCTGAAGTATACTCAAACGATCCAATAGTCCGATCTCCAATCTCAATCACCTCCAGACTATCCAAGCATTCAATCTCACACACAGCAAAATGGGTGAAGGAATTGCCGCCTATTTTCACTCTCGTCAATCTCTCACAGTCCTTCAAGCAGAAACGACCCTGAGGCTTTTCCTCATTGGAGTCGCCACTACTAAAGCAATCCGTACCCACTGAAACGCTCTCCAATGAATGCAATCCGACCAACAGCAGTTCTTTTGCCCTTTTGAAGCAATAGTCATCTATTTGAATGGACTTCAATTCAGGCAAGTCTAGTTGTCATTTCTCTCTTGTAAATCCACTCTCAAATACAACATGAGAACTGTTTCGGAATGCACTATGACCAAACACAACTGATTTCAAACTGGGCAAGTCTATTCGTCATGTTATTCGCTGAAAACCACTCTTCAATTCCAATGAAGCATCATGGAAGTTGCTATCCATTTCAATCACTTCCAAAGAAGGCACATTCT
>ERZ827156.2575-NODE-2575-length-18309-cov-4.281199_pt1 | contig 18309 bp, 18 predicted proteins | sample MGYA00519919_ERZ827156 | MGnify/ENA primary metagenome ERZ827156 (study PRJEB31778, sample SAMEA3449269) | human gut metagenome | biome: human gut; feature: human-associated habitat; material: faeces | place: United Kingdom | collected 2010/2012 ... | reverse complement strand
CAGTGCGGGAATGTGCAATCGTCTCCAGCATGGTTCGCTCGTCGGTTGTGAGCTCCTTTGCAAATTTTCTCGGCCGTCCCGCCATATCTCCTCCCTTTACCAGCTTTGGGAAGATTATATGGTGGCTACCAGCAATTAGTCAATGTATTTTACGAACGATGTACTAGATCATTTTGCATCCGAAATTCCGCCTATGGCATATGACGTAAGACATTTCTCGCAGCTCGGGATTTTGAGTGAGCTTCTTGACATTTCCGATCCAAATCTACCCGCAGCTGATGATGTGAAAAAGGCTCGTGCAGCTATCTTGAAAGGCATTCGGTTTGCCAAAGCCGAAAAGCTTCCAGAACGACGCCTGCATGCGCCACTACGTCAAGCATCCGCAATGGTTCGCGAGCGTATGAGAGCCGTTTGGCATTAATTCCATCTTGATTCCTAATACTACCTCTAGCAGGGAAAAGGAGATAAACATGACAATGATCCTCTCGGTGGTCGTCATTCTGGCGATGTGCTGGGCGCTCGTTAAAAAGTACGAGACCCGACTGGTGCTTATTGTTGGTGGCTTGATTCTCGCTTGCATGGCCGGCGACCCGCTTGCACCCCTCGTGTCCTTCTCGAAGTCGATGAAGCAGGCGAATGTCTTTGAAGTCATCATCGCTTCGATGGGTTTTGCAGCTGTGGTCAAGATGACAGGTCTTCATAACCATTTGATTGCTGTCTTCCTGAAGCTGCTGAAGAAGGCCGGTCCGTTTGTCATCATTGGCGTAGCGCTCGCGACGACCATCGTGAATAGCGCTATCCCGTCTGCGGCCGGTACGTCCGCCGCTGTGGGTACGATCTTCATTCCGCTGCTTCTTTCCGCAGGTGTTCCTGCGCCGCTCGCGGCCGCGGCTGTGATGGCCGGCCTCTATGGCGGTAATTTGAATCCGGGCCACGTGCATCCGACGATCGTCGCCGACCTTGCACAGCGTCCTTCGATCGAATTCGTCCAGATGGTTGCAGGTCCGATTCTGGGCTCGGTAGTGATTGCGTCCGCACTGATGGTCTTGATAGCTTTCTATATGAAGAAGCGTGGCTGGCGTCCTGATGAAGCGAAGCTTGAAGCTGACGGTGAAGGCATCCCGCCCGATTTCAAGACTAACTACCTCTATGCCATCATTCCGCTTCTTCCGCTCATCATTTTGCTCCTTGGAAACTTCGGCATCGTGCCGGCACTCAAGATGCCGGTCTCACATGCCATGATCATTGGTGCAGTTGTGGCATTGGTTGCCGTTCGTCCGAATCCTGGCACGTTCGTCAAGACCTTCTTCAAGGGCATGGGTGACAGCTTCGGGAACATCTTCGGCATCATCGTTGCGGCCAATATCTTCGTGGCCGGCATGAAGAGCGTAGGTCTGATCCAGGCCCTGATCGAGTTTATGAGTTCGTCGCCTGTCATTGCAAAGGCTGCTTCGATTGTTGGTCCGTTTGTCATCGCTGTGCTCTGCGGTTCAGGCGAAGCAGCTTCGATTGCCTTCAACAATGCTGTGAGCGTGCACGCTCCGCAATTTGGCCTTGACATCATGAATATGGGTGCTATGACGGTGCTCTCGGGTGGCATTGGTCGTTCAATCTCGCCTGTAGCCGGTGCCATGATTATCTGCGCCGGGATCGCGAAGGTTTCGCCGATGACGGTGGCGAAGTTCCAGATCATCCCGATGGCTGGTGCACTCATTTTTGTGACGCTGATGCTCTACGTCTTTTAATCCATGAAAGAAAAGGAGGACGTTATGTCTGAAGCATCCATGCTTAAGGAATTTTTGGAACTTGTCCAAATTCCAGTCCAGAGCCGAGACGAACGCAAAATTGCCGACGTCGTCAAGCAAAAGCTCATTGATCTCGGGCTGACAGTTGAGGAAGACAACGCAGGTGAAAAGCTTGGCGGCAATACTGGCAATTTGATTGGTCGCCTTGCCGGCGCCCCGGATGTGCCTTCAATTCTTCTCTCTGCCCATTTGGACCGCGTGAGGAATCCCGGGGCCATTCACCCTGTTGTGAATGAAGCCGAGGACTTGATTAAGAGTGACGGAACGTCAATTCTTGCTGCCGACGATGTGTCTGGCTTGTGTGCCGTTCTGGACGGACTTCGTCGCGTCCGAGAAAGCGGAAAGCCTCACGGCCCCGTAGAAGTGGTTTTCTCGGTCTGTGAAGAGGTCGGCGTTCAAGGATCTGGTCAGCTTGACTTTTCTAAGCTCAAAAGCAAGCAGGCTTTCGTCTTTGACGCGCCCGGCCACATAGGCCGCATCATCAATCAAGCGCCGACCAAGTGCAAGATCGAGATCAAGGTTCACGGCATCAAGGCCCATGCCGGTAATGAGCCAGAGAAGGGGCTCTCTGCCATCCGTGTTGCTGCAGACGCGATTATGCATCTTCAGGAAGGCCGCATCACGCCCACGGTAGTTTCGAATATTGGCGTCATCAAGGGAGGAACCGGTACCAATGTTGTTCCGGATCTTTGCGAAATGACAGCTGAGGCTCGAAGCACCGACGATACCGCGCTTGAAAAGTATCTCGAAGGCTTCAAGGCGACTTTCGCTGAGACGGCGAAGCGCTGGAATACCCCGATCGACGTGAATATCAAGACGCTTTACCACACGTTCTTTGTCGATCCGCAGTCTGAAATCGTTTCAACAGCAATGGACGCATTGAAGACTGCGGGAGTTGAAGGTTGGTGTGAACGCGGCGGTGGCGGAATGGACGGCAATCACTTCAACTGGAACGGAATCCAGGCGATTGGTCTTGCCTTGGGCTACAGTAAGAACCACACCAATGCCGAACAGATCTATATGACTGATCTCTTCAAGGGGGGCCAAGTGGCTGCAGAAATCATTCACCGCACTTATGAAAAAGCTAAGGGCACAAGAGACTAAGTTTCAGAGTTCCGTGCGCTTCTTCTCTCTCCAGGCGGAGGAAGCGCACGGGGCTCGAGCTTGCAGCTTGGAGAACCAAAAAAAGGAGATTTCCTATGAAGACGACATTCATTGCGTCGGGCGACAGCTTCATTACCCGCCGTATTCCAAATGATGGCTATGAAGGTTTCGATGAACTGAAGTGCTTGATTGAGGCTCATGATGTTCGCTTTGCCAACCTTGAATCTACTTTTCATGACCAAGAAGGCGCTCCGGCGGCGACATCGGGCGGTACGTGGGCAATGAGCGACCCCGTTCTCCTCGACGATATGAACCGCTATGGTTTTAATCTCTTTAATACGGCGAACAATCACTCCGGCGACTTTGGTCAGGGTGGAATTGTTGCCACAATCAAGCATCTCAAAGAGCGCGGCATGATTTTTGCCGGCACCGGCATGACGCTTCAGGAAGCCTCTGGCGCGGCATACCTCGAAACTAAGCATGCCCGTGTTGCCATGATCGGCATTACGTCTACGCTTGATCCGGCTGCTGCCGCTGGCGGACAAGGGTTCACTATGAAGGGACGTCCGGGTTTGAATCCGCTTCGTTTCCGTACCGTCCATCATGTGAATCAAAAGCACTTCGATATGGCAAAGGAGCTTTCCGACATTACGGAGATCAATGCCCGCACGTTCAATCTAATTTCCCGCGGCTACCGTCTGCCGTTCCCTGAAGGCACACTGCCGCTCGGCAGCATGAATTTTGTCCTCACTGATGGCCCGGAACGCAATGAAACAGCGCCTAACAAGAAGGATTTAAAGCGGACACTCGATGAAATTGCCGAAGCTCGCCGGCAGGCTGACATTGTCATCGTCTCAGTCCACCATCACGAAATGCGCGGCGGCGACACGATGAAGTCACCTGAATTCATTGAAACCTTCAGCAAAGCCTGCATTGACGCGGGTGCGAGCGTTGTGATCGGTCATGGTCCGCATCAGCTTCGCGGTATTGAATGCTGGAAGGGCGGCGTAATCTTCTACTCTCTTGGAAACTTCATCTTTCAAGCTGAAACTGTCGCACGCCAGCCCTATGACGCTTTTGATGGCAAGAACCTGCCGCAGGAAATGAGCGTCGGTGCTTATATGGATTTCCGTAGCAAGAACGGTACGAAGGGCGACGTCGTTAACCCTGAAATCTGGCGTGCTGTTCTGCCTTCGTGGACGATCGAAGACGGGAAGCTCACCGAAGTGAAGCTTTATCCGATCGACTTGGGTCAGAAAAATCCGCGTCCGCATCGTGGCTCGCCCAAACTTTCCCAGAGTGTAGAGACGCTTGAGCACCTGAAACAGCTCTCTGCTGATCTCGGCACAACCATTGAAATTGAGGATGGTGTTGGCAAGGTCATCCTGCCGCAGTAATTAAAAGTTCACTACTTCCGGAAAATCTCGCCCTGGTTGGGGTATAACTCCCCAACCAGGGGTCAAGCTAGTCTCATCAAGGGCTTGAGAGCGGCTTCCGGAGAATCGTAGAGCCCTCCGAATCCCAGAGCTTCCACGAGCTTCTTATCCTTGCCGGAAACATTGATCAGATCACTGCTGTCCAAATAGAAAATGTGCATCGGCTGTTTTCGATTTTCAAGGCATTGATTTCATTGAGGCGTGGTCTTAGCGTGAAAAAACAGGCCTTTTCAGCCGAAAAGGGTAAGTTGCTCGCCGTCTGACGAGGGTATGTTCCCCCGCCTTTTCAGCCTGCGCAATGGCAGTGCTGGCCGATCAATCCACTCGTTGAGATCCTTGTGGGTCATCAGATTCAGTCGCAAGAAGGCCATCAGCCGTGAAAAGCTCCAACTAAATTTGGCCCGTCGGGAGATGAGCTCCACCAGCAACGTACAGATGGCAGCTGTCCAAATCTGACACATCACGGCATTCTCGGATGTGCCGATGAAACTTTTGATTTTTAGGTTTTGTTTGAGTTTTTTGAAGAAAAGCTCAACCTGCCAACGCTCGCGATAAAGTTCTGAGACCTCATGGGGTGTCAGTTCGAAATCGTTCGTGAGGAACTCAAACCAGCGGTTGTGCTCATTGTCGAACCACTGCACCAAACGGTAGGTGAGGGCGGCATCGCCTTTTTCAGCGATGTCCTGTTGGAACTGAATCTCGTAGTCGCCCCACGTTCACCCTTGCCTCTGGTCTTTTTCGCCGGAAGCGTCGTCTTGGCTGTTTCTTTGAGGCGCGTGACAAAATGGGTGCCGCGCAGGGTCATCCACTCGAAGAGACCATAGTCGTTGTGGCCTCGGTCCATCACGACGAAGGAAAACTCGGGCAACTGTTCAATGGTGCTCTTGGCCATCTTGACGTCGGCCTTCTTGGCGTGGGTCATATCCAGAGGGTGTAAGAATTTTTGTGTCTATGGGATAATCAACGCCCTCCCGGGCAGAGCTCCTTACCATGACACAGAACACCAATACCGCAACCACTACCAACTGCAAACCTATCAAGCACCGCGGTGCGCGTAAGCGCGCAACGTCCCCCATCGGCATCTTCGCCGAGAAGTACGTTGAAGACCTGATTGCCAATGGCACCCCTTTGGCCGCTATCGTGGCAGAGGACGCTGCCTTCGAGTTCCGGAAGCACTTCCTGCAGGCCCTTCTCAATGGCGAGATGGACGCCCATCTGCAAGGCATTACCCCGACTGGAGAGCCTGCCGACACGGACGATGGCGAGGACGACGAACCGCCTGTGCGCAACAAGCGCAACGGCTACTCGCGCAAGACGCTCAAGAGCGAGGCCGGCGACTTCGAGATCGCTGTTCCACGCGATCGCAACGGCACGTTTGACCCCATCGCCGTTCCCAAGCACAGCCGCGTTCTCGGCAAGATCGACGACCAGATCATCGCCATGTACGCTCGCGGCATGACTACGCGTGACATCGAAGCGTATGTCCGTGAAATGCATGGTATTTCCCTTAGCCCCGACTACGTCAGCACCATTACGGACCGTGTGCTCGCGGAGTACGAAGAGTGGCAGGGGCGCTCGCTGGAGAGCGTCTATCCCGTGGCGTTTTTCGATGCCATCCGCATCAAGATCCGCAACGGCGGGATCGTGAAGAACATGGCCGTGCACATCGGCATCGGCGTGCGCTGTGACGGGACCCGTGAGGTTCTGGGGCTCTGGGTGGCGGAAAACGAAGGGGCGTCGTTCTGGGCGAGCGTTTTCAGCGGTCTCAAGAACCGCGGGGTGGAGGACATCCTGATCGCCGTGACCGACGGTCTGAAGGGGATGACGCAGGCCATTGAGGCCACTTTTCCGCAGACGTTGCACCAGACCTGCATCGTGCACCTCATCCGCAACTCCACGGCCTTCGTCTCCCTGAAGGACCGCAAGGCCGTCTGTGACGGGCTCAAGCCCGTGTACCAGGCAGTGGACGCAGACGCCGCAGAGCGCGCTCTGGAAGCCTTTGCCGACTCTGCTATTGGCGAGAAGTATCCGATGGTTGCCGAGCTGTGGCGTCGCGCTTGGGCGCAGGTTGTGCCGTTCTTCGACTTCCCGCGCGAGATCCGCACGCTGATCTATACGACCAACTCCATCGAAGGGCTGAACCACGCCATTCGCAAGGTGGTGAAGACCCGTACGATGTTCCCGCATGAGAATGCGGCCAAGAAGCTGATCTACTTGGCGATCAAGAATTTTACTAATTCCTGGAAACGCCCGTCCCAGAAGTGGAGTGCGGCGATGCCGCAGTTCGCTTTGCGCTTTGGGGAGCGGTTCACGAACGGCTGTAACTAAAGGCCGACGTTGGCTCCTTACGGATTTGATTAGGACGCTCGTCGCTGGGCAGGCCGGGAAAGATTCTCTTTCCCGGCTGCGCCGCGATGATGCGTCCCTGTAGCGCGTCAAGCACCGATCGGGATGAACGGCTTCCTCCCCGACGTTGTCGGGTCCCCTCCATTAAACCCGATAGTCGCTTGACCCGTTCAGCACCTTTTACTGGGTAGCATGCTTTTACTGCAATGTCCAAGAAAATCCGTGGTTTAATCCTTAAATTCTGCTTAAGAAAGCTGGCACGCGCGGCTGGCGGCGTCCAGAGTTTCCGCTGTGCCATCCAACGGCGATTTTCATGCCAGCTTCAGTCATCACAGTAATATTCGCAATTGTTTTGCAATATCGCCTGTTTTCAATGATTTTCGATTTTCTTATGGATTAAATATCTCCGTCCGAACCACGGGTTTTAGCTTCCGAATCCAAAAGTTCCGTGATGCCGATCGCTTAAAAAACAAGCAGTAGTAGGACAAAGGGGCTCCATCTCCCGAAGGTATGCCCTCTCCCCATAAAGAGGGCGAAGGGGGCGATAGGCGGAAGCAGTTGGCGCTTCGCTTGAACTGCTTCCGCCTATCTAAATTCTCGCCCTCGTACTACGGCGTCAAGCGGCTTTCGCGGCATATCCTCCGTGCGCGCCTTGACGGCGCGTACTCGGTATTCCACGACCGCTTGACCCCGCTAACGCTATCCTCAAATAGGGCACTTAAGAATGCTTTTCTTTCAGCTGTGCCAAAAGTCCTGTTGAATGATGCCATTTTGGGGGACTCGTTCGTGTAATACACGGAAACTTTGGAATCCTCCGCGGAAAAAGTTGGATTTTGCACTGGGGCGCGGATCTGGCATACTTCCCCTCAGACAAGTAGAGGCAACCCTTTCGGATTGCCTCTGCGATAAACAGGCCAGACACAAAATTTCCGACACTCCCTTGTTCCGTAATCGTGTCTCGTTGAAAAATGCGTTTAAAGCTTTGCTCGAGCAAAACCACAAAGAGGCGGTAAAGGAAGGTTATCAACTGCAACTTGATCTTGCGTGTGCGGATGTTGAGTCGCGCTATGTGTTCCCATTTGATCCGGATAGGTATGAGGCTACTCGACCATATGATTCGAGCCGGGGGGCCGAATTTTCAAGAAACACTACTATCCGGTCATCGACGACTTGACCTACAGATTGCTTTCTGGACGAATTACTGAAGAGTATTTCTGTGCAGATGCGATTGAAACCAACCGCCATGTGAGAACCTGGGTTCGAAATATTCCTAGAGGACAGTATTCGTTCCATCTGCCACTATCCAATGGTCATAAGTTCTTCCCAGACTTTGTGGCAATGCTGGATGATGGACGAATTCTGGTCATCGAATATAAGGGCGAGGCCCTGAAAACGAATGATGACTCCAAGGAAAAGAAGGATGTTGGAGAACTATGGGAGAAGCACAGTAACGGGAAAGGTCTCTTTCTGTTTGCGACGTACAAGGACGACAAAGGTCGAGACGTCTATCAACAGATCGCTGACAAGATCAGTGGATGTTATTAATAACGTCGTAGAACGGATGTTCTAGGCTTCTCAAGAACAAAATTTCCGACACTCCCGCGTGCCAGTCGTGATCTCCGTTTTTATTGAGGGTGGTCCCTATGAATTTTTCCCGACATTACATTGACGGCCGCTGGGTGGATTCACATTCCGAGGCGACGATTGCTGTGGTGAACCCCGCCACGATGCGGTCTTTTGCGGAAATTCCGGCGGGAGATTCCAGGGACGCCGCAGAAGCGGCAGAGGCAGCCCGCCGGGCGTTTCCAGCTTGGAAGAAAACGACGCTTGAAGAACGTATTGCGCTCATGACGAAATGGGCCGAAGCGCTCACGAAGCGTGCGGAAACGATCGGGGAACTGGAAGTTCAAGAACTCGGAACTCCCTGGGAATACTCTTATAAGAAGCACGGCCTTTATCAGATCGGACGCATTAAGGCGTATTGCGAATGCGCCCGCGAAATGGGATTTCAGGGAAAACTCACCGGCGCCTATGTTCATATGGAACCCGTGGGGGTGGTGAGCTGCATTACGCCGTGGAACTACCCCTTGGGGCAGATTATTCAGAAGGTGATTCCGGCCCTGTTGATGGGGAACACGGTGGTACTGAAGCCGAGCAGTCAGGCGCCCTTGTCGGCGTTCGTGTTGGCAGAGGCCGCTGACGAAGCCGGGATCCCGGCGGGCGTCTTTAACTTGATTTCGGGCTCGGCTCGCTCGTACGGGGATTCGCTCATTACGCATCCGGCGTTCGCGATGGTGTCTTTTACGGGTTCGACGGCGGTCGGTCGGGAGATCGCGGCCAAGGCGGGTGCTGCGTTAAAAAAGGTGTCGCTCGAATTGGGCGGAAAATCCCCCTGCATTTGGCTTCCCGGAATGCCGTCTTACGACGACGCCTGCCGAACGCTCTTTAAATCCGTCTTTTTAAATGCCGGACAAACCTGTACGGCACAGTCGAGGCTCCTCATTCACGAATCCATGACGGAAACGGTGAAAGTCGTCTTTAAGCGGATTATTAAGGAATTCCCGATCGGAGCTCCGTTAAGGGAAGGGGCGGTGATCGGTCCTGTGGTGTCGCGCCGACAGTATGAAAAAGTTGCGGACTACATTCGTTCCGGGGTTGAAGAAGGGGCGGAACTTTTCATCGGACGGGTACCGGAGGAAGATCCGACCTCAGGGTTTTATATTGCCCCCACGATTTTTATGAACGTCGCCCCTGGTATGCGGATTGCGCGGGAAGAGATTTTCGGGCCTGTGTTGTCGGTTTTCACCTACCGTACGGAAGAAGAGGCGGTAAAGCTCGCAAACGACACGCCCTACGGGTTGAGTTCCGGGGTGTTTGGCCCCGAAGACGCCGCCCGGAGGATCGCCGACGAGATTGATGCCGGCAACGTGTTCGTGAACAATGCGCCTCGCGACGTGAAGGCGCCGTTCGGCGGCTTTAAGGCGAGCGGACTGGGCTACGAAAGCGGTGTGGCGGGGCTCTCGGAATTCGTCCGCTGGAAGAGCGTTTTTGTGCACGGCGGCGTTTGATTTTTGTTGGAAAAATCGTTGACACGGTCGTTTTACTGTGTCATAATCACCATCTTTTCCACGCAAGTGAAAGAGTGTCAGCTGAAAGGGACGACGGTTTTACCGCACTGATTTTTCAGACTGATTTCCCTTTAATATAAAAAGGTTTCGTCAACCGATTCGGTTCGGGAGCGAAACGGGCGAGGTTAATTTTTCATGTACGCAATCATCCGTACCGGCGGCAAGCAGTATCGCGTTGCCGTTGGCGACACCGTCAAGGTTGAAACCCTCGAAGCCGAAGCCGGCTCCGAAGTGACCCTGAACGACGTTCTTCTCGTTGCCGCTGAAGACGGCTCCATCAAGGCGGGCAAGCCCGTGGTTGAAGGCGCCTCCGTCAAGGCCACCGTGCTTTCTCACGGCCGCAGCGACAAGGTTCGTATCTTCAAGTTCCGTCGCCGCAAGCACTCCATGAAGAGCGGCGGTCATCGTCAGAACTACACCGAACTCAAGATTGAAGCGATCAACGCTTAATTTTTGAAGCACGTTTTTAGGAAGAAACAAAAATGGCACATAAGAAGGGCGGCGGCTCTACCCGCAACGGTCGTGATTCTCAGGCTAAGCGCCTTGGTGTAAAGGTTTTCGGCAACGCGTTTGTGAACGCCGGCGGCATCATCGTCCGTCAGCGCGGCACCGTGTTCCACGCCGGCGATCATGTCGGCATGGGCCGCGACCACACGCTGTTCGCTTTGGTTGACGGCACGGTGGCCTTTGAAGTGAAGGGCCCGCGCAATCACCAGTTCGTGAAGGTTGTGCCGGTTGCCGGCTAATCGGTTTTCCGATACCGTTCACTGAATAAGAAAAGGCTCCGGCGGGACTGAGATTCCCTTCGGAGCTTTTTTCGTTTTTTAGATTAATATTTTCAGCTTCAGCACACGGAAAAGAGAAGGTCGTTTTCCTAAACGAAACCGTCCGAGCTGAGGAGCGAGACAAATGAAATTTATCGACGAGGCCCGCATTGAAGTGCAGGCCGGTAAAGGCGGCAACGGCGCTGCGAGCTTTCGCCGGGAAAAATTCATTCCGAAGGGCGGTCCCGACGGCGGCGACGGCGCTCGCGGCGGCAGCATTTATGCGGTAGCCGATCAGAACATCAATACGCTCGTGGACTATCGCTTCACGAAGAAATTCTTTGCGCCCAACGGTGAAAACGGCCGCGGTGCGGATTGTTTTGGTGCGGGCGGCAACGACGTGGTGCTCCGGATGCCCGTGGGGACTCAGATCGTGGATATGGCGACCGGCGTGACGGTGGCGGATCTGACGCATCACGGCGACAAAAAGCTGTTGGCGAAGGGCGGCCGCGGCGGCTTGGGGAACCTGCACTTTAAGACGAGTACGAATCGGGCGCCGCGCCAGGCGACTCCCGGCGAAGAAGGCGAATACCGCGAACTGCAGCTGGAACTCAAAGTCTTGGCGGATGTGGGGCTTCTCGGGATGCCCAACGCCGGTAAGTCCACCTTCATTACGGCCGTTTCCAACGCCCGTCCGAAGATTGCGGACTATCCCTTCACGACCCTGCACCCGCATTTGGGCGTGGTGCGCGTGGGAGCAGAACAGAGTTTTGTGATCGCCGATATTCCGGGTTTGATCGAAGGTGCAAGCGAAGGCGCGGGGCTCGGGTTCCAGTTCCTGCGTCACTTGTCCCGCACGAATTTGCTCCTGCACGTCATTGACTGTGCGCCCCTTGATCCCGAAGGAACGGATCCCGTGGCCGAAGCCCAGGCCTTGACGCGGGAACTTGCGAAGTTTGATGAAGAACTCGCGCAGAAGCCCCGTTGGATTGTGCTCAATAAAATCGATCTCGTGCACGAAGACGAACGTCCGGCGCTCATTGAAAAATATCGCCAGGCGTTGGCTGCCGACGGACGGCCCTTCTTCGTGATGTCCGCGGCGACCCGCGAAGGGACGGCCGACCTCGTGAAGGCCATCGCGGCGGAACTCGATAAGCTGAAGCGCGAAGAAGAACTCAATCGCCGTCTTGCCGAAGAAAAGGCGGCGCTCGAGACGGCGCACGAAGAAGTCGATATGTCGACGGCTTCGGAATAATCCTGAAGAGGCAGAAAATGACGACGGCAGCATCTCCGGTTTCCCTTTTGAAAGACGCACGGCGCGTTGTGGTGAAGGTGGGGAGCGCCCTCGTCACCAATGAAGGCCGCGGCGTTGATTTCGGCGCCATCGCCCGATGGGCGGAACAGATTGCGGCGCTGAGAGCCCTCGGCAAAGAAGTGGTTTTCGTGAGTTCGGGGGCCATCGTCGAAGGCATCCGGCGCCTGGGGTGGACGACGCGCCCTAAGAAACTCTGCGAACTGCAGGCGGCGGCCGCCGTGGGGCAGATGAAGCTCGCACAGGCCTACGAAATGTGTTTTGCCGAACACAAAATCGGGACGGCACAGATTCTTTTGACGCACGCGGACTTAGCCGACCGCGAACGTTATCTCAATGCCCGAGATACGTTGATTGAACTTTTAAGTCTCGGCGTTCTTCCCATCATCAACGAGAACGACACGGTCGTCACGGACGAAATCAAGGTCGGGGACAACGACACCTTGGGGGCGCTCGTCACGAATCTCGTGGAAGCCGACGCGCTCGTGATTCTCACCGACCAGAAAGGGCTTTACACCGCCGACCCCCGAAAGGATCCGGCGGCCCGCTTTGTCGCGGACGCGGAAGCCGGAGACCCGGCTCTCGAAAAGATGGCCGGAGGGGCCGCCACCGTCATGAGTAAGGGCGGAATGATTACGAAGATTCTCGCCGCCAAACGCGCCGCCCGTTCCGGGGCGCACACCGTCATTGCTTGGGGGCGCGAAGAGAACGTATTGGTCCGCATGGCGCAGGGCGAACACATCGGCACCGAACTCAAGGCGACGCACGATCCCATGCACGCCCGCAATCAGTGGCTTGCGGATCATCTGCGCTGCGTGGGGAAAGTCGTGTTGGACGAAGGCGCCGCCGACGCGCTCATAGCCCGGAAGACGAGTCTCCTGCCCGTGGGGATTAAATCCGTGGCAGGGGAATTCGTCCGCGGGGAAGTCGTGGCGTGCTGTGCGCCCGACGGCCGCGAAATCGCGCGCGGCCTCGCCAACTATTCGTCGTCAGAAATTCAGCTCATCAAGGGGCGGCATACCGAAGACATCGAACCGGTATTGGGTTACTGCGCGCAGCCCGAATTCATTCACCGGGACAACTTGGTGATGACGCTTTAAGCGGCTCAAACGCCGCCCGCGTAGCCGTTTTGACGCCAGGCTTCGAAGACGGTCACGGCGGCGGCGTTACTTAAGTTAAGCGAACGGTTGTCAGGGCGCATCGGAAGGCGGATGCGCTGCGAGACAGGGAATTCATCCCGCACGGCGTCGGGCAGGCCGTGGCCTTCGCTGCCGAACACGAACCAATCTCCCGGTTGAAACGTCATGGCGGAGAAAACGGAGGATCCCTTCGTCGTCATCGCAAACATCCGCCCGCGCTGAGGTGCTGCGCGGGTGATGAAGTCTTTCCAATTTTCGTACACCGTCATCGTCATCATCTCGTGATAATCGAGTCCGGCGCGGATGAGGTGTTTGTCGTCCACTTCAAATCCCAGCGGCTTTACAAGGTGCAGGTCGCACCCGGTGTTGGCACACATGCGGATGATGTTGCCCGTGTTGGGCGGAATTTCGGGATGCACTAAAACGACGTGGAACATGGTGAGCTTCAACGGTTAATCAGAGTCAATGATGGCGTCGCGTTCGCCGGCTAAGGCCGAACGCATGGTGAGAAGCGCCTTTTTTTCAATTTGACGGACGCGTTCGGCGGAAACGCCGAGTTCGGCGGCGAGTTCCTGCAGCGTCGCAGGGGCCGCGTTGTCCTCAGCATCCGTCTTAAGCCACCGGGCCTCAATGACGCGCCGAGAACGCTCATCCAAGGTGTCCAGCGCTTTTTTGAGGCCTTCCCGAGAGAGTTTTTCCCGTGAGAGGGCTTCCATCTGATGCATCGGACCGTCTTCGTCGCGCGAGAGCCAGTCAATGGGGGAAAACGTGGGGTTGTCATCGTCGTCGTTCACCGGCCCGTCAATCGACGTTTCGCCCCCCGTCATGCGCTCTTCCATGTCGAGCACTTCCTGCGGCTTCACTTCGAGCGTTTCCGCGATTTTTTGGGCTTCGCCGTAGGTGAGCGCCTTGTCGCTTTCCTTCATCTGGCGCAGGTTAAAAAAGAGCTTGCGCTGATTCTTGGTGGTCGCGAGTTTCACGAGCCGCCAGTTTTTGACGACGTAGTCCTGAATTTCAGCCCGGATCCAATGGACGGCAAACGTCATCAGCCGCACGCCCCGATCCGGATCAAAGTGTTTGATGGCCTTCATGAGGCCGATGTTGCCTTCCTGAATGAGGTCGGCGTGCGGGAGCCCGTAGCCCAAATAGCCTCGCGCGACCGAAATCACGAGGCGCAGATGACTGATGACCAGCGCCTGTGCGGCGTTGACGTCGCCTTTGTCCCGCAGCGCCACGGCGTATTTCCTCTCTTCTTCCGCGGTAAGAAGGGGCGCTGCGTTCGCGGCCCGGATAAACGCGTCCAAGTCGCCGAGCGGCGTCGCAATGACGGCGGGGAGCTGCGTTTTCTTTTCGTAGGGCACCACTGACCGCCGGCCTTTTTTCGGCACGACGAGAGCCCCCGAATGCCGCGGTGCTTCAGGCGCGTCAATGACGTCCGCATCAAGGACGTCCGTGGTGTCAAGGTCAGAGGTTTTCACGGGGCAAACTTAAAAACGGAAAACGAAGGGAAAACGCATCCTACACCGCCCGTTTTTGTGGCGGGCGGCGGATTCGTAAAGGATTGTAGCGACCTCAGAAAGTTTGTTCGTTCTGGACTTTTCGAATTTCGGACGACGCAGCAGAGAGGCCGCTCACGTAGCCCAAGACGGCGCAGACGACGACGTAAATCACGAGGTAGTCAGGGCGCAACAGGGAGAGCGTGACGCTTACGTTGTAAATCGCGGCAAACTGTGTGACGGGCTGCGCGAGGATGCCGACCCCCAACCAACTGATGCCGATTGAAACTAAAGCGGCCGCCGTCAACGTAATGGCGCCGCGCCACCCGTAAGGAGCGGCAATGAAGCCCACTTCGGCCCCGAACGTGTTGAGAGCCCGAATTTCCTCGTTTTGCGCACGGGTCGTCATGCGGATGGAACTCATGATGACGAGGATGCACAGGAGCAGAATGACGGCCCCCAGAATGAGTGCGGCCGACCAGGCGGCGGATTGAAAGCGCGCGAGATTTTCCGCCCACTCGGCGTCAAACGCCGTGGAGACGACGCCGGGAATCTTCTTAATTGCGGTGTCGAGTTCTGCGGTGGCCGCGGACGACATGTTGGAGCCGACCGTGACGATGATGATGTCGGGAAGCGTGTTGTTGGTGTTGCCGCGGTCTTTGACGCCGAGGTTCTGATTGACGAGTTCGAGCGCTTTTTCTCGGGTGAGAAGCCGCGTTTCGGCAACGCCTGCGAGGTCGTTGATGCTCTTCTGGATTTTTTTGACGGAGGCGAGGCTTGCCGTGCGTTCCGTAAAGACCGTCACTTCCGTTTTCGGCATGGAAAACGAGAGATCCGCGACGGAGAGCCAGACGCAGGCAATGAAAAAGGGCAACGTCAGCGCGAGACCGGCGAGCATGACGCTCATTACAAAGTCGCTTCCGGTACTTTTGAGTCCGCGGAACGTTTGACCGGCATTCCACCGCAGAGAGGTCATCAATCGCATACTTCGACTCCGGTGGGGGTAAGTTTCAAAGAATCCACGGCAATGTTTTCGGGCTGAACGTTTAAGTGCGATGCCACGATGACGGGGACGCCTCGGAGCGAAAAATCCCCGAGAAGATTCATCAGCTGCTGGGCGTTTTCCATGTCAAGGTGCGCGGCCGGCTCGTCGGCGAGAATCAGTTTGGGACTGTTGACGACGGCGCGCGCAAGACACGCAATCTGACGTTGCCCGTAGGACAATTCCTGCGGCGGGTAAGCCGCGAGATCCGCAATATGGCAGTGCGTGAGCGCTTCGGTGGCGCGGCGTTTGGCTTCTTTGTAGCTTTCGCCCGCGGCAAGCGTCGGAAGCATGACGTTTTCAAACACCGTTCGATCCTTTAAAAGCAGGCCTTCCTGGCTCATGATGCCGATTGAGCGCCGCAGCTGACGGCGCTGCAGGTCGTTGAACGTGTTGACGGCGTCGCCTGCGACGCGGACTTCGCCCGTCGTGGGCGTGGCGAGCCCCGCAATGAGTTTTAACACGAGCGACTTGCCGCAGCCCGTTTGGCCGTGCAGGTACACGAAGGCGCCGCGGGCAATGGCAAAAGAGATGCCCGACAAACGCGGTTTACCGTCAAGCTCCACGCCGACGTTGACAAATTGAACGATCGGATCGGTAATCTGTATCACGACAAGTCTCGTTAAAAGGTTCTCAGGCGTTGCGGAAATCCTGTTTTTCCAACGCAAAGCGGAATCCTACCCGTTCCCACACGCCTTCTTCTTCCGTGAGAAGATATTCGGTCAAGGGGTGCCGTGCGAACCACGCCTTATCCACCGTAAGGCAGATCGTGCGGTTTGCCATCGAAAGCCGCCACTGCGGCAGTCGAACGGTGCGCCGGGCGTGCGCAAAGATGACGGCAAGCCGAATCGCCGCAATCATGCGGGTAAGTTTAGCGTCCGTGAGTGCCTCTTCCACCTTTTTTAGGTTCCCGCGCTGCGCAAGAACGACGGTGGCCATCGTCGTTTGATCTTCTCGGGAAAAGCCCGCGAGATCGAGGTTTTTGAGAATGTAGCTGCTGTGTTTATGGTAGCCGCTGGGGCTGATCATTTTGCCGGTTTCATGCAGGGAGGACGCCCACTGCAGAATTTTTCGAGATTCGGTTTCCGGTGCGCCGTCCGAAAGTTCAATGAAAAATTTGTCGGCAAGCCCCGCAACCCGCGCGGCCTGCAGCCGATCGACGTGGGTGCGTTTTAAAACGGCGGCCACGGTCGTATCTCGGGTGTCGTGTTGGTCACGCCGACCCAGAATGTTGTAAAGCAGCCCGACCCGCAGGGCGCCGGCAGCCGGCCGCATTTCCTTGATGCCGAACGTTTCAAAAACGGCGGAGAGAACGGCGACGCCCCCGGCGATCACTTCCCGGCGATCATCTTTGAGCCCCGCAATCTTGATGCGGCGGATGTCGCCGAATCCGATCAGCATCTCCCGCAGGTACTTTAAAAGGGCCAGCGTGACGATGCAGTTGGTGAGTCCGAGCGATTGGCCGATTTCGGCGACGGCGCCGATCGTGCCGGCGCTCCCGTAGGCGGCGTCCCAGTTGCGGGCGCCGAATTCCTGGGCGACTTCTTCGAATTCGGCCTGAGCGGCAAGCTGCGCCGACTTAAAGGCCCGGGCCGTGAGTTTGCCGTCCTTAAAAAACGTGACGGACGTATTGACGCAGCCCACGTGGAAGGATTCACAGCAGTGCGCTTCAGTGCCGGAACCGATGATGAGTTCCGTTGAAGCACCGCCGATGTCGACGACGAGGCGCTTTTCCGGAGAAGGCGGCAGCGTATGCGCACACCCTGCGAAAACGAGACGCGCTTCTTCGCGGCCGGCGATGATCTCAATGGGATGCCCCAGGGCCGCTTCGGCCTTGGGGAGAAATTCGGTGGAATTTTTGGCAATGCGCAGTGCCTGCGTGCCCACGGCCCGGATGTATTTGGGGTTGACTCCCGCCAACTTTTCCTTAAAGCGTGCGAGCGCCTCCAAGGCGCGCTGCTGCGCCTGAGGCGTCAAATACCCTTCGACATCAAAACCCGCGGCAAGCCGCACGGTTTCCTTCCAATAGCTTTCCGTCAGGATTTGTCCGGCAACGAGTCGCCCGATTTCAACGCGAAAGCTGTTGCTGCCCAAGTCGACGGCGCCTAAAAGCGGCTCTTTTTTTTCTGCCATGGAAATTTCTCTCTCACAATATCCGGTGCAACGACTTTAGTCTCGTTTTATGACGAGGAGGCGACAATCGGCCTCAGTCTTCGTCAATTCCCACCAGGGCATTGGCAAAGGCCCGGGCATTAAAGGGCTGCAGATCGTCAATCTTTTCACCGACCCCCACGAAGTAGATGGGAAGCGGCCGGTCGCCGCGGGACGCGGTGATGGCCACCAGGACACCACCCTTGGCGGTTCCGTCTAATTTCGTGACGATGAGGCCCGTCAACTGAGCAAAGGCGTCGAAGGTTTTTACCTGAGCGAGGGCATTCTGGCCGTTGGTACCGTCCACGACCAAAATCACTTCGTGCGGCGCACCTTCCAGGGCCTTTGCCTGCGAGCGGCGGATGCGGCCTAATTCTTCCATGAGGTTCGTCTGTGTGGGAAGGCGTCCCGCGGTATCCGTGATGACGACGTCCAGATGACGGGCATTCCCCGCGGATACGGCGTCAAAAGCGACGGCGGCGGGGTCGCCCCCCGTTTGGCTCACGACGTCGATTCGGTTGCGTTCGCCCCAGACGGCAAGTTGCTCGCGGGCCGCGGCGCGGCAACGTGTTCGGCGGCAAGCTGA
>ERZ827156.2574-NODE-2574-length-18317-cov-4.404611_pt1 | contig 18317 bp, 19 predicted proteins | sample MGYA00519919_ERZ827156 | MGnify/ENA primary metagenome ERZ827156 (study PRJEB31778, sample SAMEA3449269) | human gut metagenome | biome: human gut; feature: human-associated habitat; material: faeces | place: United Kingdom | collected 2010/2012 ... | reverse complement strand
CGGCAGGGTGAGAGCCTGCTATCCTAACCAATTAGACTACATGGGACCTGTTTTTGAGTCCTACCTTAGCTATTTGACAGCTTGGATGAGTGTGGCTCGCTCCATTCCCACTCTCTTCGAGTTCCTCTCATTTGGTATTCACTCGCTATTGTATGAAGATCCCCAAACCTACTCCTTCTTATATCCCATCCTGGTGATCATGCGTCAAAACCCTCAAGCACACCTCCTTACATATAGACGTCGGCATTCTATCCATTCTCTTGCAATCTCCTCTTTCTTTCACACACCCTACATGCAACAAACACAAAACATGTTGAATATCTCTTCAACAGACTCCTTGATGTCCGACGGGTTCACCGTATACACGAGTCCACAGTTCTTATTCTCTACTCCTCAACGCACTCCATCACCCACACCCTTTGAGCAGAACGTCCTGCCCTCAAATTGTTTCAGATAGGTTGGGAAGGGCTTACAGTTCAGGCTCTTCTTCAATTCGAGACGAGCTACGCGTTACATCCAAATGCTATCCTAACCCGAAATGTCTCCCACGTAATCTGGAATCACTCCCTTCTCGTAATGCATTTCATTCGCATTGTAAAACTCGATCAGAGAATCCTCGTCCATCCACGTATGAGCGATTCGAACGTAATTCTGCAACACAACTCTTCCGTCATACTACTCATCATCACCCTCCCCTCTTCATACCGAATACGTTGGTTTCGTTCGGAAATAGTGCGCGACGTACGAATCGCGCGCCACCACAATTCTGCCTCCACAGAGCCAGGTGCGGAAGGAAATTTCGACGTTCTCTCCGCCCCAGATGTTCAGCGCAGGGTCCATCTGACCTTGCTGCCACCAATACTTGGTAATCGCGAACATGCCCATCGTAATGGGCGTGTAGTTATCGGAACTGGAGCCGCCACCCCAGAACTGACGAAGAGAGTTGTAGATAGTAGCCGAGCTAGATCATTACGTCGAAGTCGGTTATGGAACCTTCCAATACCCGCAGTCGCCGGCTTCACGTTGAAATCCTCCGTCATGATGAAATCGACGAAGTTGACAATCGTCTTGTTGTTCTGCACGTATCACTTCCTACACACATGCCTACCTCCATTAGCAGACGGTGAGGGGTTTCCAGCCACCTCGGACTCACTCGGCAATGAGCATCTAAGAATACAATGAAATCTCCCCTGGCCGCATTTCCTCCCGTGATACGTGCACGAATCAAGCCAAGTCGCTCATCTACTTCTCACAAGGAAACGCAGTCCTCACTCGAACGCACAATCCGAACACGCTCAGGATCAGGGTTCCAAGTTACTGGAGGTTCTCCCTTATCGTCGAGGATGATCACCTCTAGCAGGCGTTTTCTCGGTGTATTCTGCAGAACGTTCAACACCGTACCCATGAAGGAATGCAATTTAGTAAACAAATTCATCCAGGATATGTCTTTTCCAGCAGCGGCTCCTTGTGCGTGACAATCACAACGGAGAATCGTTTCTCGTTTCTGAAGTATTCATCCTCCGTCATAATGTTCACGGGACCGCTTTCCAACCGCAAATGGCTCACAAACTCCTTCTCCTTCTTGTTCTGCGGTTTGTTCATTCCCCAGTTCATTCTCATCAGCACAACAAAGCCCAGCACGTTGAATGCCAGAAACACATAGGTGGCTACGGACGTGAGCCTCATGGAATTGGATTGTGTTCTCCTCTTTCCTGCGTTCCTACCCTCTTCTCATTGAACGAACGAGACATTCGTGACTGATGTGTCAACATGCTGTTTTCCGTGTTTCTTCTCCAGCTCCTTTCTTTTCCGCGTCTTTTCGTGTAGTGAACGGAATGGCGTGCAGTGAGGGGATATGAGGGGTTTCGTGTTTGCTCACACGACCATTATCCCCTTTTCCCGTTTCGCAGATATTCGCAGATGAACTATAACGATCGTGATGTCTTCGATGTCCAAATTCCCCAGCAGCCTTCTGGAGAGAGCTACGCCATTCCCTCGTATGCGTACTACCAGGCCCCGGAAGAGGCGTCAGAATCATACACGACCAATGTGCAAGAAGAGAGCTATATTACGACGCAACCCATATACCCTGTGCCCTTCATGTCCAACCTGCCTCCCGTCGCTCCGCCGCCTCCTCCAATGCTCCTTCCTCCCCAGCCCTTGCCCTCCATCTTTCCTCCCGTTGAGCCTCCATTTGGCCCCGTTGTCACGATCTTCCTTGAGGACAACTCTCGTCACCAGAAGAGGAATCGGCGGATTGCAGGCGCGGGCGTAGCCGCTCTCAGCGTGGTAGCGACGGGTGGCTTGGTGATTCTCCCCCTAGCGGCTGGATTGGCGGTCAACAAGGCCGTGAAGTATGCGAAGGAGAAGTGCATCTACGCCTATGCGAACACGTACGTCTATGAGATTCGATCCGCGTTGGCCCGTGGATTGGGAGTACCTCCAGAATTGCTCCAGCTGAAGAGAAAGGGAGTGATGCTGGAGGACTGCTTCCACATTGCGCAGTACTTTGCCCATCCCGGAAAGAACAGAATCCATCTGACCATGCATGTGAAGGAGCATCCTGTGGCAGGGAGTGTTTGCACGTATCCAGGACAGTATGTGTATCCGCCCCCGCAGTTCGTTGATTGCAGTTCTTACAAGTTTGCCTCTTCAGCTGTTTGTTACAGCCGCCTCCTCTCCTTGGGAGCAAATCATACCCACTGTTCTATGAATGACTGTGGAGTTCTCCACTAGCCGGACTTCATAACGGAGACAAAAGACGCTTTTGCCTATTTGATGAAACTCCCATTTGTCGTAATGGAATAAAAGAGGAATGCAGAGTAGGTGCGAGCTTCGGCGGTTATGGATAGGCGAAAACAGGTTTGTGCGAGAACGAAACACGATGGATTTCGTGAAGGGCGAGATCCAGTACGTGATGAAGAAGCAGAACAGCAGCGACCTGGACCGAGACGGAATTCGTATAGTTCTTGAGGTTCGGGGTGCAAATTCAAATCGTGACTCGTAGCGTCTTCACAATGGTATTTCCCCGGACGACAGCACTCTCGACCTCTTCTTTAGTTCGGGAAAGACGCGTCTCACGGAGGAGGAGATTGGAAACGTTATCTTCAGCTCGTACAGCGATGAGGGGCGTTTTCACGTGTAGCGTGCCGATTCCGGATGTAGAGATCAAGCCGAGTGCCATATTTAAAGAGGAACAAACGCAGAGTTCGATGACCTCCGTTTGAATGAAGGGTAGTCATTCCGCTGGAGGAGCCGGATCTGTCGTCGGTACGTTACGACGACATTGATTTCCTGTCTGACAAGCAGGCAGAGCTGGAGAAGCGAGTGATCCGTTCTTGCTTGGATTCAGCGTAGTATAAATCGGTCTTCGGTCTGGCCACGCACCCTCGTTTCTGCGTCATCAATAGTGTACGGTAATTCCCGCTGGGCTTCATCGTAGTCGGAGTTCACCATTTACGACAAGAAAACGCGTGACAACAAGCGGCGTTCCATCCCATTGTCCTCCATCACCTCCATTTCGAAGGATGTGCGCATCTCCGAAATCGCGTGACGTGTAGCCGGACTGGAAGGACAAGTACCTGTTCACCGTCCACACGGACGATCCCACGAAGGAAGTCACCCTGTGCTGCGATGATGCCACCACGCGCGACAACTGGGCGCAGACGATTGCCTCGTTTACGCTGTTGCAGGGCGTGGCCGCAGACACCATTTCCTTCGAGATGCTGAAATCGTGATGATGCATGCCGATGCTGACCCCTAGTCTGGTGGATGCGGGCGCCAACGTGAACTGCAGCTACGGCCGCACCAACCCGAACCCGGTGCTGTTCTACGCGGTGAAGAACCACCACCTGGACATGGCAGAGTGGTTGCTCCAGCACGGCGCCAAACCGCAGTGCCTGCTGCGATGGGAGTACATGGTGCAGAAGAAGATCCTGACGCCAGCGCAGCTGTTCGAGCTGATGAAGCGCGTGGGCGTGAAGATGAGCACGCGCAGCGACGACGGGCAGAAGTTCAACATCATGCATTACGCGTGCTACTTCGGCGACGTGAAGACGGTGCAGGAGCTGCTGCAAATCAACGACAACTCGCTGGTGAATGATATTACCGACCAGAGCGACTCGGCGCTGACCATCGCGCTGCTGTCGCCGCTGACGGAGGAGGAGACCAAGCTATATCTGGCGAGCCTGCTGTACCCCTCCAGCAACCTAGCGATGTGCAACAACCGCTCGCAGAACGCCATTCAGATCGTGCTGTTGAAGGGTCGCATCGGCCTCCTCTTCCACATGCTGCCTTATGCGATGAACGTCCGCCAGGACTTCTACGGCAACACCATGCTGCATCTCGCGGTGAAGGCGCGGCTGTCGACCGTCGCGCGGTTCATTCTGCGCTTCATGACGGTGGACCTCGACCGCACCGACCGCGACGGGGACACGGTGTTGACGCTGGCGGTGAAGAGTGGCGACGAGGAGCTGGCGTGTGAGATCTTCCAGAACGGGGCGGATCCGACGCGCGTGCCGAAGAGTTGGAACATGAGTCACTCGGAGCGCGACACGGTGCTACATCAGGCGCTGAAGCGCGATATGCAAGAGCTGGGGTGTGAGTTGGCGCGCACGGGTGCGGTGCTGAACAAGGACACGAACGGGGACTTCCCGATCCACATCGCGCTGAACAACCAGCTGGACAAGGTGGTGGAGTATCTGCTGACGCTGAGCATTCTGGGGTCGTTCATCGACTGTCTGAACGACAGCGACAGCGACACGCCGCTGCACCTGGCACTCAAGCTGGGCTTCTACAAGCACGCCAAGTCGCTGATCGAGCACGGCGCCAACGTGAACATGACGAACAAGCTGGGCCTCACGCCGTGCCACGTGCTGGTGATGGTGGCGCGCGGGGACTACCAGTCGGTGGCGAAGAACACGATGACGCCCGAGGAGATCGTGAACCTGCTGGACATGATGCTGGCACAGCAGCCTGATCTGGAGATCGTGAACTACGCGACGGAGACGGGCGGGCACGAGACGTGTCTGCATATGGCCATTCATGGCGGAGAGGTGACGAAGGAGCTGGTGAGACGGTGCCTGGCGTACGAGCCGAAGCTGGTGCAGTCAAGGGACTTCAACGACGCGACGCCGCTGATTCTGGCGGTGCAGAATGGAGATGCGACGCTGGTGCGCGAGCTGTGCGACGCGGGATGTGATCTGAATGTGATGAACAAGGATAGGGATACTCCGCTGCATATTGCCGTGGGCAACGGCGATGTGGAGATTGTAGGTGATGCGTGCTTTGAGTGTGATGTGATGTGATGTGATGTGATGAGTGATGTGATTCGCTTTGATGTGGTGAGTGATTTGCTTTGATGTTATGAGTGATTTGCTTTGATGTGGTGAGTGATGTGATGTGATGTTATGAGTGATGTGTGATGTGATGACTGTGATGTGATGACTGTGATGTGAAAACAGTGATGTGAAAACAGTGATGTGAAAACAGTGATGTGAAACAGTGTGACACGAGATCACAAACCGAACTAACCCCCAGACCAAGGAGCTGGTGGACCGCGACGCCTACAAGCGCGTCTGGAACGCGGAGGGCCTCTGCCCCATCCACCTCGCCGTGGCCGCCAACAACACCGAGCTGCTCCTCACGCTCTGCGGCGACATCCGCGACCTCAACCTCCGCACGCGCACCGGTTTCACGCCCTTCATGCTCTGTCTCCAGCACGGCTGCTTCGAGTGCGCCGACACGCTTCTGCTCGCCGGCGGCGACATGTTCATGCTCGACAACGACAACCGCTGCAGTCTGTCGATCCTCGCCGCCGCCATCCAGCAGTGCGCCGACGAGACGCTGCGCTGCCAGCAGTTCGGCCGCCTGGCGCAGCGCATGTTGTCCTACACCGCCTCCTTTGCCACGGACTTCTTCGGCGGGGAGAGCGCTGTGCAGCCCGTGATCGACGTGCTGGAGCAGTGTGTGAACGCGGGCAAGGCGCTGGGCGTGATCATGGGGCCGCTGCCGCCGCTGGAGGAGGAGCAGGTGTTCCAGGAGCAGGAGGGCTACCAGGACGGCATGGACTCGGAAAGTGGGGGCGCGTGGGGATAGTAAGCCGTAGACTACTACGACCGTCCGGTGGACGACCACGAGATGCCGCCCGCGGCGCCCGCGGCGCCTGCAATGCCCGCCGTGGAGGCAGTGCCCCAGCCCGCGCCGGAGGGCTATGCTTCGGCGCAGCCTGTGGCTCCCGTGGCTCCCGTGGCCCCTGCTGCCCCTGTTGCCCCTGTTGCCCCTGTTGCCCCTGTTGCCCCTGCGGCTCCCGCGGTGGACGGAGCGAGCGCGCTGAAGGCGGAGAAGGAGTGGGTGTGTGCGTGGGCGGTGAGGCGTAGCCAGCAGGAGCAGGCGCTGAACGAGCTGCAGCAGGCGCTGCAGGAGTCGGCGGAGCAGGAGCGCGTGGCGCTGGAGAGAATGCGCGAGGAGTCCGCGCCGAAAGTGCAGGACTTGATCGCGACGCCGACGGGCGAGGCGCTGTTCCGGAAGACGATGGACACGCTGGTGGCGCGCGGGTACGACGAGGGCACGGCGCGGAACCAGGCGTTCACGCTGCTGTTTAACAAGATGACGACGAAGAAGGAGAATGCGATTAAGGAGGAGCGAAGGAAGAGAGACGAGGAAATCCGTGCGCGTATGGAGAACCTCCAGACGACGATTGATGGAATTGACGCCCAGTTGAGAGAACTCGGAGCGTTGTAGATTTGTGACCCAGATTGTTATTGTGTTTGTTTAGAACCTATCTGGATATGGTCGGAGCACGCCCTCTGTGTTAGTGCGTAGAACCCGGCGAACAGCGGCTCGCAGAACACGGACATTGAGGAGATCTCAAAACTGGTATGTCGTTGCTTTATTTCGGATTACTCTCGTAGATGCAGGGACTGATTAAGCAAATGGTAGTGAAATGCGGGCTTGAGATGATGGGGTAGCAGGACCGGTTCGAGGACATGTCAAAGACGATTTTAGGGACAGATATCCAAATTGTGTTGTGCCTTTAGAGCGAGAATCCTTCATTCGCAATTGACGAAATGACAAAGCGCATTGATAACTTAGAAAAGGAAATTGACAAACTGTCGGCGAGTGTAGTTTATCTGTTGTTCCTTCAGATGTAGGTGGGAGAGAACAACGCGATTCAAAAGGAGAGCGACACTATCAAGCTGGACAATTAGTGGCGCGTGTATCGTGTTTCTTTCATACACGACTTGGCTCTCCGACACGACAATCAGCAAGAGGACTAACAAATAGTATCATCGACGCGTTGCAAATGAATTCGCCTCAAGAGTTCGTCCGTGTGGTGCAGTCTTTGTGAGGGCTCATTGTGGGGATGAGGATTAGTCTCTACAACTATGACAAACTAACCTATGCGTTTGATCGTGCGAATCGGTGCAGTGCAATCCTCAGTGTTCTTCCCCCATCTCCCGCCCTAACCCAATTGCATGCCGCAGTCATCGACATTCTTGGCATTCTCAAGTCCTGCAAGTCCGACGCAGAAGCCCTCATCCGCCACCTCTGCTACTCCTTCTCTGGAAGCGATCTCGGCGCGTTCAATCCGTACGAGTGCAACATCAAAGACGTACTTGGAGGGAAGCGAAATGATTGGCAGGCAATCGACCGCGTCCAACTCCTCCTCAATCAACAACTCGACGCTCAGCCCTCCGAGTCCTCCTCCTTTGAAAACACTCTGTACAACAATGACTCGCCTCAATTCCCGCCCGTGTTTGACGACCCAGATCCCGTGTCTTCGTTTGCCGCGCAAACCGATTTCAATTCGATGTTTGCCGACCCGTGGAACAGTTCCGTGATGAACGATTCTACGGACGATTTGTGGAGTTCGGACTACTGGGGTACTCCGGAGCGGCCTCCAGAAACCGCCGTGGATATCGCACTGCCGCCGCCCCTTCTGATTCCGGAAAAGGGGCCGATTTCGCTCCCGCCTGTCCAGAGTCCCACCAACGCCTTCGCCCAGTCGTTGCAGCCACCGTCACTACAGCAGTCACAGTCACAGCAGTCACAGCAGTTACCGCAAACACAACTGCACGTGGTGCCACGAGGGGAGGGAAAACGGGGGGTACCCCCTCACCGGAGATTGGTGAAGGAGGATGAGGAGTACAAGGAGGAGGCCAGCGGGGAGGAGGAAACGGGCCGTCGCAAGCGCGGGCGACCGGTGAGGCGAAGAAGGACGAATGACGCGTAGAAGAAGGAGCCGGGGGATGCAGAGAAGCGTGGACATGGGAAGCCCAAGTGGTGCCACCAGTGCAAGGCAAGGAAGCGTGATGTGATTCAGTGCTGTGGAGAAGGAAAGCCGCGGGGAGCCAATAGTCAGATGTGGGGGGAGGAGAGGGGCGTTAGGAGTAGCTGTTTCCGTGCGTATTGCGCGAAGTGTTTGAAGAAGCATTATGGAGAAGATTACAACGAGATTAAGAAGAGGGGGAAGAAATGGCTCTGTCCGGGATGCCGTGATATGTGCACATGTGCAGCATGCGTAAGGAAGCGTTATGCCGATCCGCGCGACATTCCCGAGAGTCTTCAGCAAAAGCGGAATTCACGGTTTTTCAAAACGAATCGGCGGCTCATTCAGGCGTTAACGGCAAAGGAATAGAGTGTTTCTTTAACAAACAGAGCACACTGTGTAGGAGAGTCCATCCACAGCAACGTCGACACGCCCCTGATAATACTCTTTCACCTGCTCAGCGATTAAGAAGCACATCTTCCGCTCCGAATTCTCGCTTGTGTCGTATCGCGAGCTGAAATGCGTAACCACGAGCTTCTTCGCATGCACAGACGACGCAAACGTTCCCACCATCTCCGCATCGGAATGCATCCACAATCGCGTCCGCGTCTTGATATCCTCCCAGCGCTGCTTGTTCTTCTCCTTCTCCAGTTGCTCCTTCTGGATCTGCTTCCAGTGTGTAACATTCTGCTTTAGGACCTTCCGATCCATATCGGTGATGAGGGGACCGTAGGACATTTCATGGACAAGAACATCGCAGTGGTCGACAAGTTGTGTCATCGCGCTGCATGTCAGGGTGATTAGAGGGACTCACCTCGAATCTGCAGTATCTCCGAAGATTGCGACCTTCTTCCCATCTCGCACATAACGTACGTACCGATGGCCATTTTCGTCGAGTGCAACGAGTGGAACCTTCTGCTGATAGCAATAGCCCCAACAGGGGACGCGATGTACAAGCGACCCCGACCGCATGGTTCCTTGTTCATTCTAGCACTTAGACATGGATAAGAGAGGAACGGTGAAGCATGTCCAATACCCATCAGCATCTGGATACAGCGCCACGGTCGATATATTCTTAACCTCCATGCTGGACGTGTCTAGGGGAAGAATAGGCAGAGAAAGAAACCATCCAATTCAACTCCGGGCATCAGGAATTCGTGAATGCGAACAGGGTAGAACACGTCTGTGCCGGAATAAAAGAGCATCGGCTTGATCATTGCCGTCAAGTGCTGAGGCCCGTAGATGTCTAAGGAATACTCATTTGGACGCGTGTTGGCTATATGAAAGGGGAAAGAAAGGCATACTGTTCACCAGCGAGGATAACAGGCTAGGTAATCCGCTGCAGTGATCCAAGTGGAGGTGCGTGATGAAGATTTTGGATATTCTCTGCTTGTTGAACTGTTTTGAAAGAATGGACATTTGATGGAGTGCGGCTACGGGTAATGGCAAACCGCTTCCTCCAACCGTCTCCGCAATCAAACACCCAGTATTGCGAGCTTCCGTTCCATCGTTGCACGCACATTCCCAAACAGGATTCTAAGCTGGAGGGAATGGAGTGCGTCCTACGAGAACGACGGCTGCAGGAGAGAGACCCCGTTCCGAAAAACTCCAAGATGATGGATCCTTCCATTTGGGTGAACAAACAGAACACTCAATTGCCGAACACAAAATCGCGCTCCGTGATTAGTGAACGCTGGATTCCATCCCTCTTTATCACGGCAGTACGCACAATGCCACCAGAGTGCCCATCGCGGGAGATAGCCAGCTGAACAGCTACGGATCAACTTCATGAGTCAGTCACTACCTCTTCGCACAAACTCAAGACCCTCCTCCTCCGTCATATCCGGTCTGTAGTTGCTGTCCACGAAGCCGTAGATATATGTAGAGCCAGAACCTCCCAAACAGACATTCTGCTTCAGCATGCTGCCGCCCAGAGTGATTTCGTAGATCGACGGACCGTCCACGTCGTCGATTCCGGCAATGAGGATGCCAGCCTGCAGCTGGTCTTTGTATTTGTAAATGATGTTGTGAGCCAGAGTAGCAGCATTGCGCACGATGGGAGTCATGCCGTACATTGTTCTACCCTAAAAGCAGTCCGTGTGGCACTACCTGAACTGATTGAGCTGAGCGCGGATGATGTTGCCAATCTTTTGCGTGTGTGCTGCGGAGCCTGAACGGCACATACAAATACGGTCGTCAATTTTCTCGATCTTGTTCGCCACGCGATTTGCCACATATATGCCTATCCGCGTTACAGAGAAATGCAAAACCAAACCGGCGGAGCTTCTGGAATCCGCTCCCATAATCACGCAGTCCTTTAGACAAATGGCGATGATAGTCGTCTATTCCTTCACCAATCCCTAGATCGTTTACTCCAGTAGATACTGAATTCTCATCTCCCTCATAATGATTCATCTTTCGAATCTGTATTGCTATTTGAGTGAAGAGTGAAGAAGAAGAGACAAAATCGGGTTTTGCAGATGAGCGTCCCGTTTGTGGTATTTCAGCAGGCTTTGTTTGGGCCTATCCACCGCTCTCGCTTTCTGTCATCTCCTTTTCTCTCTCATCACCTGTATCCTTCTTTGAAGGATGCGAGAAGTCGATTCCCCACTTATCGCTAATCAGGGTGATTCACTCGTGTCGCATTATTGTCACGTATTCTTCATTCTTATTCACTGTACATTCCAACGACCACATACTAGCAAAAGACGGATGATTGTCCATTCCTTCCCAGTTTCCACCGTCCTTCTTTCAGTATTGACTATGATGTCCTTCCCCGATCATCGCTATCACGGTTTCTGGAAAGGAGGCACGCAAATCCTCTCTGGATGAAACTCCTCCGCGTCTCTTCCACAGAATACCATACAAAGACAATGAAGGTTCTCGCTTTTTGCTTGATTACTGCTTGTAGGCACCTCGATGTACTCGCATTACCTCGTAGTGGCACTCGGAGTCGTCTGCCCTGCTGAAGAGGGCTTTCCTGAGACCCCCGCTGGCGAATTCGGTTATTCGCTGTGCGATGACGGAGAGTATGGATACAAGATTGCCTATTGCCCCGAGTCTGTGGATCCCGTGTTCATCAAGATGGACAACATCTGCACCTCCAGCCGCAAGCTGAAGTACCCTCCTTTCGGATCCAATATGATGAAGTGGGAGTTTGAGGTACGGGCACGACTTCCGTTGTGATCGTAGATTACCAACTTCAACTACACCTCCTTCATGCCCAAGCACTGGTACATTATTGATACGGCCCTTTTCAACCTCACCTACGAGTGGGAGGTGAAGCCTATCGATGTCGTGATCACTGAAGTTAAGGCGGTTCCCAACACGCCTAGAATGGTGAGACTCAGTGTCCTGGAGCGTGTGGACAAGGTCTACCGCAATGATGTCATCGAGGGCATTCACACGATGTTCAAGAATGAGACCTTCATCAAGCTCCTCAACTCGTATTGTGACGACTTCGTGGAGGTGGTTTCTCGGTCTCTGCGTAATGCGTAGAGCAAGCTGGTTCTGATCGAGGGTTCCTTCACGTGGAACAGCTGGAATGTCTTCCTGAACTTCTACTGGGATTGCCTGTTCGGCCTCATCATCATCGCGGCTGTCTGGGCCTTCTTCTGCAAGCTCGGAAGAAAGCAGTGCGCCAAGAAGGAGGCTGCTAAGAAGGCCAAGGAGGCTCAGAGCAACGCCCCATTGCTGTAATGCCCTTTAGTGGCTTGTTTTTTGAATTCATGTTCCATTTTTACTCTTTCACCACAAGTCTTTCGAGAGTGATGGATAAGCTGGTAGGCGTTATGCACGTGAGGCTAATGGAAAGGACATGCAATCGGATAGGAAGCCAGACGCTCTCCCGGACAGATTGGATCCCAGGCCCGAAGACTATGTTTTTTCATATTGTTTATGTTATTCGTTAGGTTTCGTCGTCTGAAGGTGTTTTTGTGAACGAACCACCTCCCCCTCCGATCAGAGGCAACTGTCGCTCTGTTGACATAGCGTCGTTGCTAGACCGTACGAATGCTGATAGCAGTCGCGGTTCCTCTGGCAGTAAAGGCTCTGGAGACCTTGCTATGAGTATGGGCTTCGACAACAAGGAAGAGCTCGCCTCTGAAGATTATCCGTTTCCGCCATTGCTTTCCCAAGCAATCCCTCATTTGGGTGGCTCCACTCGTTTGTATTCCACCACGATGAATTCGTGGGACGAGTATGGGAATTCATATGACGGATTGGGTAACGAGGACATGCTTTACCCGCCAGCGTCGAATGGGCAGCGCTATCTCGATAGGCCGAAGTCCACTCCTTTTCCACCCGTTTTTCCTAAGGATGAAGGTTTTTCGTATTCCTCCACGTATGATAATGCACTTGGAACGGATCATGATCTCTACGGGCAGCAGCCTCCGTCAAGCCGTCATCTCTCCTCCGGTTTTCCTGTGTTGTCTTCACCGTTGCTTTATTCCGACCCTCCAACCGTTCCTTCATCTTATGTACCTTTAAGAGATCCATCGCCGCAATTCCCTCCCAGACCGTCGCTTAGCTCCTCTTATGCATTACCTCAGTCTTTCCATGATGAGGACACTCGCGTTACCCATCCTATATTGCCCCCGCGCGCACCTGCTTCGCAATTCCGCAATTCCTTTTCGCCTTCGTATTCTTCGGTTCCTTCGGCTCCCTCGGCTCCTCGTCCTCGCGTTTACGTCAAGCCCGTCCCTGCGAGTGAACAAGGTGATAATCGACACCCCGATGCAATGGACATTTCTTCGGATTACTACTACCCACGCAAGCACCGAGATCGTGATGATCGTCGTGATGATCGTCGTGATGATCGACGTGATGATCGACGTGATCGCCGTGACAGCCGCCATGACCGCCGTCGTGCCTACAACGACGTGCGGACGAACAACGTGAGCGAAGAGGTGGACTTGGCGAAGCTTGAGCGCGGCGAAGACAAGCGATCGGTTGTGATGATTCGGAACCTGCCGAATCGATGTACGGTGGAAGGCTTCCTTCGAGTGATGGACATGATCGTACCGGGTGGGTGCGGAGGAGGGAGCTGACGCGTAGGGAGATACAAGATCCTGAACATGCCGATCGATTCTCGCACGCATCGCAATTTGGGATATAGCTTTATCCAGTTCAACTCGGTGGAGGATTTGATCACCGCGTACAAGAGTTTGCAGGGGAAGAGATGGCCGCATTCGGAGAGCGTCAAAACGATTAGTTTTTGCTATGCGAAGATTCAGGTGGGGAATGGCAGAGGCGGTGAGGCGTAGGCAGACAATGATGGAGGTGTTGCACGCTACAATAGACGATACTAGTACTGTTTGTTGAAAAAACAAGAGAGTACGCAGCCTAAATCTCGTTGAAGTCGAAAGCACAGTTGTCATCCTCATTCTGATCCACCATATCCGTCTTTTCAATGTCCACTAGCCATGACGCAGCGCCCCCTCTCCTACCATTATCAGGAATCTCCTCGTAAGCCTTCAGCTGACGAGCCTCATCAGCAGTGTACTTCATGATAATGTCGGCCTTGTCATCCTGGAAGTCACGGAGACCAATGAGAACAATATCACCAACGCCAATCCACACCTACACCATTACAGCGAGGGGAGGACGAACGCACCTTCTTTCTCATCTTACCACGGATGTTGCAAAGACGGGTCTTTCCATCGTAGCAGTAACACTCCACTCTTCCGTTTCCAAGCATCTTCTGTACCCTTCCATATTCTAATCCAATTAGAGTGCGAATCAAATGATTCCTACCTTGGCCGTCTTCTTTGAACTCCAGCTCTCTCTTGTATGCCTCATTATCGTTCTTTCCTCTCTTACGACTCTTTCCTCCCTTTCCTATTCTGTAAATCGGTGTCAGTAAAATGAACCAGCTGCTTTGGGCATTGCAATAACCAGTGACCAAATACTGACCACCTACAAATACGAGTAGTGATTTGCGGTGATCAACAACCACTGAACTCCTCATTCCTAACTAGTACTCTTTTCACTCTTCACGCGTTGTATTTGATGTGGTCGTTCTACTGCCTAATTTTGGAGGAGGAGGGTGTAATACACACAGATGGAGGGGATAGTCTAGCCAATTGGGATCACTGGAACTGCTTGTGATAACTGCGTGATGAGAAACAAGAAATGAGAAGAGTTGTCAAAACGACAAATGCCAAAACCAGGCCCTATTTTCGAGAGTCAAAACCAACTGCATTAAAAGCGGGATGCAACTATGGTTTTCCATAGTGCTCAGTGCGAGCCTCTTCTGTAGGGCAGATTGTGCAGTACTGGATGCCAATACAGACTCGATAACTGTGTCTACTGTTGTTGGCTACGGGGCTCTGTTCGTCACTCCATTAATATTCATATTTCTTGGGTTTATCAATTCTCAAGGAAAGGGGAGACAAACAGTAGATAGTTTTGCTCTAGCTGATCGGAGTTTCACGTGGTTGACAGGATCCTTAGTGATGATTTCTACGTGGATATGCACTGGGTACATGTTTGGTTCTGCGGAGAGTGTTGTGACTCCCGGCAGAGGCCTCCTATGGACTCAGGCACCGTGGGCCTTCTCGATTAGTTTCATTGTCAATTCATTTTTGTTTTGTGAGCAACTGCGGGAGAAGGATATGATCACCTTTCTGGATCCCCTAACGGAAAAGTTCGGTGGCTCTATCACTCCCTTTCTATACATTGCGTCTCTTGTCGGAGATATCACGTGGATCGGCATGCTTGTTCACTGTTTGGGGCTTTTTGTGGCTATCTTGGTGGGTGCAGACCGCACGGTTGCTGTGAGCTATGTGTGTATTTGTTGTATCCTTGTTTCTGTTGTGCGCGGCATGTTCTCTCTCAAGTACGCGGGAGTGGCGGAATTCATCGTCATGCTCGTTTCTGTCATTGTCGCTTTCCCGTTCATTGCAACCAGCAATTCTGTCGGCAGCTTGCTCTCTCATCGCGATCTGTGGTTGGGAACCATCGACAGCGGAGAATGGGGTGATTGGTTGGATGAAACACTCCTCATCGTCTTCGGCGGCACCTGCTGGCAGGTCTACTTTCAGCAGATGCTCTCATGCAATTCCATCGAGGCCTCTCGAACCATGTCCCTTCTCTCCAGCATCGGCACCTTCTTCTTCGGTCTTCTCGCCTGTCTGATGGGCATGTTCGCCTCCACCGTCGATTGGACCACCATTCCCGCGGTAGGTTCGCTCGACCAGAAGGAGGGAAATGTCATGTGCTACGTTCTCAAGTACTTCCTTCCCACGCTTCCCCACGCCCTCAGCATCGCCGGCATCGTCGCCACCATAATGGGCTCGTTTTCCGGCGCCATTCACTCCTCCGCCACCGTCTTCGTTCTGAACGTCTACCGGGAGTTTCGCCCGCAGGCCTCCGATCAGGAGTGCGTCTTCACCCTCCGTCTGTTCATCGTGCTGGTGGCCGTGGCGGGCGTGGGCGCCTCCCGCTACATGGGTTCCGTGTACCGCTCGTGGGTGTTCACCAGCGAGCTCATGTTCCTCTTCGTCTTCCCGCAGTTACTTCTCGCCATCTGGTTCTCCAAGCATGTGAACGTGTACGGCGCGATCGCCGCATTCGTCGTCGGTGTGGCGCTGCGCCTCGGCGTGAGTTGGGTGCGCGAAGCCGCGTGGTGGCCGCGCTTTCTGCCGTTCCGCACGATGGTGGTGGTGGTGGAGATTGGCGTGGAGGTGGCGGTGTCGTGGGTGTTCTGGTACCTGATTGCGCGGAAGGACTATTCATGTCTGGACTGTCTTCACGCGTTCACGCAGCAGTCCTTCAGGAAGTCGAAGCGGGGCTCCAAGTTGAAGCCGAGTTCCAGGGGGTCCAAGGGGTTGAAAGGGTCTAAAGAGGCTGGGGAGGCTGGAGGCCTGTAAGGCCTGTAAGGCCTGTAAGGCGCAGGAGGGACACGCAAGCCCTCGGGTCATTTTCCTTAGTTGTTCGGGTGTTTGGAGGAAGCAAAGAACGCATCGAGACACTCCAGCAGCAGGTACACAGCCACACACTCCAGTAGGATCCACCCTTTCCGTGTGAACAGCCCCTTCGCCAGAGCCACCAGTGGGCATGGCGCCTCCCACGCGGCCTCCCACTCCACCGTCTGGGGCGTTTCGCCCACCACCTCCACCGTCACTTCGCCGCAGCGCTGGGCACAACCCCACCGTCTTCGCCACCTCGCCTCCCGCGGGGAAATGCAGAACGCCAGGTCCACGTCCACGCTGTTGCCCGGAAGAACAAGCCCGCGCGCGGGAGAAGCCGCCAATTCTCCCGCCACACGGAAGTAGACGTTGGCTTCGCCCTCGTTCTTCAGCACCACGTGCTGGTGATGCGGCGTGCCGACACGCACCACGCCGAACTGGATGCGACGCGTCGACATACTCACACATACATTGCCCTCCTCCGTCTGAAGAATCTTCTTCTCAATCTTCTCCTTTGCTTCCTTCTTCTTCTCTTCATCGAATTCTTTCAACTGTAACTCCACCACCGCCATTACCGGTTTGTGATCGCTGCATGTCGTTTCCGACACACACGCGTAACTGGAAACGACACAGTCCCCGCGACAGAGAATGCGGTCACACCACGCCGGAGTGCGCTTCCAGTTGAATTGGGATCCCCCCTTCTTGTACTTGTAGGTTGGCGGGAACTCGATTCGTCCTTCGTGGAAGTCCGAAAAGGCGCCTCCAGAGTTGCGCAACTTGACCAACTGGTCTTGGGGAATCAGTGCTGTGTAGTCACTCTGAATCGTCGAAGCAAGAGCCGAGGGCTTCTCATCGACATCCAATCTGTAGTTCAAGTCGCCCATCCAGAGAGTGATATCATTTTCGCAATAGAGATGCTTTGACTGGGAAGAGTACGTATTCCAAATCCTAGGATTCAGAAGCACAACACATGATTACTTGTGGAAGGCGCACTCTCGTTCCCCCATGCCTTGCTTGTGCGGATGGAGGTGAGAACATATGATGTGCACGCGTGTGTGGTCAATCGTCAGACTGATTCCAATTCCGCCCTTGTTTCCCAGAAGCCCATAGAACCCAGTGGGAACGAACGTAGCTAGGATGACAACAACCAACCAGCACCGTACCCTGAACATTTGAAAAGGAGTGGGGGGATGTGGAGGGAGACAGCAAGAAGAGGGAAATGCCGGTAAGAGTCTGAGACGCGATGCAGTTGAAAGACTAGCTATGAAGAGAGCGGACAAGAACAACACAGCCAACCTTCTCCTCGAGAATACTCTGAATCGCATCAAGCCACTTCTTCTGGGTTGTCTTCACATGGATGTTGAAAAGGACCGTCAGTGGGTTGAGCGGCACCATTTCCTGCAGACCCACAACATACAGGGAATAGGGGGAGTCTCCGTCCCTTCCCAGCCACATCTCGATCTCCTTCTCTGAGAAGCAACCGTTCACATTCCACGTTCCAACCCACACATCTCCCGCTGTGTAGTAGGAGTACTCTTCTTCTCTGCACAAATCATAATACACAATAGTGATTACCTTAAGCGGAGGGTCGCTTCAACGCATTCCTCTCGGATACCCGTTTTCAGCTATCCATAAGAATGATTGTATAATTATACGTCCGATTCACTTTGACAATGCGCTGGTTCACGATTCTCTTGCTTGTTGGGAAGAATGCTCCATACTTCCGTATCGTCCGTTGAAGCGGGAATTCTATGTCATCACATGAAATAGAAGCAACTGCAGTCTCTTGCGTACGTCACTCCCTGAAGACATGCGGAGATGGAACAAACAATGCGATTATTACTAAAAGCACGTCCTGTACAGTAATAACGGTAAGAAGAAACACCCCATTTGGTGTTTACTCCTCCTTCTCCTCCTTCTCCTTCTTGTCCTTCTTGTCCTTCTTGTCTTTCTTGTCTTTCTTCTCCTTCTTTTCCTTCTTTTCTTTCTTCTCCTTCTTCTCCTTCTTTTCCTTCTTCTCCTTCTTCTCCTTCTTCTCTTCCTCAGCAGGCTTCTCCTCTTCCTCCTTCTCCTCCTCCTTCGGCTCCTCAGCGGGCTTCTCCTCAGCGGGCTTCTCCTCCTCCTTCTTCGGCTCCTCG
>ERZ827156.2571-NODE-2571-length-18337-cov-18.161033_pt1 | contig 18337 bp, 17 predicted proteins | sample MGYA00519919_ERZ827156 | MGnify/ENA primary metagenome ERZ827156 (study PRJEB31778, sample SAMEA3449269) | human gut metagenome | biome: human gut; feature: human-associated habitat; material: faeces | place: United Kingdom | collected 2010/2012 ... | reverse complement strand
CCCGCCGGTACACGATGGTCACCTCGGCGCCGCAGCGCAGGGCGCATCGGGCGGCATCCATGGCCACATTGCCGCCGCCCACGACCACCACATGCTTGGCGAGCATAAGGGGGGTGGCAGCCCCCGGTTCAGCGGCGTGCATCAGGTTGATGCGGGTCAGCCATTCATTGGCGGAAAAAACACCGCACAGCGTTTCTCCCAGGATGCCCATGAAGTTGGGCAGGCCGGCCCCGCTGCCCAGGAATACGGCCGAAAAACCGTCCTTCAGCAGCTCCTCCACCGGTATCGTCCGGCCTATGACGGTGTCGGTCTGGATGGTGACGCCCAGCTTTTCCAGCCCGGCGATCTCCTCATGCAGGATGTCCTTTGGCAGGCGGAAGGCTGGGATGCCATAGGCCAGCACCCCGCCGGGGGTGTGCAGCGCCTCAAAAACGGTGACGGAATAGCCCATCCGGGCCAGCTCCCCCGCACAGGCCAGGCCGGCCGGCCCGGAGCCGACCACGGCGACCTTTTTGCCCTTTTCTTCGGCGCGGGATGGAACCTTCGGTTCCTGCTGGGCCCGGTGCCAATCGGCCACAAAGCGCTCCAGACGGCCGATGCCCACGGGCTCGTTCTTGATGCCGCGGGTGCACTTGCCCTCGCACTGGCTCTCCTGCGGGCAGACACGGCCGCAGACAGCGGGCAGGGAAGAGGAGCGGTTGATGACCTGATAGGCGGCTTCGAAGTCGCCCTCGGCCACATGGCCGATGAACTCCGGGATGTCGATGCCGACCGGGCAGCCGGTCTGGCAGGGCTTGTTCTTGCAGTGGACGCAGCGCTTTGCTTCGTTTACGGCCATTTCGGCGGTATAGCCAAGTGCCACTTCCTCAAAGTTCTTGTTGCGGACGTTGGGGTCCTGCGTGGGCATGGGGCACTTTTTCGGGTCCATATTGAAAGCCATCTTATTTTCCCTCCTGAGTCTTGAACAGATTGCAGGCCGCTTCGCGGGCCTTGGCCTCAAAGGGGCGGTACATGGTGCCGCGGGCCATGGCCTCGTCGAAATCCACGAGGTCGCCGTCGAAGTCGGGGCCGTCCACGCAGGCAAACTTGGTCTCGCCGCCCACGGTCAGGCGGCAGCCGCCGCACATGCCGGTGCCGTCGATCATGATGGGGCTCATGGACACGGTGGTGGGCATGTTGTAGGGGGCGGTGGTCTTGCAGACGAACTTCATCATGACCATGGGGCCGATGGCGAAGATCTCATCGTACACGTTGCCCTCGTCCAGCAGCTCCTTCAGCGCCTCGGTGACCAAGCCCTTGCGGCCGTAGGAGCCGTCGTCGGTGCAGACCTTCAGCACAGAGGAGACAGCCTTGAACTTGTCCTCCAGAATGACCACGTCCTTGCTCTTGAAGCCCACCACGGCGTGGACCTCGGCGCCGCAGTCGTGGAACTTCTTCAGCACGGGGTAGGCGATGGCGCAGCCCACGCCGCCGCCGACCACGCAGACCTTCTTCTTGCCCTCGGTCTCGGTGGGCTTGCCCAGGGGACCCACAAAGTCGTGCAGACAGTCGCCCTGCTGCTTGTGGCTCAGCTTCTCGGTGGTGGCGCCCACGGTCTGGACGATGATGGTCACGGTGCCCTTCTCGCGGTCATAGTCATGGATCGTAATGGGGATGCGCTCGCCGTTCTCATCCACGCGCAGGATGATGAACTGGCCCGGCTCCGCCTTCTTGGCCACCATGGGGGCTTCGATCTCATAGAGGATCACGGTGGGCTTGAGCGCTTCTTTCTTGACGATACGGTACATACATCACGGCTCCTTTTCTTCGTAATTCACGGCGGCAGTGCCGCCGTCGGTCTCCGTACCCTATATTGTAGCATTCCCGGCGGAAAGCGTCAATTCCCAGATATTCCAAATCCCGCCAGAAAAACGAAACAGCCGCCGCCCAAAAGGGCGGCGGCTCCGGAAAACCGTTATTTTTGCGTAAGACCCAGCCGCTTGTCGCGGCGGCGTCCCACGATGATATAGACGAACACATAGGCGATGGCGCCGGTCATCAGGCCGGAGAGCACGTCGATCACGGCGTGCTGCTTGACGAACACGGTGGAGACCATGATGAGGATGCCGTACAGCGTCGCGGCCCAGCGCCAGGCGGGCTTTTTCAGCCCCGGCGTATGCCACACGCCGGCCACCAGTGCGATGCAGCCCAGAACATGCACGCTGGGGAACACGTTGGTGTTGGTGTCGATAGAATAGGTGTATTCCACCAGCCAGGTGGCGGCGTTGTGGTGCGCCATCACCGCCGGGCGCAGGTCCTGCCCGTTGGGCACCAGGATGCAGAACACCACGGCGGTGGTGAACGTCACCATGATGAACCACATGTAGCGGCGGAAGCCCTCGGGGTCCTTCAGGATCAGGTAGATGCCCAGCGCCACCAGCAGGGGACTCCAGGAGACGTAGGGGAAGATGAACCACTCGCAGAAGGGGACGTAGTCGTCCAGCACCGTCTGGGTGGCCCAGTAATTGTCCGTGATGAAGTGCTCAATGGTAAAAAACATCGCCAGATACACCGGCAGATACATGCCCCACCAGGCATGGGGATGGGTCTTGAAAAACTGCTTGACAGCCTGCATATTTTCCTCCGGAAAAGATCATATATCGTATCCCGTATTGTAGCAGAACCGCCCCGGTGCTGGCAACCCCCGGCGCGGAAAAATCACAGTTTTTTTACAACTCAGACAAAGCCGCGAAAGTGCCAAACAGGCTGGACAAGCCCCCGGCGGATATAGTATACTGTACCCAATATACACGAGGAGGAACTGCCATGCAGATCATCAAGCGGGAGGAGCTTCCCGAAAAGCGCCAGGTGCGGCTGACCATCGCCGTGGATAAGGACACCTGGCAGCAGTCCCTGGAGCGGTGCTATCAGGGCGTCAGGTCCGTGTTCCCCGTGCAGGGCGAGCCCACGCGGGAGAAGCTGGAGAAGCAGTACGGCCCGGAGTTCCTGTATCAGGACGCCGTCAACGACACCTATCCCCAGGCGCTGGTGGAGGCCATCGGCAGCAGCGACATCCAGATCGCCGGAACGCCCACCCTGAGCGTGGAGACCATCGGCCCGGAGGGGTATACCTTCTCCGCGGTCATCGACCTGTATCCGGAGGTGCAGCTGGGGCAGTACAAGGGGCTGAGCGCCGTCTATCCCCAGGTGGAGCTGAGCAATGACGACACCGAGGCGGCGCTGGACGAGTACGCCCGCGCCCATCCCGACGTGCAGCACCCGGACCGGGCCGCCATGGGCGACGAGGTGGTGCTGGACTTCGAGGGCTTTGTGGACGGCGTGCCCTTCGAGGGCGGCAAGGGCGAGCAGTATCCCCTGCTGCTGGGCAGCGGCTATTTTATCCCCGGCTTTGAAGAGCAGGTGGCCGGCGCCGCCGTGGGCGAGGAGCGGGACGTGAACGTCACCTTCCCCACGGAGTATGTGCCGGAGCTGGCGGGCAAGGACGCGGTGTTCCGCATCAAGGTCCACCAGATCACCCGCCGGGCCATGCCGGAGTGGACGGACGAGTTCGCCCGCAGGCAGGGCTTTGAGGACCTGCCCGCCCTGCGCCGGGCGGTGATGGAGGCCGCCGTGCAGAAAAAGCAGGCCCAGGCGGCGGAGCAGTTCGCCAACGAGCTGATCCGGCAGGTGACGGAGGGCATGACCGTCACCATCCCCGACGCCATGGTGGAGAACCAACTGGACGGCCTGATCAACGAGCTGCGGGGGCATCTGCAGGCCCAGGGCGTCACGCTGGAGCAGTATCTGGAGATGGGGAACACCACCATGGAGCAGCTGCGGGACCACGCCCGCGCCCAGGCCGCGTCCGCCGCCCGCTATGAGCTGGCCATGACCGAGATCGCCCGCCGGGAGGGCATCGACATCACCGAGGCCGACGTGGACGCCAAGTATGAGGAGCTGTCCCGGCAGTATGAGCTGTCCGTGGACCTGCTGCGCCAGCAGCTGCCGCCCCTGCGGCTGCGCCACGACCTGAAGCTGGCCGCCGCCCAGGCGGTGGTGGTGGACTCCGCCAAGAGAAAGTGAGCGGGAAAGCTTATTTTTATCATACCTTTGACAGCAAAAAACCACCCCGAATGGGGTGGTTTTTACTTATTTTGTTACCCGGCGGGCGCTGCCGAAGTACCAGGCGCCCATGCCGTCAGAGATCGTACCGGCGATGTCCTCCCGAATCTGATACGGCTGCTGTACGCCGTACAGCGGGATGACGTTGGCGGTGTCCAGCAGCAGCCATTCCGCGTCCTTCAGGTATGCGCCCCGGGCCTCCGGGGAGGTGCTGGCTGCCGCCACCCGCATCAGGATGTCGTAGGCGTTCATGTAGATCAGCGCGTAGTTGTGGCTGTCACCGCTGCGCCAGGGGTCCAGATACGCCGCCGCATCGTTGTACAGAGCGGTCAGCTCCGTCAGCGCCAGCGTGAACTCGCCGCCGGAGAGCATCTGCTGATACGTCTCGTCCGGCTCACCCTGCAGCGTCACGGTCAGGCCCAGCTTTTCCTGCCAGAGCCGCTGCAGCTGCTGGGCCAGCGCCGTCTGGGTGAGGGTGTCGCGGTACAGCAGCGTCACCGTGCCCAGCGAGGCCATGGCCTCCGGCCGGCTGAGCCCAGCCTGCCGCAGCAGCGCTGCGGCCTGGGTGCACCGGTCAGCGTAGGTGTCCGGATCGTTGTCGATGACCGCGCCGTTGACCTCGCGGAACACGCCGCCCTGGGCGGTGCGTATGCCGTAGGGCACCAAGCCGTCCGCGGCGATATAGTCCCCGCCCAGCGCGCCGGACAGGGTGGGGCGGTCGATGACCAGGCTGAGGGCCTGCCGCAGCTCCGGGATGTCCACGTTGGTGGCCATCTGGTTGACCAGCAGCACGCCCACCGTGGGCTCTCCGCCGACGCTGCCGCCCTCACCGGCGGCGCCGACGACCACATCCACGCTGCCGGCATCCCGGGCCGCGTCCGCCGCGCTCTTGAACTGGATCTCGATGCGGTCCGGCAGGATGCGCCGCGCGTCATAGTGCTCCGTCTGCTTCACCAGCGTGACGAAGCGCCCGTCGCTCCAATCCCCGATGCGGCGGAAGGGACCGTTGCCCGCGAAGGAGGCGCGGCTGTCCGCCCAGTTCTCACCGCTTTCCACGGCCTTCTGCTGCACCGGCGCGGTGGACGGAGAGGTGCATACGGCCTCTACGAAGTAGGCGCAGGGGGCGCTGAGCGTCACCACAAGGGTGTGCTCGTCCGGCGCGGAGACGCCCAAGGCCTCCAGATCACCGGCGTGGGCGTCCTCATAGCCCGCCACCATGGACAGCACCGCCGCGTTGGGGCTGTCCGTCTCCGGCGATACCAGCCGCCGCCAGGCGTATACGAAGTCCTCCGCCGTCACCTCGGTGCCGTCGGACCACTTGGCGCCGGAGCGCAGGCGGAAGGTGTAGGTCTGGGTGCCGTCCTCGTTGTCGGTGGTCTCGTGGGACTGCGCCGCCGCGGAGACGACGCCGTCCGCCGCCTGGCGGTACAGCGTGTCGAACAGGTGCAGCACCACCGTGCGCTGCGCGGCGGTGACGGCGTAGGCCGGATCCACGGACGTGACGCTGCCAGTCATGACCACGGATATCTTGTCCTCGCCGTTGGTGGCCTCGCCGCAGCCGGTCAGCAGCAGGGAGGTCGTGCAGAGGGCCAGCAGCAGGGCTGCCGCCCGTTTCCAGAATTTCATAGGAGTGCCTCCGGAGATAAACTTTCCCCCATTATAAACAAAAATACGCAAAAAGTAAAGCCGTCCGACAGGACGGCCTCACTTTGTTTACAATTACTCCCGGATCAGCAGCTGCGCGATCTGCACGGCGTTGGTGGCCGCGCCCTTGCGCACCTGGTCGCCGCAGCACCAGATATTCAGACCGTTGTCGCTGGTCAGGTCGTCACGGATGCGGCCCACGAACACCAGATCCTGGTCGCTGGTCTCCAGCGGCATGGGATAGCGCTTGTTGGCCAGGTCGTCCACCAGCTTACAGCCGGGGGCGGCGGCGATCAGCTCTCTGGCCCGCTCCACGGAGATCTTCTCCTTGGTGCGCACCACGATGGACACGCTGTGGCTGCGCACCACCGGCACGCGCACGCAGGTGCAGCTGACCTTCAGCTCCGGCAGGTGCATGATCTTCCGGCCCTCGTTCTGCATCTTCATCTCCTCGGAGGTGTAGCCTTCAAAGGCCTCGCCGCCGATCTGGGGGATGACGTTGTAGGCGATCTGGTACTGGAACACCTTGGGCTCCACCGGCTTGCCCTCCCGCAGCAGCTCCACCTCCTCCATCAGCTCCTTAGGGCCTCCGGCGCCGGCGCCGGAGGTGGCCTGATAGCTGCTGGCCACGATGCTCTCGATGGGGCTGTCGTGGTTCAGTGCGTTGATGGCCACCAGGGAGACGATGGTGGTGCAGTTGGGGTTGGCAATGATACCCTTGTGTTTCTTCACGTCCTCCGGGTTGATCTCCGGCACGATCAGGGGCACGTCCGGGTCCATGCGGAAGGCGCTGGAGTTGTCCACAAACACTGCGCCGGCCTTGACGATGGCCGGGGCGAACTGCTTGGCGATGTCGTTCTCCGCCGCGCCCAGCACGATGTCCATGCCCTCGAAGGCCTTGTCGCAGGCCAGCTCCACGGGTATGTCATGGCCCTTCCAGTGGATGGCCTGGCCCACGGAACGCTCCGAGGCCAGCAGGTGCAGCTCACTGATGGGGAAGTCCCGCTCCGCCAGCACCTTCATCATCTCGCGGCCCACCGCGCCGGTGGCGCCCAGAATAGCTACTTTATACTGCTTCATGGTATATACCTCCAAATTTTCTGTCTTCCGGCGGCGTCCGCCGGCCCGCTGCTGCTTTTTTTACTTGACGAAGCTGTTGTACAGCACCCGGATGGCCTTTTCGAAGTCGCCGGCGTCCACGCCCACGATGATGTTCAGCTCCTCCGGGCCCTGGGTGATCATGCGGATGTTGATGCCGTTTTCGCCCAGCTTGGCGAAGATCTTGCCGGAGGAGCCGGGCTGGAAGGCCATCTTCCGGCCCACGGCCGCCACCACGGCCATGCCGTCGGTGACGTGCAGGCTGTCGGGCTTGAGCTCCTTCTCCATGTCGCCCAGCGCCTGGTACAGCGAGGGCGCGGCCTTGGCGCTCTCCACCACCAGCGAGACGGAGTCGATGCCGGAGGGGATATACTCCACATTGATATGGTAGCGCTCCAGGGTCTCCAGCACCCGGCGGATCACGCCCAGCTCAGAGGACATGCCGTTCTTGGTCATGGTGATCACGGAGAAGCCCTTCTTTCCGGCGATGCCGGTGATCATGCTGCTCTCCTGCCGCTCGGCCTCAGTGTCGTTGAAGGCCTCACGGATCATGGTGCCGGGGTGGTCGGGCTGGTTGGTGTTGCGGATGTTCAGGGGGATGTTCTTCTCCCGCACCGGGGAGACGGTGCCCTCGTGCAGCACCTGCGCGCCGATATAGCTCAGCTCGCGCAGCTCGGCGTAGGTGATGCGCTCGATGGGCCGGGGATCGGGGACGATCTTGGGGTCGGCCATCAGGAAGCCGGACACGTCCGTCCAGTTCTCGTACACGTCGGCGTCCAGCGCCGCCGCCGCCAGGGCGCCGGTGATGTCGCTGCCGCCGCGGGAGAAGGTGTGGATGCTGCCGTCGGGCAGCACGCCGTAGAAGCCGGGAATGACCACCCTGCGGCCGGAGGCCGCATGGGCCAGGGCCTGATAGCTCTGCTCCTGGTCCACGGTGCCGTCCATGCGGAAGTGCAGCCACAGGCTGCTGTCCAGAAAGTCAAAGCCCAGATAATCCGCCATGATGCGGGCGGCAAAGTACTCGCCCCGGCTCACCAGCTCGTCGGCAGAGATGCCCTTGTCCATCTTCTGCCGCAGGGCGTCGAACTCCTGCTCCAGCGGTGTGTGCAGCCCTAGCTCGTCCCGGATCTCCAGATACCGGCTGCGGATCATATCGAATATACCGTCGCAGCTGACGCCGTATTGCAGATGCGCGTGGCACAGATACAGCAGATCGGTGATCTTGTGGTCGTCCTTGAACCGCTTTCCGGCGGCGCTGACCACCACCACACGGCGGCTGGGATCGGCCTCTACGATGGAGCGGACCTTGCTGAGCTGATGGGCGTCCGCCATGGAGGAACCGCCGAATTTCAATACTTTCAACATATTATCGCCTCTTTCACCAGGAATTATTGTGTGAGACTTTTCTCTCAGCTTACAAAAAAATATTTTTTGTCCGCGAGAGAAAAACACTTGCTTTTTTGATGGAGACAGTGTATCATAGCACTATCGGAAATGCAAGTGCAAATTTCAAAAGTTTTTGCGGAGGCTTTTTTATGATCTACCACAGTACAAGAAACGAGCAGCTGACGGCATCCTCCACCCACGCGGTGCTGCAGGGCATCGCTCCGGACGGCGGCCTGTACATCTGCGACCCGGCGGCGCTGCACTTCGACTGGCGCGCTGCGCTGGAGAAGGACACCCTCACCATGGCGGCGGACATCCTGCATGCCCTGCTGCCGGATTTCAAGGACATGGACCAGCTGGTGCGCGACAGCTACGCCGGCAAGTTCCCCACCGCCGACTTGACGCCCCTGACACCGGTGGCGGACAAATATGTGCTGGAGCTGTACCACGGTCCCACCAGCGCCTTTAAGGACGTGGCCCTCAGCGTGCTGCCCCGGCTGATCGTGGCCGCGGCCAAGGACGAGGGCATGAAGGGCGACGTGGTCATCCTCACCGCCACCTCCGGCGACACCGGCAAGGCCGCCATGGAGGGGTTCCACGACGTCCCCGGCACCCGGATCACTGTATTCTATCCCTACGGCGGCGTCTCCCCGGTGCAGCAGGCCCAGATGGCCACCCAGGAGGGCGGGAACGTCCGGGTGTGCGCCGTCCGCGGCAACTTCGACGATGCCCAGACCGGCGTGAAGAACATCTTCGCCGCCTGCAAGGACAGGGACCTGCACGGCGCCATGCTGTCCTCCGCCAACTCCATCAATATCGGCCGTCTGGCCCCCCAGGTGGTGTACTACTTCCGGGCCTACGGCGATCTGGTGAAGGCGGGACGCATCAAGGTGGGCGACGTGGTGGACTACACCGTGCCCACCGGTAACTTCGGCGACATCCTGGCGGGCTACTTTGCCAAGCTGATGGGCCTGCCCGTGGGCCGGCTGATCTGCGCCAGCAACGCCAACGACGTGCTGACGGAGTTCCTGACCACCGGCCGGTACGACAAGCGCCGTCCCTTCTACAAGACCACCTCTCCCTCCATGGACATCCTGGTGTCCAGCAACCTGGAGCGGCTGCTGTATCTGGTCAGCCAGGACGCCAGCTGCGTGGGGCGCCTGATGCGTGAGCTGAACACCCAGGGTTGGTATCAGGTCAGCGGCTGGATGCTGGAGCAGCTGCACAGCGTGTTCGGCTGCGGCTGCTGCGACGATGCCGGCGCGGCGGAGGTCATCGGTCGGGTCTGGAGTGACCACAGGTACCTCTGCGATCCCCACACCGCCGTGGCCTGGGCCGTAGCGGAGAAGCACACCCGCGAGGGCATCCCCATGGTGGTGCTGTCCACCGCCTCCCCCTACAAGTTCCCCGCCGCCGTGCTCAGCGCTCTGGGCGAGGACACCGGCGACAACGAATTTGCCATGATGGAGCAGCTGCACCGCATCACCGGCATGGAGATCCCCAAGAACCTGCGCGGCCTGGAGGGCCGCCCCGTGCGGCACAAGGACGTGATCGACAAGGACCAGATGCTGGACTATGTGCTGGCCGACGTACTGAAATAAGAGAAAGGATACGACGCTATGAATATCGTTTGTTTGGACATGGAGGGCGTTCTCGTCCCCGAGATCTGGATCGCATTTGCCGAGGAGAGCGGCATCCCCGAGTTCCGCCGCACCACCCGCGATGAGCCGGACTACGACAAGCTCATGCGCTGGCGCATCGCCCTGCTGCGGGAGAAGGGCATGAAGCTCAGGGATATCCAGAACGTCATCGCCAAGATCGACCCGCTGCCCGGCGCCAAGGCATTCCTGGACGAGCTGCGCAAGGACGCGCAGGTGGTCATCATCAGCGATACCTTCGACCAGTTCGCCATGCCTCTGATGGCCAAGCTGGGCTATCCCACCCTGCTGTGCAACACCCTGGAGGTGGACGAGGAGGGCTATATCACTCGCCACGTCATGCGCTGCGAGCACTCCAAGCGCAGCACCGTCCGCGCCCTGCACGACATCGGCTACACCACCATCGCCAGCGGCGACAGCTACAACGACCTGGACATGCTGCTGAACAGCGAGACCCGGTTCCTGTTCCGCGGTCCCGACCAGATCAAGAGGGACTACCCCGACCTGCCCGCCGTGGAGGAATACGACCAGCTGCTGGCCGGTATTCGTGCCGCGCTTTGATGGTTTGATACCATCGATCGGCAAGGGCAGGCACGCCTGACAGCGCGTCTTTCCGGCGCTTTTTGTCCTTTTCGCCTTGGCGGGCGTCAGCCCACCTGCGTCTCAAAAACCAAAAATCACTCGAAAATCCATCGCTGTCAGGTGCGATGCAGTTTTGTCGGAGCGGAAATGTGTCCAGACGAGGAAAGACCCGCAGAGAATACTTGACGTATTGTCAAGGGGCTTGACGCTGTATGGGCGCATTTCCGCCCGTCAAAACCGTGTCTGCCCTTGTCGATCGATGGTATTGATACAAAACAACGGAAAAACCGGACGCTTCTGCGTCCGGTTTTTCCGTTGTGAAGAGGGTGAAAAAACACTTACAGCTGCACGCGGTTCTCGCGGGTCCAACTGGTCATGTTCAGCTTGGGATAGCGGCGGCGCAGGTCCTCCAGCTGGCCGTCCGTGTCGCCCAGGGCGGCGATGCGGTTCAGGGTGGCCAGATCGGCGGCGTTCATGGGCTGCGCCTCGTCGGCGCCGCAGGCTGCGCAGTGATAGCGCTTGGTGCTCTCAGAATAAGCAACGTCGGTGCTGCCGCAGACAGCGCAACGGGTGATCTTGGATACGATAGCCATAATTTTTTACCTCCATATTCTTGCTTCGTTTGACTGTCCTTATGTTACCACGAAATAGTTCAGTTGTAAAACGCATAATTGTATTTGCAAGTATGAAGAAAAGTATGATATAATGCAACTGTCACGAAATGAACCGGAGGAGGGGAGACGGGCCATGAGCGTCAACAAATACCAGATGTTTCTCAAGACCGTGGCGTGCGGCAGCTTTTCCAAGGCGGCGGAGGAGCTGAATTTCACCCAGTCCGCCGTCAGCCACGCGGTGCAGGCGCTGGAGGACGAGCTGGGCGTCACGCTGCTGAGCCGCAACCGCGGCGGCGTGGTGCTGACGGCGGACGGCCGCGCGCTGCTGCCGCGGGTGGAGGCCCTGTGCGCCGCCCACCACGCGCTGATGCAGTCGGCGGCGGACCTGAAGGGGCTGGATGCCGGTCTGGTGAAGGTGGCCACCTTTTCCAGCGTGTCCGCCCAGTGGCTGCCCTCTATCCTGAAGAGCTTCGGCGACCGGTATCCCAGCATCGAGTTCGAGGTGGTGGCCGGAGACTACTACGGCCAGACGGAGGAGTGGATCCTGCAGGGCAAGGTGGACTGCGGCTTCCTGCGGCTGCCGTCGGCCAAGCCGTTGCAAAGCTGGCCCCTCTACCGGGACGAGCTGCTGGTTATCCTGCCCTGCGGCCATCCGCTGGCCCAGGCGGAGACCTTCCCGCTGGAGGCCCTGGCCGGCGAGCCCTTCATCCGCCTGGAGGAGGGCCAGGACTACGAGATCGACGCGGCGCTGGACAGCATGGGCGTACGGCCCAACGTGAAATACACCGCCCGGGAGGACCGCACTATCCTGGCCATGGTGTCCAAGGGCCTGGGCATCAGTCTGCTGCCGGAGCTGATGGTGCGCCACAGCCCCTATCCCGTGGCGGCCTGCCGCGCGCCGGAGCGCTTTTACCGCAATATCGGCCTGGCCGTCAAGGATGAAAAGGCGCAGTCGGCCTCCACCCGCCGCTTTGTGGACTATGTGCGGCAGTGGGTGGCGGAAAATGGCGAGAAATAAGCAAAAAGAAGCACCCTTCCGGGTGCTTCTTTTATGTTCTGCTTATTTCTGCGCTGCCGGGGTCACGCTGCCGTCCTCGCCCAGCACGGCGGGCACGATGGTGCTCCGCGTGTTGCGGGCGATGTTGTCCAGCCGCAGGCGGCTGGGGAAGTCGCTGAGCAGCGTGTAGGCCACGCCGTGCTTCTTGGCCCGGCCCGTCCGGCCGATGCGGTGGATGTAGTACTCGTTCTCCTCCGGCACCTCATAGTTGAACACCGCGTCCACGTCGTCCACGTCGATGCCCCGGCTGGCCACGTCCGTGGCCACGAACACCCGCAGCTTGCCCTCCCGGAACCGCTGCATGACCTCCTCCCGCTTGCGCTGGGGGATGTCGCCGTGGATGCACTGGGCGTCCACGCCCCGCATCTGCAAAAACTTGGTCAGCCGCTCGGTGCTGCCCTTGGTGTTGCAGAAGCAGATCACCCGGTCATAGCCCTCGTGGGCCAGTATCTTGGCGATGGCGTCCACCTTGCCGTCGGAGGGCACCTCCAGCCGGTACTGCAAAATGTCCGGCTTGTTCTCCTTGGTGGCCTGCACGGTGATCTCCTCCGGGTCCCGCTGGTACACCCAGGAGATGTCCATCACCTCCCGGGAGATGGTGGCGGAGAACATGCCCAGGTTCTTCCGGTTGGGGATCTTGTCCAGAATGCGGGTCACGTCGTGGATAAAGCCCATGTCCAGCATCCGGTCCGCCTCGTCCAGCACCACGGTGCTGACGCTCTTCAGGCTCACGGTGCGGCGCTTCATGTGGTCGCTGAGACGCCCCGGCGTGGCCACCACGATCTGCGGCCTGCGCTTCAACGCGTCGATCTGCTTGCCGATGGGCTGCCCGCCGTACAGGCACACCAGCCGCACGCCCTCGTGGCAGACGGCGATGTCCCGCATCTCGTCGGTGATCTGCATGGCCAGCTCCCGGGTGGGGGCCAGGATCACGGCCTGTATCTCCTCGCTCTCCCGGTCGATGCGCTCGATGATGGGAATGCCGAAGGCCATGGTCTTGCCGGTGCCGGTGGGGGCCTTGGCGATGACGTCCTTCCCCTCCAGCATGGGCGGGATGCACCCTGCCTGCACCGGGGTGCTGACGGTGTAATGCTTATTCCGTATGGCGCGCATGGTGGCCTCTGACAGGCCAAAGCTCTCAAACGGTGCGCCCTGTGTCACTTCCATAGTTCTGTCCTCGTTTTTCCATATACTCTGTCGCCTATTATACCATGCCTGTCAACCGCAGTCGCCGTCAGGCCCGCAACGCGGCGTCGTACAGGGCGTTGCGGGGCAGGCCGGTGTCGTCCGCCACCCGGCGCACGGCGTCCTTCAGCTTCATGCCGCCGTTCCGCAGGACCACCACCCGGGCCACGCCATCCTCCATGGTCATAGCCGGGGCGTCCTGCCCCTCCCGGCCCGCCACCACCAGCACATACTCGCCACGCGGCTCGTTGTCCTGGTAGAAGGCCGCAGCCTGGGCCAGCGTGGTGCGGACGGTGTCCTCGTGGAGCTTGGTCAGCTCCCGGCACAGGGCGACGGGGCGGTCCCCCAGCAGCTCGGCCATGTCGGACAGCGTCTGCCGCAGGCGGTGGGGCGCCTCGTGGAATACCATGGTCCGGCGCTCGCCGGACAGCTCCTCCAGCGCGGCGCGGCGCTCCCTTTTGCCGGAGGGCAGGAAGCCCTCGAAGGTGAAGCGTCGGGTGTCCAGCCCGGACACCGCCAGCGCGGCGATGGCGGCACAGCAGCCGGGGATGGCCTGCACGGTGACGCCGTTTTCGGCGCAGAGGGCCACCAGCTCCTGCCCCGGATCGCTGATGGCCGGGGTGCCGGCGTCTGTCACCAGGGCGCAGGTCTCGCCGGAGAGCAGCCGCTCCAGAATGGCCTGTCCCGCCGCGGCGCGGTTGTGCTCGTGGTAGCTGACCAGCGGCTTTTTGATGTCGAAGTGATTCAGCAGCTTGACGGACACCCGGGTGTCCTCCGCCGCGATGAAGTCGGCGGCGCGCAGCGTCTCCACGGCGCGGGGGGAGAAGTCCCCCAGGTTGCCGATAGGCGTGGCCACCAGATACAATATACCTGCCATTGGGTCGTTACCCCCTGTCTCTAAAGTAGATGCGGCGCAGCTCCTGCGACTCGCCGCCGTGTTCGTCCTGTAATAAAAGCGGTGTGTGGACCGTCAGCCCTGTGCCGCCGTCCCTACGGCAGCCCAGCAGCACCAGCCGCGGCGGTGTGTAGGCGTCCTTCTGCACGAAGCGCAGGGTCTTTGGCTCCAGCCGGTGGCGGCGCAGCGTCTCCAGCAGCTCCGCCGTGCGCTCCGCCCGGTGGACGCAGCAGAACCGCCCGCCGCTGCGCAGCAGATAGCCCGCCGCGGCGCATATCTCGTCGAAGGTACAGCTCACCTCCGCCCGGGCCGCGCCCCGCCGGCCCGCTGCCACCCGGCCTGTGCCGGGCGGGAAGTACGGCGGATTGGATACGCACAGGTCGAAGCTGTTGGCCCCGGGCAGCGCCGCCCGGTCCCGCAGGTCGCCGCACCGCACGGTGATGCGGCCCTCCAGGCCGTTGGCCGCGGCGCTCTCCGCCGCCATGGCGCAGGCGGTCTCGTTGACGTCGATGTCCGTGACGTGCAGCTCCGGCTCACGCCCCAGCAGCAGAAGCCCCAGCAGCCCGATGCCCGCGCCCAGGTCGCACACCCGGTCGCCGCGGCGCACATCGGCGAAGCCGCCCAGCAGGAACGTGTCGGTGGAGGGCTTGAAGGCGCCGTCGCCGAAGCAGAAGCGCAGGCCGCCCGGCCACAGCTGGTCCCAATGCTCCATGATGCCGCCTCCCTGCCTGTTTACTGCGCTTGTCGATCGATGGTATTGTACTATAAACCGCCGCGCAGTGCAACAAAAAGCCTGCGCACAAGGGCGGGCAAAAAAAGTGACCGGCGAAGGCCGGTCACTTTTTCTTGTCGTTGTGCTTGGTCTAATTACTCAGCGGGGCTGATAGCGCCGTTGGGACAGGTGTCGCTGCAGGAACCGCAGTCCAGGCAAGCACCGGCGTCGATGACGTAACGATCATCACCCTGAGAGATAGCGCCCACGGGGCAAGCATCAGCGCAAGCGCCGCAGCTCACGCAAGCAGAACCGATCTGATAAGCCATAGTAAGTACCTCCATTTAGAATGTAACCACATTGTACCATGAAAAACGAAAAAATCAACCCCATTTTCCGTGGAAATACAAGGATTTTGGTTAGCGTGCGCTAACTGGCGGATTTCCAGAAAATTCCAATTCAGCCGCCGGTGACCACCATATACAGCAGCGCCGCCGTCTCCCGCGCCCAGTAGCCCGCAGTGAGGAACCAGGGGCTGGCGCAGCCTGCGGCGTAGGGCGTCAGCCCGTCCCGTTCCGCCCAGATGGCGGCGCGCAGCTGGTGGAAGTTGTCGGAGGCGATGACCGCCTGCTGCGGCAGGCCCTGCTCCCGTATGATGGCGGCGGAGAAGGACAGATTCTCCTCGGTGGAGCGGGACCGGTCCTCCAGATAGATGCGGCCTTCGTCAATGCCCATGGATACCAGCGTGCTGCGGATGCACTGGGCTTCCGTCACCGTTTCGCTGTCGTCCAGCCCTCCGGAGGCGACGCAGGCCGCATCGGGGTGGGCGGAGAGATAGCCGTAGGCCGCGTCGATGCGCTTTTGCAGCATCAGACTGGGCCGCCCGTCCTCCAGCACCTGACAGCCCAGCACGATGACGGTGCAGGGCATGTCCTCCGGCGGACGATTCCCTGCCGCCCGGGCCATCATACCCAGCGTCACCAGCACCGCCGCGGCGCACACCGCCGCCAGCAGGCTCACGGCCCGCCGCAGCCATCGGGGCCGCAGCAGGCGGCGGAAGAAGTCCGGCCGCAGCAGCACCGCCGCTGCCGACAGCAGTACCGCCGCCGGCCAGATCATGCCGAAGTGCAGGATGCCGCCAAAGACCGGCATCAGGAAGAACGCCGCCAGCGCGATGCACAGTACGGCGGCGATACGGAAAAGGGCACGTTTCATGTCAGCTCTCCGCAATGTGGTTGGCGATGCGCTGCATGATCATGTCCAGCGCCACCAGATTGTGGCCGCCCTCCAGCACGATGATGTCCGCGAACTTGCGGGTGGGCTCCACGAACTGCTCGTGCATGGGCTTCACCGTGGTGAGATATTGGTTCACCACCGACTCCAGCGACCGGCCCCGCTCCTCCACGTCCCGCAGGGCGCGGCGCAGGATGCGGACGTCGGCGTCCGTTTCCACGAAAATTTTGATGTCCAGCAGGTCCCGCAGCTCCTTGTTCTGAAAGATGAGGATGCCCTCCACGATCACCACCTTGGTGGGCTTCACCTCCACCGTCTCCGCGGTGCGGTTGTGGATGGCATAGCCGTACACGGGGCAGTGGATGGTCTCGCCCCGCTTCAGCGCCTTCAGGTCCGCGATCATCAGATCGGTGTCGAAGGCGTCCGGGTGATCGTAGTTCTGCTGGCAGCGCTCCTCAAAGGGGCGGTCCTGCCGCTTGTAGTAGTTGTCGTGGTGTACCACACTGATGTCGCTGCCGAAGCGGGCGGCCAGATGCTCCGTCAGCGTGGCCTTGCCGCTGCCGGTGCCGCCTGCGATGCCGATGAAAATGGTGTTCATGTCACGGGCCCTCCCAAGTGATCTCTGCCGCCATTATAGGAAATGTGACGGAGAAAAGCAAGCGGCGCAGGGTGCATCATGTAAAAAAAGAATGAATTTCGGCGATAGACGGTTGACGTGAGGGGGTGAAATGGGTATTATGTAAAATAGATTTTTTCTCGGAGGTATCCACATGAGTCTCATCAAGTGCAAGAAATGCGGAGAGATGTTCTCCGATAGCTATAAGACCTGCCCGTTCTGCGAAGAAGACGATGCTTATTACGGCGGCCGTGCCACCAAGCGCCGCCGCAGAGCGGAGACCCCCCGCCGCAAGGCGCCCAGCATCCTGGGCCCCGTGGTGGTGCTGGTGCTGATCCTGCTGGTATCCATGTTCAGCACCACCGCACTGGCGGCAGAGGATGAATACATCACGGATTTTGAAGCAGAATCGGAAATCATCATCGAGGAAGAACCCACCGAAGAACTCCCAGAAGCAGAAGAATCCAGCGAAGATACATCAGGAATTGATATCAGTTTTGAGGATGATGTGGAAGCAGGAACAGAGGATGCCGGGCTTTCTGACGGAATCACTTCAGGAAGTACAACAGTAGAAGTGACAGGTACACTTAAAGAAATTCTCGAAAAGGGAATGACAGTTTCTTCCGGGGATCGGAGCTGCTGCACTGACCGGCGTCGGACTTTTTGCCCCGATTCTGATGCTGCTGAATGCATTTGCCATGCTCGTCGGTTCCGGCGGTGCCCCGCGTGCAGCCATCGCAATGGGAAAGAAGGATAATGATCTGGCAGAGAAAATCCTCGGAAACTGTTTTACTTTATTAGTCGGTCTGTCAATTATACTGACTATCGTATTTTATGTAAGTGCACCGACTCTGCTCAGACTTTTCGGTGCTAGCGATGTCACCTTAACCTACGCATCTGACTATGCCAGAATCTATATTCTGGGAAGCTTTTTTGTCCTGATCGTGCTTGGCATGAACACCTTCATTACCACCCAGGGCTTTGCCAGAATCAGTATGATGACTACGGTCATCGGTGCTGTTATCAATATCATCCTGGATCCGATTTTTATTTTTGTTCTTGGTATGGGCGTAAAGGGTGCAGCACTTGCCACTGTTCTCAGTCAGGCCGTAGGTGCTGTATGGATTCTCCGCTTCCTGACCGGAAAGAAAACTCTCCTTCGCCTGAAACGAAGCAATATGCATCTGGAACTCAAGGTGTTTGGTCCGTGCCTTGCACTTGGTATTTCTACCTTTGTCATGCTGTCAACAGAAAGTCTTCTGTCGATCAGCTTTACAAGCAGTCTTTCCAGATTCGGCGGTGATGTGGCGATCGGGGCAATGACGATCATTACCAGTATCAGTCAGCTTGTCACTCTTCCGCTTCAGGGAATCTGCCAGGGCGGACAGCCGATCATCAGCTACAACTTTGGTGCCAATAAACCGAATCGTGTAAAAAAAGCATTTTTTACACAGTTCTGTACCTGCATCATCTACACATCTGCCTTCTGTCTTGTTGTGATGATTTTTCCAAAGGCATTTGCAGCAATCTTTACTTCAGATAAGGAACTTGTAACA
>ERZ827156.2562-NODE-2562-length-18381-cov-4.283968_pt1 | contig 18381 bp, 30 predicted proteins | sample MGYA00519919_ERZ827156 | MGnify/ENA primary metagenome ERZ827156 (study PRJEB31778, sample SAMEA3449269) | human gut metagenome | biome: human gut; feature: human-associated habitat; material: faeces | place: United Kingdom | collected 2010/2012 ... | reverse complement strand
TGGTGCGCACCAGTTTTAGGGCACCCATAAGAGAGCCGAATTTCACCTTTCCGTGACGCAAAATCGGGAAGGGATTTGGAAAGGCTGGAAAGAGGCAAGATCTCACTATGGACAAAGAAACGGAGTTGGCCTATTTGAAGAACCTCCTGGCATCGTCCAAGGACGTGGTCAATGTCCTGGAGACGATCTCTGCCCAGTTCAAGTCCATGGAGCAGTCGTCTGAGAGTGGAGAGTTGGCTGAAGACGCAGTGACGTTGTAGAGATGGTGGCTGTTTTCAACAACTGGTCTTCGGTTTTCTCCCTGGCGGCAAAGTCGAACGGCGGTGATGTATCCGTCATTACCATTCCAGACCCGAAAGAGGAGGCTCCGGCGAGATAGTGGAATGAGGTCCTTTTGCGTATCCACATTTTATATAATCATGTGTACTATGTGTATTTGTCTTCTGTTTGGCTGAAATCACTCGATCTGTGTCACTTCCTGCTATCTTGCATTAGACTTTGTGTTCTGCTTGTAGTGTGTGTGCTGAGCTGCTATTCCAAGTCAACGGGATAATGAATGGAGTGCTCCCATTCCATGGAAAACGGGTGATCCAAGGGTTGAAATCACGCGTTGATGGTGTGGAGAAATGTGGAATGGAGGGAAAACAGTTTCCCTCCAACTCATCCCAATTCAAAACTCCCAACTTCCAGATGAAGGAACTCACACCGGAGGAGAAGCAGACATATAGAAAGTGGCTAGCCAATGGTGATTTGCGCCACATCGCGGAATCGTTCGGCGACGACTATGTGACTCGAGCGGCTACGTATGTGGGACGCAAGTATGTGGATTCTGCACGAAATTATGCTATAGAGCGAACGAGTGGTTTCATCTCTTTCAAACCGGCTTTCCTCTTCCCAAGGAACAGCCGAACTCTCTCAAAGAGTCTTCCGAAAAGACCGTTCGTGTTTCTGGACAGGGACGGAAGAGAGTGAAGGCCCCCACCACCACGGACAGCACCAGGAAACGCGCGAAGAAGCAAGTGCAAGCAACCATCGAACCCACCTTCGACAACCCCGTTCCGATTCTGCCACGCCGAAGAGTGTGGGCGTTTCCTCTGCGGAGTGACGTACAGACCCTACCGGCTGAAATACGCGGAGTTCTCCATCGGCGACTCGGTCCGATTTGTGCTGCCCGGTGAAAGCGGGAGTGAGGAGTGATGCACAGCCTATCGCGCCTTCCTGGAGGAGCACAAGCAACTCTTCGAGGAGAAGGACCGAGTGAAGGCGGAGTCCCTCCTGAGCGAGTACGCGGGCATCAGTCTGACGGTGGTTCCCTGTCGCGTGGTGGGTGTCGAGTACATCCCAACGCTGGGCGACGACGCGGTGCGAGCGACGCTCCACACCTCCGACGGCCAGACACTCACGGTGCTGGTGCTGAAGGCGGCGAGCGACCTGCTGCACACGGCGCCGCACCTCATTCGCGAGGAGGCTTACAACGAGAGCATGCAGTATCTGCGGTTACTGCACCACCTCTTCAACGGGATCGTGTCGACCGCTCGCGAAGAGCTCTCCACGGACACCAAGATCTGCCAGGTGTTCGCACTGCCCGCGACAGACGGTGAGGCACTGAGTGGGGAGTGCTACGAGGGATGTGTGTACGACGTGAACGAGGACGCTTTGGAGAACCCGTACCAGGTAGGTTTGGCGGGAGGAGGTGAGATGGAGTCCATTCACGTGATCTGGTACGGGAAGAGCGCAATCAGCGGCAAGTGGGTGATGGACTTCTTTCAGTGTGACAACGAGTCGGGAATGGCAGCGCCGATGAGCAGTAGCGCTTCTCCGTGGGAACTGCGCCGCAGCAAGATCGCAGAGCCCTCTTCCGAGCGAGAGCAAGTGGTGCGCGCACCACTAAATCCGGAACCAGAAACGATTCTCGCTCTTCTCCGCGACGCCAAGCTTGGAGTGGAAGGAGCGAACGTGTTCGAGAACAGCAGCGACCTGCTGAAGATGGAGGCGTACAGGTCCAGTATAGATTGGAGGGAGGCGTAACAGACAGGCATCACGCACCCCATGGACTTTCACATCATTGAAGAGAAGCTCAAGCACGGAGAGTACGACAAGGAGAAGAGCGTAATCTTCTGGAGCGATCTGGCGCTCATCGCCGTGAACGAAGGATTTCGAGATAGCCATGATGCGTAGGCGAAACAGTTTAATCAGAAGGAGCGATTCGAGTGGAGAATAGCCGACAATCTCGAGAGAACGCTGCATCGCATCCAGGACGATATCGAGTACAAAAGAATACGGCACGAGCCCAGTCCCTCTCATTCTTCTTCCACACACAAGAAATCAACTGTTTTCATCCATCCCCACAGCACTTGGAGAAAGTGCGCATGCGCACTGTATGAGTGGGTCCAGCGGAAGGAAAGCGCACGATTCGTTGTCCTTTGAAATGGAGTTCTGCGTTCTCCGAAATCTCCCCTGCTTCTGCCACAGTGAAAGATTCTCCCTCACATTAAAGGAAAACGAATCATGTCGGGTTTGTCTGCTCCTCCATCCGAATACACCTACAGGGTTTCAGGCCACAATACGATGATAAAACTGGCTGATGGGAAAGTAGGCGTTTTTGAATGGTATTCACATAGATCGCAAAGCACGCGACTGAGAAGGAGCACTACTGTTACGAGCAAATGTACAAGAAGAACTCAAAACTCATCGACTTCAGCGCCACCTATTTCGGAGTCCATCCCATCGATGTGAATTGTGGCAATTGGGGCATGACGGAGTAGGTGAATATACACACTCTCCACAGAGCCGATTCTCTCCGGTATAATAACTCCAAATCCGATATACACATCGACCAGACGGGTGGTACCGCACCTACGAACGAGTTTCGTATGCGCTGACACGCTGATGGTGTAGAGAGGGGAAGCCACCGGGCTATTTGATACTGGAAGACCTGAACCGCTATTACCGATATCCGTGCATACTGGACATCAAGTTAGGGACGCGCACCTACTGTTCGGAGCGCAATAGGGAGTTCACTCGTAGGGGACGGGGCTCCGCCAGAGCGCGTTGAGAGGCACATCCGTGTCTGCAAAAGCACCACGTCGGGAGCGCTGGGCATTCGTCTCTGTGGAATGCGGGTATTCCTTGCTGGATTCGCTCAGGGTTAGGTATACAGGCCGGCGCAAAAGACGTGGTTCATCCGGGACAAGAAGTGGGGCAAATCGCTCACGGTCGATGCCTTCCTTCCCTCCATGGCTACTTTTTTCTACAACGGCGCGACTTTTAGAACAGACATCATTGATGACATTATAAGCAAGGTGAGCGAACTGCGCGATGCGGTGAGAGAGGTGGGGGAAGGAAGAGCGGATGAAGGATAGAGCAACTGGAGGTTCTGGTCATCGAGCATTCTGATCACGTATGATGGAGAGGGCGAATCGAAGGTGGGCGTGCATCTGATCGATTTTGGAAACTGCAACTTTTCGGATGACTACACGACTCCGGATGAAGTGAGTCGTGCGGTGTGCTGTTGAGGACTAGGGTTGCATTCTTGCGTTAAGCAACATTATTGCCTATTTACGCCTCATTCAGAATGGGGCCGTCTCTTCTACATGTGTAAAGGATTTGTAAACTGATCTATGTGGGTATCTGTGCCATTCTCCTCCTCTGTTTGTTCTCTTCCACACGTTGCATGGTCTCCTGTGAGGATGGGGTGATTATGTTTGGACATAGAACGCATGACTCACACAATTGTTGTCAAACGATGGATATCCCTTATTTTGATAATGAGCCGAGTAGGAATTCGCGTTCCTGTTTATTGTTTCTTCCTTTGATTCCCTTTGCGCTAAACCCCTGTAGGTTCATCGAATGATGAAACAATCGGTCCCCTGAACTCCCTTTCTTCCGGTGCGGTGGCAGATGAACAAACTGCTTGAGTTCTAGATGAGTGAGTGTGTTTCGGAGGATATGCAGGTTTGCAACTGGAGCTTGGATGATAGCGTTTACGAGGAGGATGTACGTCGCGATGGGAGGATCCTTGATGTCATAGGCCGTACCGATCGTGAATCAGTCACCACAGAGTGCACTCTGCTCCATTTCGTTGAAGCATAGACAGCATTGAGGGGAAGCTGGGCTGTGCGTCCCGAATTGTGAGTATTCTCAGCATAACTCAATCATAGTCCGGACTCTGGGGAGAGCCGAAGCGTGCGCGTTACACACACGAGGCGGAGGAGGGGCAGAGCCACATCCAGCGTTTCCGTCGTTGGAAGCGTATTACCAGTAGAGCACGTGAACGAGGTGTACAACCCCTTCTTGGGTAACGTGGCGAAGGCGCTCTCGCTCCTCAAGCCGAATTCCATCTATATGGGTGATCCATGGCGTTCATCTTCACGCACAGACGCAAACGATCCGAACCTGGTGTTCTCGTGCGAGCTGCCACAGGCCACGAGCGGCAGCAGCCTCATCAGCAACAAGTCGAATGACAAGGACAGCAATGCGCACATCGTGCGCACCCGCGTCATCCTGAACCCGCCCAACCACAGCAAGATCGCCACGGAGTTCACACTGGTGCCCGGCTTCCTCAACCGGTCGGACATCGCGCGGTTCCACCGTCCCTGCTTCCCGAACCGGCAAATCGAGATGAATGTACGGACTGCTGGGATGCTGAGACGCAGTGCACCTGGGTGGAGGCCATGAAGGACACTAGCGAGTACCGCTTCGTGAAGGTAGGCGTGGCGAGCGTGCTGGAGCGTAGTCCATTCGCTCGCTGGACGATTTGTCGTCGACGAAGGACCATCTGATCATGGTGGGTGTGGCGGAGGCGGCTGACGCGCAGATCGAGTACTGCGAGCCGCAGCCGCCCGTGTTCCTGAACCTGGGCATGAGCTCCTTCGTCGTCAACTGGATCAACCCCACCTCGGAGGACGCGCAATGTGCTGCTGGCGGCGGCGAATGAGCGGTAGACCCCGCGCCGGTGGAGGGCCGCAACCACCTGCTGACGGAGAAGGAGAAGATGCCGTTGATGGGCGACCTGAAGAAGGGCGACCAACTGCTCTCGCTCTGCACCTCGCTCTACAACACGCCGCTCATCGAGCACGAGGTACCCGTTCCCTTGGGAATTCACCGCTAGAAGCCCTTCACCGACTATCTCCTCATCGTCAAAATCGAGAGGTTTTTGCGCATTCTTGTTCTCACTCGCAGCCCTCGCGAGCCCTCGCCGCCCGTACGCCGCACCTACAACGCCTCGATCCGCCGCGTGGACCGCCTGTTCGTGGCGGGCAAGATGGAGCCGGTGGCGCGCGTGTACCTGCCCAACGACGACAACTACAGCTGCACGCAGGACCTGCTGGAGGACTACCTGTTGCAGAAGGCGTTCGAGCGCAGTGCCGGTTGGCGGGAGATATGACGCGTAGTGGCGGGCAAGATCACACAGGAGCAGATGTGCTGCATCTTCCCGAACCTGCGCAACGAGGCGGAGCGCAAAGATTTCGACGAGCGGCACAAGCAGCTCTTCGACGTCTCCAACCACACGTGAGTGACGGAAATCGGCCCGATTTCTAGCTACCGCCTGAAGAACCAGCTGCCAGTGTCGGTGCCGCGGAAGCTGACGCCCGAATCCGTGTGCCTGATGCAGGCGAGTCAGGTGAGCTACGACAAGCTGGTGAAGTCGGGGATCCGCGGAATTCTGAGCTTTTCCTCCACGCAGGGCACCAGTGTCAGCAGCCGTGCGGCGTGAGGCATAGGCTACCTGCGCGTGAAGGAGAACCTGAAGTACATCGCGGACTTCGTGAAGGAGCAGATCCGCATGGTGGAGTCGCAGATCACCTGCAGCTCGCGCGAGGAAATCTCCTCCGAGATGTGCTCGCTGGGGTGGGCGTGCCGCGCGTGGGTCAGGCGTAGGTTGGAGCGCGACTCGTACCAGCGCGTCCAGCGCGTGGTGAACAAGGAGTACCAGGCGTTCGAGTTCTTCGTGGAGCGTATCTATCGCACCGCGTGGAACCTCACCGACCAGTACATCAGCGCCATCATCGAGGTGCTGGAAATCGGTCCGATTTATGCCGTAGCTGAAGACACGACTGAACATGTCACAGTCGGCTTTCTACGAGAAGAAGATGTTTTCTGAAGCCTTCGGCGAACCGTATCTCTTCCTTCCCTCCAAAGTGGCGGCACGTGGATGCGGTGAGGAATAGAATCTGCGCAGTCGCAAGGGCACGTCGTCCATGGCGAAGAAGCGAACGCGGCGCGACGCGAACGAGGACACCAACTCGGAGGAGGAGATCGAGATGGAGGTGGAGCCGCCGCAGCGCAGCAAGAAGGAGAACGACCTGCGCAAGCTGAACAAGAAGCAGCTGATCGACATGTGCCTGAAGCTGGGCTTCCCACGGGAGGACGTGCCGAAGACGCCGCGGTGGGACCTGGTCAGTTACATCTCGAAGAACGCGATCAGCAGCAACCAGGAGTACTACCGCGACAAGAAGCGCAACCAGCAGGAGCTAAACGCCGGCTTCCAGAATCAGGTGAACATGCTGTTCTATGAACAGATCGAGCGCCTGCAGCACGCGCCCGTGCCGAAGCAGACGCAGCTGGTGTACGCGAACATCTTCTCAGAGCCCAGCGTGCCGGTGTACGAGATCGAGCCGCTCAAGAGCCCAGACGAGGTGCAGCTGATCGCCAACAACGTGGTGCTGCAGCCGCTCAACGACATCGTCGTGCCCGGCATCGGCGCGCTGCCCGTGGTGGCCGAGCCGCAGCGTGGAGGCGTGGGCGGCAGGTTAGGCGTAGGCGTGATGCCGCTGGTGCCGGGCGTGCGCAGTGGGCCGTACGTGGGTCCGAACGGCAGGTGGGTGTGTGAGGCGTGTGTGAGGCACAGACCGTTGATGGTGCGGCGGCTGAAACTGCACGTGTCGAAGACGGGCGACATCACGGGGTCGGTGGAGTACCGGCGCAGCGGGAAGGACGTGCGCAACGTGCTGGAGGTGGAGAAGAAGTTCGCGCGGCCGGACGTGTCGCTGGAGCAGAGTGGGTGTGGTGGCGTGGCGTGAGGCGCAGTGTTCTCGCAGTACAACGGCTTCGACATGAACTCCTCGCAGGCGAAGAAGGTGTCGGAGCCGGTGCGTCGGCACGTGGCGGTGCGCGTGCGGAGGAGGGATGATGTGTAGAAGGCGACGACGGGCAAGAAGAAGGTGAAACACATGGTGGGTGTGGGCGTGAGGAGTGATGGGCAGAGACGGCGCAAGCGCGACGAGCGCGAGGTGAAGGAGGAGGTGGCGCCCATGAACGAGCGCCGCATGTCGCGCCTGCTGGGCAAGCTGCTGTCCATCCTGGAGAAGGAGGACAGCGGCGGCAACTTCCGCGTGCTGCCGATGGAGGGCGCGGCGTGGGCGGAGCCGTACCGGAAGGCGATCAGCCCGCTGGTGGACTTCTCGATCATTCGGCAGCGCATCAACCAGTTCGGGTACACGCAGGACGGCATGCTGAAGGACCTCGAGCAGCTGTATGAGAACACGGCCAAGTTCAACGGGGCCGATCACGAGCTGACGGGGGTGGCGAAGCGGTTCGTCGACACGGCGAAGCAGTTCATTGAGGACAACAAGGATGTGAGGGCTGAGAAGCATGGTGATCTGTAGTCCTTCCGGAAGGCGATCCAGTCCATGCTGCAGCAGCGTGAGCCCAGCGACGTGACCAACATCACGTATGAATAGGGTGTTTGTTGCATATGCAAATGGAGAGTTAGATGATTGAACGGCTTGTTTTACAAACAGGACATCACTATTCCAAGACATCAATACGGGCTTAAGCTTCAGTCTTGCTGCGACGAAGTCTCTGAATAGAAGATCTCACGGTCATGGCAACGGGGGTAGACACCATGAAGGCACCTCCAGCAACGACCTTTCCGCACTTCTTGCACTCCCAGATACCCGTGCAGGCTCTCTTCACGGTGTTCTTACCGCAGAAAGCGCAGGTGTAACTATTCCAATTAGCACTCCCAGTGAAACAAATCTACGTGCTGTGCTGGCTGATTTCAATCTTCTTCACGATCTTACGAAGAGAAGAACCGTATCTCGTTCCGTACTTACCGCAAATACCGACCTTCTTAGTTCTCTTACCCTACACACCGGTGAGTTCGTGCTCCTCGTCGATCAGGAATGGCAGACGACTGGAATCGATTCGGCTGTCTGACCACCCACATGGCACTCCCTATCAAAACAAACCATACCATTATGAATGTTAGTGCTTGAAATAGTTTTCTACCTTCATTGGTGAGAGAAAGGAAAGGAGTAGGGCTGGGTTCAAATCCTCTATTGCAACAGCATTCCCTTCATTTACCCCCTACACTCAATGTGGATTCCCTTTCAATCCCCACAATTCCATGTGCTGCAACTGCATTTGGTGTCCTTTCGTATTTCCAACAAAATGGCGTGCAAACTACTTCTTCACGGAAATGTGCTTCGCAGGGATCTTGAACTCTTTGATGATGCAGTCCTTCACGATAGGTCCCACCTTTCCCTGGATCTGGATGTACCGCTCGTTGCCCAGCGTCTGAACGCATGCACTTGAGGCGCACGCCTTCGACAGCGCTCTCAGCAGCTCCTTCTCGTCGATGGAGTATTCGGAGTAGTGCTTCACAATGGTCTGCAGACTCTTCGCGCCCTTCACCTTTTCTGTCGAAATTTCGATGCTGCTGCATGACCCCTTCTTCACCACAAGCCGGTTGTTCACCTGGACCGCATGGTACGGAATCAGCTTCTCCTCGAAACACTTCACCACCTCCTTGCGTGGGAGCTGCTTAGGAAACCCGCCCTGCGGAATGGGCTTGTCTCTGAACAGTGCGTCCGTCAACTCATCATTCAAGTTCTACTCCTCACTTCTCCCACCGTTTCGTACAACCAGCGAAGGGTTCGTTTCATCGATCAGAGCGTGCAGGTTCAAGTACGCACTCAGAGCAGATCGCGCGTCTCCCAGCGTGTACAGTGCCTCCGGGTCCATCTGCACCGCGAGAAACACGTTCTTCAGCAGGCGGTTGACTTTGTAAACGGCGCTCACCGCCATGTCCCGCGCCGATTCGTTCTTCTCCTCCTTCTTGCCGCTGCGCAGGTTCACCGCATCGCCCTTGAAATGTGTGATGTAGTCCGCGTACTTGGCGAGCCACGGGTGGCTCCAATTCACGGTCATGATCGTCTACGTCTCAACTCCCATCGGTGCCGAAAACGGGCTGTTTTTGGATATCCTTGGTGGTGATGAGTTTCTTCTCCTCCAAAAACTTCACCAGCTTCGCCAGCTTCTTGAAGGAAGTCTTGTGCCACTGCAAGCCGCCCTCTCCACACACGTCGCCACAATCTTCGCCTCACTCCCACCACCAACACACACAATACTCGCTGGCGAAGTGCGTGTTCACGAACTCGCTGCGAGACAGGTACTTGCTGTTGAAGGTGGACACCTGCATCGGCAGGTCCTCGCCGCCCACCTCGTGCAGGCACTACCGCTCACCGCGCCCCGTCGCGCCTACGCGGATGCTCAGGTGCAGGAACTCGTCGTCCATCTCCTTCTCGCTCACCTCCCGCGCCGGCTGGCTCGCATTCTCGATGGCTGCTTGGGATGTGGTTTCAGTGACTGCAGTCTCATTAGCTGCGGGGGTGATTTCAGTGGCTGTGGCAGTTTCACTGACTGTGGACGGCTCTTCGGAAACAGATTCGTCACACTCCACCTCCACAGAAGGCGTCAGCAGCGGATAGACGGCTGTGGCTGTGTAGCCCTCGGGAGCCGTCTATGCGTGATGCAGGGGAGAGACGGGCACTCCGTCGGAGTACGCGTCGAACAACGCGTCGCGATAGAAATGGATCACCTCGATCACCTTCCCCTTCTACGCATGACCGCGGATGCGAAGGAAAACTCCAGAGGCCATCATTTCGGAGAAGTTCCCCACGCAGCAGTAGCCGACGGCGAAGGGCTTGGGATTGTTGAAGGTGGCGATCGCGACGACCGTTTTCATCAGCAACGAAGGCATGCCCTCTTCCTATCCGTAAGAAATAGAAGGAAGAATGACGGGAACCACAATGCCAGGAACCATAAGGCCAGCGCCCTCCAAAATCTTGCCACTCACGAAGGAGTTCGTGTAGATCACGGGAACGATTGTCGGCGTCTTCCACAGCGAGAAGACTAGGCGTGATGCACTCCGAAAGCCGTCACCCGTCGGGTAGTAGCGCTTGTCCTGCGTTTGAATAAACAGCGGAAAGCCCTTCTTCTGCTTTAGAACCGTAATTCCCGATTTCAGTTTCAGCATCTCAATATCCTATGATAAATACTCCATAAAGTTTGGCCAACGTTTCCACTCCCAAAGAGCGCAGTGTCATCCTCCTCTGTGAAGTTCGAGAGACTAAAGTGGAGGTTCTTCCGAATTTCCTTCACCTCCTTCTTACGAATACTCGTCTGAGTGGAGAGAAGAATATCCTGAGGTTTGCGAAACATGGAAGTGATTGAGTGTGTGGCTCCCAGAAAGGTGCAATCATACTGTTGATTCGTTTCTCTCAATAGTGTGGTGTTCCATGACTTCCCCTTGTCTCTTTCCGAATCATGCTTTGAATAGGGATGCTGATATAGTAAGTGGCTTCCTGAAGAGCAAAACACGTTATGTATGGAGTGCGCTCTATTTAAACCCGAAGGATGGCAGAGATTGAGCCGAAGAATGTGGGAGGCAAAAAAACGGACGATTTCCGGTACACAAAAGCAGTCGGATTTTTGCTGATGGTTGGGTTCAAACTGGAAAACGTGATTTGTAGAGCAATCCTGAGGAGAAGCAGCCAGAGGAGAAGCCGGCGGAGTCTTTTGACTTTACTCAAGACGACGCGAATATGGCGATAAAGCACTTGTCTTCAGTTGCCCCATTCGCTGAGGAGTAGATACGGAGAAATCATCTGGCTCAAGGTGTACGATTACCCCTTTTGGCCGGCGATGGTCCTTCACCCCCAATGGCTGTCTCCAGCGCTCACCGATAAATTGAAGCTGACCAAGAAAAAGACGCAGACCCGTTTGATTGCCCAATTCTTCGACGACGTGGATTCCTGGTAGTGTCGTTGCCGACTTCTTATGGACTAGTCAGATCGTTGGCCTCAAGAACATTTGTTATCCGTTTGATGCATTCTACGAAGAGTACAAGCAAAACAAATCGATAAATCCCGCGTTCATCGAGCGAGCGAGCAATGTAGTTATAATTGGGTCGAATGAGTTGCAGATGAACGAGATCACGCGCTTGGAACGCTGTCAACTTCACTACCGTGCAGATTCTCACCACTCCTTATGCGTAGCGTCCATGCAGGAGTCGGACCTCCTGAACCCTCGCAACTGCATCATCTGCAACAAGCCCATCGAGGACCTCCAAGAGCAGGACCTACAGATCGTCAAGGGTGCTGCGGCGGTGTCTCCGTCCGACAAGCACTTCGAGACCACATCCTACAACCGATGCAGTAATCCGCAGTGTCTCTCTCGTACCGTCACTCGTCCCTCTTCACCCTAGTCTACCACAAGCAGTGCCGCCCAGGCTGCAGCATCGGCGACCGCTGCGGCGTGTGCCACGTGGAGCCGCCGCCTGGTTCCCCTGTCTCTCTCCTCTCACACGCAGAGCGCCTGAAGCACGAGGACTCCAAACCAACCAGCCGCATAGACCGCACCGACTCTGCCAGCCATGCGGACCGTGCGGACCGTGCGGACGCGGCAGAGGAGGAGGTGCGGCCGAAGCGAGAAGAGAGCTTCCGACACCGGCGGCACGAGTCGCGGCGCGGCGACAGCGACGAGGAGCGCAAGGGCATCAAGCGGCAGCCCGTGCGGTCCACGCGGTCGCCCACGTACCACGAGGAGGAGGACGAGGAGGTGAAGGTGACGGCGAAGAAGCGGCGCACCGCGCTGAAGAGCAAGGCGGAGAGCGCGCCGGAGGAGCTGCGGTTTGAGCGCGTGGCGGGAGAGGAGGCTGTGGCGGAGGTGCACGCGCTGTTCGGGCAGATGTTCCTGCGGCAGCCCGGCGCGAAGATGGAGGTGCACCTGAGCGACGTGAAGGCGCGGACGAAGAACCTGGTGGCGTGGTTCTCGAGCTTCGCGCCGGCGCAACAGCAGTGCGTGCTGTTCTTCTTCCTGCTGCTGTCGTCGTTCCAGTGAGGGTGCGAAGGTGAGGTGATGGGTAGTGTGAACGTGATTCGCGAGTACGCGCTGCAGGTGATCGCACTGCTGCAGAAGAAGCTGGCGCGCCACCGGCCCGAGAAGACCTTCGATGCCTTCCTCAGAGAGGAGGTGCAGAGAGAGGATTGGAATGATGTGAGGGAGGAGCAGCTGAACAAGATCGCCGCCATCCTCCCGAGTCCAGAGTACGCGATGCTGTCGACGGCGCTGGAGCAGAATGCGTTCCTGCTCGACCCGACGCTGGGCGATGTGTACACTGCGAAGTGCGACGCGTACTGCAAGTCGTTGAATGAGAAGGGAAAGGACAGTGTGATCTCGGGGGAGTGCTCGTTGTTGGAGCTGGCGTGGCTTGTTTGTTGGAGAATTGCGCATTCTTTTGTATCTTCGTTGCGATAATGCCTGCGGAAAAGACTACGATTCGTTCCATTTATGTAGCCGGTGCGCCTTCCCGTTGTTGCGTAGGCCAGACAGATCTACGATAGTCGCGGAAATCCCACTGTGGAGGTGCGTATTGAAACTGAAAAATTCATCCGCAGGTGGATCTGAAGACGGAGCTGGGGTTGTTCCGTGCTTCGGTTCCCAGTGGCGCGTCCACGGGAATCTACGAGGCGCTGGAGCTCCGCGACGGAGTTAAGTCCGAGCACCATGGAAAGGGAGTCCTGAAGGCGATTCACAATGTCAACTCGATTATTGCTCCCGCTCTGCTCGGAAAAGATCCCACGGACCAGGTAGGTGTGTTTCGTGGGTGTAAGCAAGTAGGAGACGATTGACAGACTGATGGTGGAAGAGCTTGACGGCTCCAAGACGGAGTGGGGGTGAGTGCAACACAGTGTGGTGATGCGTAGCTGGATGAAGTCGAAGCTGGGCGCCAACAGCATTCTCGCCGTGTCCATGGCGGTTTGCCGCGCGGGAGCCGCTGCCTCCCACCTCCCCCTGTACGACTACATTGCGCAGCTGGCGCGGTACGGAACGGAGGAGCATCACATGCCCATTCCCTCCTTCAACATCATCAACGGCGGCGCGCACAGCGGCAACAGCCTCGTGGTGCAGGAGTTCATGATCCTCCCCGTGGGCGCCCGCAGCTTCCGCGAAGCCATGCGCATTGCTTCGGAAGTGTACCAGAGTCTCAAGGTGGGCGTGTGGGTGTGCTGTGAGGCGCAGAAGCTGATCACGAAGCAGTACGGCAGCGACAGCACCAACGTGGGCGACGAGGGCGGCTTCGCGCCGAACATCACGAACGCGACGGGCCACAACGCGGTGCACCACGCGATGAACAGTGTGAACACAGCGATTGAGCTGATCCTGGCGGCCATCCACGACAGCGGCTATGACGGCAAGGTGAAGATCGGCATGGACGTGGCGGCGAGCGAGTTCTACAGCAAGGAGAAGAAGCAGTACGACCTGCTGAAGAAGGCGCGACAGCCCGGCGACAGCGCGGAGGACGGCTGGGTGGACGCGTCGGTGCTGCTGTCGATCTACGAGGACCTGGTGGCGCGGTACCCGATCATCTCGATCGAGGACGGCTTCGACGAGGACGATTTCGCAGGCTGGAGCGCCATGCGGGAGTGTCTGGGAGCGAGTGGGGGAGGCCGCGGGGCGTGAGGCGTAGAGATCGACATCGTGGGCGACGACCTGACGGTGACGAACATCATGCGCATCCAGAACGCCATCGAGAAGAAGTGCTGCAACTCGCTGCTGCTGAAGGTGAACCAGATCGGCTCGGTGACGGAGGCGATCGAGGCGGTGCGCACGTGCCGCGAGGACGGCTGGACGGTGATGACGAGCCACCGCAGCGGCGAGACGGAGGACTGCTTCATCTCGCACCTGGCGGTGGGTCTGCACACGGAGAAGGTGGCGGTGGGGGTGGAGAGTGAGGAGTAGATCAAGAGCGGCGCGCCGTGCCGAAGCGAGAGACTGTGCAAGTACAACGAGCTCATGCGGATCGAGGAGGAACTGCTGCTGGAGAAGAAGAAGGTGTTCTACGGCGACCGCGAGGTGGAGTCGTATTTGTGTCGTGTTTGTAACAAACATGAAACCAGCTCATGGGGATTCGCTTGTGGATGTCCTTCCGGTTGATGTGGTTCATCACGAGGCTTCTGGCGCTGTTCTCATACAGCTTGATGGGGTGGAAGTGCACGCAGGTGGTGACGTTGGGCCAGAAGTGGTGGTTGCAGGTGTTGATGGGGCGGTGGCTGAGGCACCAGTTGATGGTGGGAGCCGCCGTCTCGAGAAAAGCGTGGTGCGCGTAGAAAATGGAGGAGAGGCGGACGAAGGTGTCGATGTCCTTGTCGGTGACGTAGAAGAAATCCTGAAGACCACGGCGATGATTCTGCGGATTGGCGAGATGGCACCGATTCTCCAGATCCGGGATCAACTTGATGTCCTCCATCGCCTTGTAGAAGGCAATGGGATAGGAGACCTTGAACTCGTTTTTCAGCAGATTCCAGCTCCAGTACTCCTTGGGGTTGTAGACACGCGTGATTTCGTGGAGACTGTGCGTCAGATCGTACTCGTTCAGGTAGATGGGGTCCAAGAAGGCGTCATCGTTGAGGAGGAAGTAGCCCGCATAGGAGTATGGATTCGCATGGCCGAACACGGTGTACCCAACGGCGAGAGTGTGGTAGCTGTAGGCTCCACCCTCTTCGAGGGTGTGGTTCACAACGCGCAGATCCTTCCGGAACGCGGGGGAAAAGTACACGATGTCGAAGCTCTGGTTGAACAGCTGGTGGAACCGAGGGAAGTACTCCGTCCGGAAGAAGGGCAATCCACCGTAAAGCTTCCAGTGATGGTTCACGACGATGAGGTATATTGGAGTGGATTCATTCTTGTGGTAGTGGTCGATACAGCGGGGACGCGGATCTCCCTTGCGGCACTCCTCTTTGTCGAAATACTTCTCGCATTCCACGCGGCTCCACGGTTTCGAACGGAGACTCTTCTTCTTTTCCCTTCTTACCGCCTTGGTCGGCGTGGGAGCGATTGTGGGGCTTTCCACACGTGCTTCCTGCATAAAACCGCGCTCTCTATGTGTGAGTCTGCGCAGTTGTCGCGTTACTGGACATATGCAATGGAGTACTCCGCGGAGGTTCTCGTGCTCCGCTGCTGCAGAAACAGGAGTGAGAAGAAGAAAGCGATGAGTGATAGGAGCATCAACAGAATGGTGAAAACGGGTATGAAACAAACAAGGGTTACTTCATGGAGAGCATTTCCACATCGAAGACGAGCGTAGCTCCTACAACCTCACTCCCATCCTCTCCGCCTACCTCCGGGAATGATGCCGCCCGCACCTCTCATGCCGTAACCGAGCTTCGCAGGAATAATCAGTCTTCTCTTCTCCCTGCCTGTCAAGAGCCCCACGCAACTCTACCCGGCGCACATGCCCAGCAGACCCTCTTCCCATCCCTTGATCACACGGCCAGCTCCCAGTCTCACGGAGAAGGGAGCGTTGCGATCGAGAGAGGAGTCAAACTTCATGCCATTCTTGTACAGATAACCCTACGTATAATAAAAAGCAGCATGAATGAGGACGGTGTAGTGCACGGTGACGGTGTTTCCGTTGGCAGCCTTCTGCGAGCAATCATCGGGCACGTACTACCTGTGAACGTCACGCACAGTGCGATACGATATTCTGGATGATCAGCTTGTCATCCACGGGAAGATCGGCCTTCGGCTGCGCCTTGGTGCCCATGGTGTACTCCTGGCAGAGGACAGAAGCGAAAAGAAGAGCAATCACAAACAAGAGAGATCTCATGATACGTATACTGACGCGTGGTGTAACAAACAAATCGCAAATAGAATACAATTTAAGCAACTTCACTCACCTCTACACAGCGGTTAGAGCGGATCACGCAACAACAGTGGTTTTCAGGTCTCAAAGATGTCGTCATTCCATGGTCTGACATACGCTCAAGGAGTCATCATAAAACCAACAAAGCACAGAACGCCACTCACAAATCCTCCCGACGCAGTCCTTCCCGTTCTATTCCACAACCCAACCAAAACGCATTCAGAGGAGCAGGAATAGAATAATAATGAGTTCTGGTTGAGAAGGGAACGCGACCCAATTCAATATCGGCACATTTCGATTCTGATTTCAGGCTTTGGATTCGCAATCGGGACATTCCTGCGAATAACCGCTGTGACGAAATTGGTGGGAATTTGGCACTGATTGTTACGCGTTGAAATAGAGAAGGTTGTTCAGCATTTCCTGTTGTGGATGAGACGACTCTCTGTTGTGGTGGCGTTTTCGATGAGGTGAAAAGCATGATGTGTTTATAGCACTCATATTCTCATTCAGGATTAGCGATTCAAGGATGTTCGGTCTTCATTGCTGGATAGATCAAGAGAATCCCAGTTCATTATCACAAATCAACACGATCCCATTCTCTCCGTTCCCTAAGCACGCCCTTTCACATATTGCAACACAACACTGTTCAAGGAATAGCATAATCACTCCTCCTCAATCGAACTATTCTCCCATGTCTAGAGGCATCGTAGCATACAGTAGCACATAAAATATACAGCCGATAACCCCTCTACGATTCCCAACTCCGTCAGTGACATACCGCGGTTATTCCCCCATTCTCCCAGAGGAGAAGAGAACCCGATTTCCGCACAAAAGAGATGTCCGAAAACAACGTTGCTGATTTGATCGTATCCGCAGTCATCGCCGTTGCAGGGGGTGCGTTGTCTGCCTATCTCGCCAAGAAGATGATCGACGCGATGGATGTGAGTAAGAAGGTGTGCATTGCTCACAACACTCACCGATTAGGACGTTGACGCAGCAAAGAAGCAGTACTCGAACTGGCAGAAGAAGTTTGAGGAGAGAACGGGGAAGGAGCTGAAAATTGAAAACAATGTATGTGCAATCGAAGGAACAATCATTCTGCGTAGTACGAGGCGATCGTGATGCAGGATGTGATCGATCCCGACGACATTCACACCTCCTTCGACGACATTGCGGGAATTGACAACATCAAGCAGGAGCTGCAGGATATGATCATCCTCCCCTTGAGCCAGCCGCAGCTCTTCATTTCACACTCCCTCTTCACGTTGCCCAAGGGCGTTTTGCTCTACGGTAGCATCCAATTGCGAGAGTGAGGAATAGGCCCTCCGGGCACGGGCAAGACGATGCTGGCGAAGGCACTGGCGAAGGAGTCGGGCATTCCGTTCATCAACCTGCAGCTGTGGTCTCTCTCTAACCACCTGAGGCGTAGTTCCACGCTGATGAACATGTACTTCGGCGAGAGCCAGAAGCTCATCCGTGCGCTGTTCTCCATGTGCCGCAAGCTGGCGCCGTGCATCCTGTTCATCGACGAGGTGGACATCTTCCTGAGCTCGCGCGGCCACGACAACCAGGAGGCCAACGCGCAGATGAAGTCGGAGTTCCTGCAGCTCTGGGACGGCATGCTCTCCGAGGACGTGGACAACAAATACGGCATCGTGGTGGTCGGCGCGACGTGCTTTTGAATTGTGGGGGTCACGCGTAGCAACCGTCCGTGGGACATCGATAAGGCCTTCTTGCGCCGCCTGCCGTGCACCTTCTTGGTGGACCTGCCTGTGGGAGCGAGGGAAGGGCGTGAGGCGTAGACGAAGGCGCAGCGCGCCGCCATTCTGCGCCTGATTCTGAAGAACACTCCGCTGGCGGAGAGGGACTGCATTGAGCAGCTGGCGGAGATCACGGAGGCGTACAGCGGCAGTGACCTGAAGGAGCTGTGCAAGACAGCGTCGGTCTACCCGATTCGCGAGATGATCGACCAGAAGAGGAAGGAGGGCGTCCGACTGTGCGACATTGACATGAACACCAAGGTGCGCTGTTTGGGAGTAGGATCTGGAAAGGAAAACGAGGGAGTAGATTAACGACTTCAAGAGAGCGATGCAGAGAGTGCAGGCCACCGGAAAGGCGGCGTACAGCTACAGCAGGAGCACTGCGGCCTCGTCGTTCATTGACGCGATTCTGAATCACGGAGTGAACAAGGATGAAGAAGCGCTGGAGGAGGTCAACGACAACGACGTGGAGTAGTCCGAGTATTGTTCCTTTAGTTTACGCTGCTGTTTGTGCAATACAGAGACTCGGTCTTGGAGGGCGCCTTCCGCGGTTCTTTGTCACATTTCTCGACCCCTTCTCCAGCCTTTTCCCTGTTTCTCCATTTAGGAAAGGGCGAAAAACACAATCAAAGACGATGTCTCACATCAACAAGTAGGAGAGCGCTATGGAGAGTGGGTTAATGCGATTAG
>ERZ827156.2556-NODE-2556-length-18404-cov-3.852581_pt1 | contig 18404 bp, 20 predicted proteins | sample MGYA00519919_ERZ827156 | MGnify/ENA primary metagenome ERZ827156 (study PRJEB31778, sample SAMEA3449269) | human gut metagenome | biome: human gut; feature: human-associated habitat; material: faeces | place: United Kingdom | collected 2010/2012 ... | reverse complement strand
TCACCGTCTTGCCGCACACGTTCACGGTCTTAATCTTGAAATCGATGCCGATGGTGGTGATGAAAGTCTTAATGAAGTTCTTGGAGGCGTACTGCATCAGCAGACAGGTTTTGCCGACACCTACACGCGGGTGAGCGTCGCTCGAGGCGAATTCGTCTGCACTTACCAGAATCACCGATCATCAGCAGCTTAATCTGCATATCGAAATTCTTCTTGTTCGCAGCCATGTTTAGTGTACAATTCTTTTTCTTAAGGAGATCGTCTCCACGGAAATAATCGGGGATTTGGGCCAGTACTAAACAGTGGATTTTGCGCGATCAAGGCCCCTTTCCTGCAACGAAACGCGATTATTATGCGAGATTCGAGTCTTTTATCTCTATTTAGCGCACATAAACACGAAACGAACCGTGTTTCGCCACGGACCGTTTTCGTCCATATCCTGCACGGATCACAGTCTCTCCCTCCCTCACACTCTGCCCCTCCCCCTCCCTCTCCCCATCCTGCTGGACCCTGTATGGAGGCGAAGAGAGTGATTGGCTGAATCGCCTCGGAAGTCAAGGCATGATCATCAAGGTTGATATCAGCGTGCAATTCAACTCGTCTTCGCAGGGACAGAGGAAGTTGCACAGAGTCGCGACAGGCGCTTCTTCGTCGTGTCCTAGTCTACAGTGCTGCTTATTTCCAACTCCACATTCCGACGTGCACCACGATAGGTGGTGTAAGTCCCCAGAGATTTATTCCACAAACCAGATTTTCGCCGAAACATGCAGAACGAAAAGGGACAATCCGTTGAACTCTACCTTCCCCGCAGATGGTTTGCATTGTCTGTTCTGGTTGATGCGCTAGCGACTGGACCAACCGTGTGATTGAGGCTCAGGACCACGCTTCCGTCATGGTACGTTTTGCGCCTTCTCGGCTTATTCGCAGATCAACGTCGCTCGCCTGGACCCCAAGACCGGCGTTGCCACGGGTGAGGTGGACACCATCTCTCTTGGCGGTTACGTGCGCTCCAAGGTAGAGTCTGCTGTTTGGGCCTGATGTCTAGGGTGAGTCCGATATGGCCATGAACAACCTTTGCAAGGATCTGTAAGTTGCCCGGACCCTATAGGTTGTGGAATTGAGGCTTGTTTGTTGAATGAAACGAGCGGGATAGTATACAGGATGAAAGGGACTACGGAAAGCTCAGTCACGGAGTTGGCTTCGCCGGAGAGCTCGCTTTCCGTTTGACGCTCGATGCCGTCGCAAACTTTGGCTACGCGTAATCCACGATGCGAACTAGCGACTCGTACGACTGGTTTTGCAGTTTCGGTGAACAATTCTAGAATGTATCAATTGGCATGAACGCTACTGGAATCAACACCTGCATCTCCCCACAGACAGTCTGCCTGTGCTGCACTGTGATTCGTTGTCGGCATAGGAATGGCTCTACATCGTCAACCCACACAAAGGGGTGTACAAACTCACTGCATTGCAACTATTCTCATAGAGAGGATGGAGAGGAATCGGTATGGGATACTTGACTATGCGTCAAGACAGCCGATCCGCTCCTACACTTCATGACGGGCTTATCGTGCTTGCAGTTCTCTAGGATTCGGGTCAGGAGAAAGAGTTCTCTCTTCTTTCTCTGGGTCTACTCGTAAATTATAGCTGAATCGCTCTACACTCGACAGCAGGATGGAGAGAACGTCTTCGTTTTGCGGTGGCTGTTTTCCCGGAATCCCTTGCTCTTCCACGATTTTATCACCTGTTTGCTTTATATCTATCCTAAGGAATGCAATGAGCTGGCTTACATGTAATCGCGACGTCGCATAGCGTATCGAGCGCCCTTTCCGATATGAACTCCACTCCCATCTTCTTGCAAATCTGGGCGATGCACTTCTTCATAGCGAAGACTGTGTATGCATCGCTCATTCTTCGATTGGGGAAACAAACAGGGAGATATGATACAGTAACGCATTCTACAGGTTCTCCTTGCGCCGTAGCCTCCGCAGGGCGTTGTTGTGTTCGATGATCTCGTGCGTCGTCGGCGTATGCCACGGGTCGAACAGTCCCATGTCCTTTCTTCTTCGTGATTTCGGCTGCTTCACTGTCACCTCCCTCTCCTTTTGCTTCTCATCCTCTTTCACCTTTTCACCCTCCTTCTGCTTCTCCACCGAAGGCGGGTGGTTGGGCGCTCTCTTAGCAGTGGGCGGGATGGGAAGGGGCTTCGGGATGGGGACGCTGGAGATGAGCTCCTCCTTCAGCGGCTTCACGCTCTCCTTCCGCTTCTCCTGCACGGGCACAGCTGCCTTGGTTGGAGAAGGCGCTGCGGGGGTGTTGGGGAGGAGCGAGGCGGAGGCGTCGCTTTCGATGCGCGTGGGGGTGATGGAGTACTTGGGGTGCTTGGGCTTCTCCACGACCTCGTTGGGCGTGACGGAGGCGACCGATCCGGGCTTTTCCTCCACCGTCTCCATCACCTGCAGCGTGCCCTTGGTGGGCGAGGTGGGGCGAGTGCCAGGATCGATGGACTGCACGGGAAAGCTGAAGCGGCGCGGCAGGATCTCCGCCTCGGCGTCGGAGCTGAAGATGGAGTGTCTGGAGGAGCTGCCGGTCATGGAGACGATGCGCTGTGGAACGATGCTGTGCGAGGAGTGCGAGGAGGAGTGCGGCTTCGGCTGCTTGCCACTGGAGGGATTGGAAGTCACAGGCGTGGCCACTGGCGTGACCATGGGTGTGATCACTGGGGTAACCACAGGCGTAACCACAGGCATTCTGGAAGGAGAGGAAATGGCGGAGAGTCTGGTGTAGTAGGAGCGATGTGAGGAGGAGGACTGCTGGCTGGAGGCGACGGAGACGCGGGAGGAGTGGATGGAGGGCTGCGAGGGGTTGAGCACGGGGGCGGAGTAGGGGAAGAGCGTGGGGATGTACTGTGGGTAGAGGCGGTGCAGCCGCTCCATGCAGCAGGGCTTCATGAGGACGTCCTCGATGGAGGGCCGCTGCCTACGCGTGAGCCCGCCGTGACGCGCACACTTGGGATCTACGACGATCATCGACTCGATCAGTTCCTTCAGCTCCGGACTACACGTGACGCTCACCCTTCTCTCCGACTCGAAGCGGCTGCTGATGCGCTGGTAGTTGGCGGTGCGCACCTTCATCATCAGGTCGGAGATGCTTATCCCGCTAAAAGGCGGATTCAGCGTCAGGATCTCGTAGAAGGTGCAGCCCATCGACCACACGTCCGCCTTGGCGTCGTAGCCCACGCCCTTCACCACTTCGGGAGCCACGTAGAGCGGCGTGCCGACAGCGGTCTGCGCCAAGTCCTGGGTGAATTGGAGCACGCGCGAGATGCCGAAGTCTCCCACCTTGATGTCTCCCTTCTACGGTGAACACGGCACAGAAAGGTCACGTCGTCGAGAAAGAGGTTCTGGGGCTTGATGTCGCGGTGGATGACCTTCTTGGTGTGGAGGTAGTGGAGAACGAGGGCTGTCTGGAGGAACCACTTGAACACCTGCTCGCTGGGAAATGGCGTTGAACCCTGCTTCTTTATGCGCTCGTGCATGTCGCCTTCCGCTGAGTCCCACCGCATAGCATTACCCCCGGGGCAATATCCCATGATAATGTAGATATTTCCGTTGTGCTTGCAGTAGTCGTGATAGCGAACGATAAAATCGTGGCGCATCGTGGATAGCACCTTGATCTCGAAGGCGACCTTTTTCACTTCTTCCGGCGGCAGTGCCTTTGCGTCGATCTCCTTGAACACGTAATAGTCCTACGAGCTGAACCGAATTCGAGCACTTTGCTTACACCTGACGACTTCTCCCGACCGAGATAGGCGATTCCATAACTGCCACTGCCTATCCTTCGTAGTAACACGTACTTGTCCATTGCAGTTATGTCTGTTGCTGCTGTATTTGTCTATTTCAAATCACGGCGATCGCAAAAACAGAGGCGATTTCTGCCACACGAAATCACCCTTCCTTCCGTCACGAAACGCCCTCTCGCTTTGGGAAAAGGCAGTCTTTGAACCCAGTTTAAATTCGATTCGCAATGAGCGAGCATTCTGATTCTGAGGTGGACGAAATTGACCCCAGCGAAAAGTGGACTCCCGAGGAGAGAGAGCAGTACTTCAACGAGATGGAAGAGTGCCCTCTGCTCATGAAGGACTATACGGAGGTGCGGTTCGCTTGGGTCGGACTGATGGGTAGGAGGATATGCGAACAAACACGAGTTTCCAGGCGTTGCGGAGCATTGCCAATGACAAGAGAACGGACGGTGAGTGCGATGGGCACGACTGATGCGTAGAGGAAATGGTGGAGGATTTCCAGCACGAGGCGAAGAAGAGCTTTGCAATCGGTGCCTGCATGTACAAGAAGGCCTACAGGGAGTTCAAGAGCGCCGCCATGTATGCGGAGCGTCTGCCGAAGACCCCCGAGAACCAGCACCTCCTCGCCACGCTCTACGCCAACTGCGGCTTGATCCAGATGAAGAGGGAAAACTACCGCACCTGCATCACGGATTGCGACAAGGCGTTGGCCATCGAAGTGGCAGCAAATGCAGTGGATGACAGAATAGCCGCGGTACAAGAAGGTGCTGTACCGGAAGGCGAGGGCGCTGGCCGGCTTGAATCACTACGACCAGGCGCTCGTGTGCTGCAAGACAATTTTGGAGGACGAGCCCGACAACATCTACACGCTGAAGCTGAAGACGGAGTGCGAGGAGAAGATCCAGAAGCAGGAGAAGCGCAATCAGGAGATTGCCCGCAATGTCGACAACATGCTTTTCATTGATCTGTAGGAGCAAAAGAAGGAGGAGGAGAAGCAGAAGGTGAACGAGCTCATCGTATCGCGCGGCTACCAAGCAGGCGCCGTTGGCAGGAATGAGCGCTAGATGGGTCCCAGTCTGTACGAGTACCCCGAGCGGTTCAACGCGCCGATTCACGTGCGAAACGAGGAGCTGATCTTCCCGGTGATGATCCTGTACCCGGAGAGCAGCCAGTCGGACTACGTGCGCGAGATGAGCGAGGAGGACACCTTCGCCGACCTGTTCAACGTAGGCGCGAAGGTTGGGGGTGAACGGCAGATGCTGTATCCCTCGAGGGATAATCATCTCAGCCCCATGGAGTGGGACGAGGAGAAGTGCTACACGGCCGACAACGTGGAGATCTGGTTCCAGGAGCTGTACGTGCTGCCCTACCCGAAGGAGGGCGCCGCGGACGTGTCCTCTCTTCGCCACCACTTCAAGCCGCAGGTGCGCGTGGAGCGGGTGCCTGAGGCGTAGAAGTGGGTGCGTGTGAACCGGAACTACACGCTGGGCGACGTGCTGAACTACACCAACTACGTGATTCCTGAAATCCCCGTGTTTTCGGTGTACGCAAAGAACTCGTGGCGGCGAGAGTGGCGCGTGAGGCGTAGGTGTCTTCGCGACTTCGTGGCTGCGCAGAAGAACGAGGTGTACCAGCTGGTGGACGCGACCACCGTCAGACGGATCCACCGCTGCCACAGTGGAGTGCAGGGCGCGGGAGTGACGGCGTAGACTGCGGGCGCTACGAGAAGGATACGGAGGAATTCAAGAAATGCAGTCGCTGCAAGTGCACGTACTACTGCTCGCGAGAGTGCCAGATCGCGGACTGGAAGGTGCACAAGCACTCATGCCAGGCCAAGAAGTAGTCCTTTTACACTCCGGCTTGTTTGTTGATAATCGCGAACCCCTGTACGTGCAGCAACGAAGGGGATCGTTCTCGCTTTCCCTGGGATCTACTTGCCTATTGCCTATGTTTTGTTTTTCGTCGAGTGGTACGGAACATGCACGCCACCAATTCGGTTCTCGTGAACCCCATTCCCTGTGAAGTGAGCGAAGAGAACGTAGGATTCGGATTTAACTATGAATTGCAGATTATCAATGTCTTTAGTAACTTTGGAAAGGTGATCGCTGTTAAAAGAGCGAATCCATGGAACTATGCCTACTGGGAAGTGAAGGACGGAGCGTGCGGTTGAATTATTGAGTGGGAGTGATTCGCAGAAATGACAGCGGCGATTGTCACGTTCGACCCCTCCGTCCATTGTGAAGATGTCGTTTTGCGCTTCCGTGCGGCGCCCTTTTCTGCAGAGGATTGGGAGAGCCGCACAGAGATCCGACTCCTCAAAGACGTTCAGCAGGGTGGCATTGCGGTATGGTGTTGATCGCAGAGAACAAACTGTTCATCGGAATGATCCCGGAGTTCACGACGGAGGAGGAGCTGCGAAGCCTGCTGCAAGTCTACGGCGACATTGTAGAGGTGGTGATAATAAAGCACGGCGACCGCACGGCGAGGGGCTACGGGTTCTGTCGCTACAGCCAGCGGTGTGCGGCCATTCGCGCGATCCGGGAGTTGAGCGGAAGGACGTTTCTGCACGTAAGAGGCGCAGTGGCGTGATTAGATAGAACGCCGTGATCCCTCTAGTGGTGAAGTTTGCCGACACGCCGAAGCAGAAGCAGGCACGGCTACAGCGTCAGCTGCATGCTCAGCCCCCATCTGCTATAGGCGTTGATTTCGCGTGCAGGAAAGGAAGTGAGAAGGCGTGTGAAGGAAGTGAGAAAATAAGCGAAGGAAATGGACAGATCTATCAAGGAAACGAGCCGATCTGTGAAGGAAATGAACCGATCAGTGAAGGACAGGATGCAAACAACAGTCAATACTCCATTGTCACGGACACACTTCTGGCGAGCTGGGATCCCCTTATGGAGGGGCAATTGCTGGTCACGCCCCCACCATCCATCTGGATGGATTTTACCTTCTTCAAAAACACTTTTGAGTCCCTCTCCTTCTCCACCTCCAACCGTAAGTGCGTTACCAAGGACATCATCACACACTCCGAATACTACGCGATGAACGCGGTGACGGACAATGTGGGTTATGGAGAAGTCATTCCCATCATAGGAAGCATGTATCCACATCTACAACTTCCACGAGGAAATGACAGCGGAGGCTATCTTCGACTACTGCAAGACGCTCGGATCCGTGGTCGATGTGGTCATCATCACTCGATTCCCCTTCTGTTACGGTTAGAGCGACAAAGAGGAATCACAAGCAGGGCGCATCGAGTGCACCTCACAGCAGGAAGCAAAGAAGGTGCACTGCAAATTGAATGAAGGCATGGTTTCCTGCTGGAGAGAGTGGTAGAAGTCGTCCCTTCATTTGATGTTGGTTTGAACACGCTACATAGCAGAAGAACAGGGTCGATAAAGAGACCACTGAACTCTTGATAATCAAGGGCAGTGATGGCTAGCGAGGAATTCATTATTCACTCAACGTTAGCGCGTATGCCGTCGCACATTCAACGCGGTGAGGATCGTAGGGGCGATGTTACAGCCAGGCGAATGGTCTGCTGATGAGCATCAGCATTTTTTAGAAGCGTTTGCGAAGTTCCCCAAAAACTGGGAGAAGATAACGAACTATGTGGGGCGTCTGTGGGAGTGCTGACTATCTAGATTGGGACCCGAACCAAGCAGCAAGTTCAGAGCCACGCACAGAAGTATTTAAAACACCTAGATGATGAGGTAAGGGGGCGAGGGTTGCGTTGTGATGGGTAGCGTCGTAAAGACGAGCTGTATCACTATTGGGCAGATAAGTAGTCTTTAAAGAGTGGAATCACTGTTAGGTCCCAAGACAAATCGAAACGAATTCAACGAACCCGCACGCATCATAACTACGGTGTGCTCACTGGTATTCGCAAGTATTCACGACACCAGAGCCACACTGTTTTACCTCACGATAATCCGAAGTCTCCTCCGCCTTGCGGAGACTCCGGTGTTTCTACCGAACGCAGCAATAATCCTACTTTCACGGAAGATGAAGCTGTTTCCGTGCTTCTCTCGATTAAGCATATGAAGGGAATGGACTTTAACAGTCCATACGCTTCATTTGTCACGCCCTATTCTACTTTATTCCCCCAGCCTGTTCTATTCCCTTTTTTCGTTCATTCACCGAATGCGGTTTGTGCACAGAACGAAGGCTGTTAACGCCTACAGGTTGGGATGATCTGTTTTTCTTGCCAGTGAGGGAGCTGGTTTGTTCAACAAACAACGCTCGTGAAACGAGATCATACAGACGGGTCACTCGTCAATGACATAGGAGCGATGGTACACAAACTTAGCAAGTACAATTGAAACGGAGGGAGGAAAAGAACAGCCGGTCGGCATGGCTAAAAAGGTCGCAGTAGGAACACACTTGAACGTCCTCCCGTTATTGGGCAGGATGGGGTACTTTCTTGGTCTGCCACGCTTGCGGGCGAGATAAGACTTGTCAATCGAGGAAGGAAGCACTAGCCATTACTCCGCCGATCTGGAACTACGGTACGGCGTGTACCGACGCGACGAAGCATGCTGAGGAAAGGATGAACTCAAAGCAGGCGTCGTGGTCGACATTGCACGGTCCTTCTCTGTGGTGGAGAATCCACTGGAGCTGTCATCGGATCTGATAGCGTCATCGATTGATGCAGATAACGATCCCATTTAGTATTTGTTTATTAATGAATGCCCATCATGACCCGCCCCGCGGGAATGCGAATAGCCAATCATAATGCGCATTTGGAATGATAAAGCCCCATTGCCCTTCGCAAAGCCCTTCATTCTGTGCACAGGGAAAGGTATGGCAGTTGCCTTGTTTTTCATAGGTTGTCTGTGCCTTTGCGGCTCCCCATTCCATTCTGCTGTGCAATTGACAGCTGCCACCACCAAACCATTTTATTTCGGTGCTGCACCCAGCCAAAATGAAAATGGAGCATGTCGGAACAAACCCATCTCACTGCTACAATCCGTACAGCATCGCTCGCTCTCGCTGTATCCGCTCCTTCAGAGCCTCGTCCTCCGACAGCCCGCTCGTGAAGTTGTACCGGTTCAGATATCGCTGTAGGATCTGCGCCATCTGCTCCGGGGCGTCCTCGTGGATGTAGTGGCCCATGCCGTTCATGAACACGATTTGGAACTTGCCCTGCATCTGGCCGATTGTGAGGGGTGTGTCAAGACGCTCTCGCCCCGCCAGCACCAGCATCTTGATGGCTGGAGCCTGCAGGTACTGGTTGGACATGTCCTTGTACCACCCCTTCCAGAAGGGCTCCGTCTTGAAGAGGTCGGTTCTCCACACGTACTGTTCCCCTTGCCACACCACCTGGTCGGGGATGGAGATGCGCGCCGACGCGCGGTTGTGCAGCAGGTGCGAGTCGATGCTACTTATGAGAAGGGAAAGGCAGACTCACCTCCAATCAATGGCCTCCTCCAGGTCGAAGAAGTGCTGCGGCCTCTTCTGCAGGACGTTGATCATCACACCAAGAGACTCCAGCGCCGTGCCCTCCACCACGTCAATCACGATCAGCCCGCGAATGCGGTCCTTGATGGAGGGGTCGTTGGCCACATGGACCGCCACGCCGCCACCCATGCTGTGCCCGATCACGATAATCGGTGTGTTCTTGTTTGCCTTTGTGTCGGGAAGGAGATGGCTCAGGATTCGCAGACAGTCGGTAGTGAGGGCGTCGATCGACAGATCCTCCTCGTTCGAGACTACAGAGTGGCCTATAGGATGAGAAGATGGGAAGAAAAACACCATGTCCACGCAGATCAGGAGCCACAATGTGACAGAAGGAGCGTGCGTTCTTCTAGGGAGTGATAATTTCACGGTGACAGTACGGCAAGCAGGGTGAAACTAAGACCCGTGGCTCCAGCACCGTGAATGCAAAACACAAGCGGTCCTCCCTTTCCAGCGGAGTATATGCGGTATGTCTATTCATTACTGCGCGGATTCGGCGTTCTACGTCCGTGTCATTGGAATGGAAGTCTTCAAAGGCGTCGAATCCGTCCTTCCAGGAGCCAACATCTTCTCTTCGTTTCCGTAGTCTGAATGGTTAGCCCGAATCGCCGTTTTCACGGAAACGCGAAATCTTCGCCAGCGTCGTCCGAATCCTCCGGGATTTGGGACAGCTTCTTCGGCGGTTTCATGAAAGAGAACATGGGAAGGGAATGAGAACAAACACAAGAATCCTGTAGTGGGCAGTAGTGGTGATATTAGACAGCAGCACGGTACGCGGCTAGTGCTCGCGTGATTTCCGTCTTGTTTCGACAGTCTTGACTCATCTTGAAGAAGAGATGATTCGACGGCAGGGCGTGATCACACGTCGCTCTACAACGGGAATGCAAATAGAAACATACTTGAGAGAGGGCGGTGCATTCGCCTTCATGAAGTGCATGCAGCGTACCTTGGAATTTTCGCGAATAAATGCGTGGATGGAAGTTACCTGGCAAGGCAGTGTGATAATGCGCTCCTGTGTGTTTTCCGGTTTGCAAAAGGCTTCCGACGCCAGCATTTTGAACCGTGATAGCACACTCCGATTCTACGTGTTAGACGATACTGCAGGAAGAACGGATGGATGGAGCTGAGAGAGGGAGAGAATCAGAGGCGATGGAGGATTCTGAGCGTTGCATGCGTCATGATGCTGGATCAAGTGGCGACTTCCCAGGGGAAACACTCCATTCTCCAGAAGAGTGATGAAGGAGACATTCACGCTCTGTGCGAAGCGGTAGCACTCCTCCTCTGTCCATTCTCTCTGCCATGATTGTTTCTCCCCATTCCTACCGTCCTGACCAAAACAGTCGGGTTGGACTGAAATCGTGCTTGGATGGTGGGATACAGCGCGTTCGTCGTGAGAAGCACGGAACTAGAGTGGATGCGGATGTCCATTGCTTACGGGGAACGCCCCAACCCCATCCATCGTTCTTTCTCTTCGTCTAGCGTCGAATTCACATAGAAAATCAGTCTATTCGTGAATGGACTTGGATGGCGCGACAAGTTGTTTCCCTCATGCCCTTGTCTGTTCCTTTCCGTCAGCACCTTGATGGACGCATTATGAAGGGGGTGGAGGGGAATGGACCGATTCACTGCAACACCCTCCTTCCATTTGGTTCTTTGGCAGTGCAACAGAAGATACGCATTCAGCAGGAAAAGAAGAAGGAGTGGGAAGGGGACAACTCTCATTTACCCTTCTTCGCCGTTTGACAGATGGGTTGGACCAAACGCCATGGCAACAAACAGGACAAACTAAGAGGATTTTGCTTTAGAAGCCTTGCATGCGCAGTACACGAGTCTCTCCAGAAGAGACAGCCCGATGGAAATGGCGCAAAGGATGCCCAGGATCCTCAGAATCTGTTGCCCCGGCCTGGTCCCAGAAGAGAGACGACAGTTGCAATCCGTGCACACCAACTGAAGCATCGTGTCTGATTCAGAGAGCACATATTTCCGCTCCACGCTCCCGAGTCTGTAGTGAGTGACATTCTCTTCGTTCAGATAATCGGCGAAGATGTTGCGCCCTTCGTAGAGGCACTCGATACCGCTTAGGATCAGCCGTCTTCACAAAAGCGACTCTAGCCTCACCATCTGCTCGTAGTCGTAGGTAAAGCTGCACTTCACGCGCTTGCTGCGCAGCGGCTCCGGGTCCTCGATGTACACGTACACTCCCTCCAACAATACGTTCGCATCCACACCGCCCTCCGAATCCACAGTGTAATTGTGAACGAGGAATCTAGCGCTCAAACACCCTCCGGAGAGCCACCTCTTTGCTATGAAGAAATCCTGCGAGACAGAACAGGTGGACGCAAGGGAAATGCCCGTGTACTCGATCATCTCCGTAATATAGTGAGTGTCGTTTCTCCGGACATCGAGACCATAACCCGTGACCATGGTTCCATTATTGTTGCAACTGGAGCGGTGCCTATGACACGCTACGCGCTGACAGCGGATTGAAGCGACTCACAAGAGCATGCGACCTCCACCCATAGCAGGAGAAAGAAGAGGGCGCAACGCATGAAGAAAGAGTGTTTCCAGTTGTGTTCCTGCAGGTTCTAGAGACGCAGGGCGTGGTGCCCCCGTACATTGGACGAAAGCGCATGGAATGGAGGGGGGAGGCGGACAGAACGGCCCGCGGATTCTCTAAAGAGCGATGAGAGAAATTGGTGCGTCGGCAGTGTGGTGCGCCTTGCCTACGAAGGGCCGATGACCACTGGGAGGTTCCACATTCCAATTGTTTTTCGTCGTTCTTGTAGATCTGATGCTTGCGAGATCACTGTCTGCTGCGAAGTCATTTAAGATGACTCGTGCGTTTGCCACATCGCTCCGGGACTACCCCATCAACGGATTCTTTGACGCGAAGTCCTACGCCATTATCGGCGCGAGCGAGAAGAAGGACTCTCTTGGTTACAATATTGCTGATAACTTTTATCACAAATTCAAGGGCAAGACGTACTTTGTGAATGCCAAGGGTTCCGCGTTTCTGCTGCATATCATTTTGTAGGTGGAAAGCTCTTCGACCAGCCCATCTACAAATCGGCCAGCGAAATCCCCGACACCATTGAGGGCGCTGTTATTGCGATTTCCGCCAAGTTCACCGTCGATTCCCTGAAGCAGTGCCTCGAGCGCGGCGCCAAGTGGGTGACCATCGTACCCGGCGGTTTCCGTGAGACGGGAACCAAGGAGGGTATTGCTGCGGAGGTAGTTGCGGAGGGCGGGTGTGAACGCTAGGCGGAGATCCGCCGCCTTGCCGAACAGTACAAGTGCCGCATCGTCGGCCCGAACTGCATGGGCGTGTACGACCCTCGCAGCGTGGACACGCTCTTCATCGGCGAGAGAGGCCTGTCGAAGCCGAGCATCGGCAACGTGGGTCTCTTCTCCCAGAGCGGCGCCCTGGGCTGCTCCCTGCTGAACGAGCTGTCCGGCGCCATCCACGAGAACTGGATCTCGAAGTTCATCAGCTTCGGCAATGCGTGCGATGTGGACGAGAAGGACTGCATCGACTACTTCGAGAACGAGGACTCCGTGAAGCAGATCTGGGCGTACATGGAGGGCTTCCACGACGCCCCTGAGTTCTTGCGCAGCGTGAAGCGCATCTCCAAGAAGAAGCCCGTGATGGTGCTCAAGTCTAACCGCGGCAACTCCGGCGCCAAGGCCTCCGCCTCGCACTCCGCCTCGCTCTCCGCGAACGACAGCGTCTGTGACCAGCTGCTGAAGAGCGTGGGCGCGCGGGCGGTGCGTGAGGCGTAGTGTGGCGCGATCCGCTGCGACGTGTGGGCGGACCTGCACAACATCGGCACGGTGCTGCGCAACCAGCCGCTGCCGAAGGGCCGTCGTGTGGCGGGTAGCGGCGAAGCGGGGCGGTGAGGCGTAGTGGTGACGGACGCGGGCGGCTTCGGCGTGCTGCTGGCGGACTCGGTGGACACGTACCACATGAACCTGACGGACTTCTCGCCCGAGACGGTGAAGAAGTTCAAAGAGACCTTCCCGCCGTTCTACGTGTGCTCCAACCCCATGGACATGACCGGCTCCGGTGTGCGCGCGGGCGGCGCCTGACGCGTAGTGAAGACGAAGGAGTTCATCGAGGCGGCGAAGCTGGCGCTGGACGACCCCAACGTGGACTCCGTGATCTTCGCCTACCAGCCCGGCGCGCCCGGCCTGGAGCTGCCGCTGGAGATGGCGAAGACCATCGAGAAGAACTTCGGCCCCGGCAAGACGAAGAAGCCGTTCGTGGTGCTGGAGTTCGGCGGTAAGTACCCCGACGACGACGTGATCCGCGACTACCTGAACAAGGTGGGCATGTCCGTGTACGAGTGGGATTGCATCATGGGCTTGAGCGTAGCGGTCCCGAGGAGGGCATGCGCGTGCTGTCCAAGCTGGCGGACTACAGCGAGTACCTGCAGCGCGCCGCGGCGGTGACGACGGAGACGCACCCGACGATCGACGCGCAGCAGATCCGCGGCATCGCGCAGAAGGTGGCGGACAAGGGCCGCTACACGCTGACGGAGATCGAGGGCTACGACGTGCACGCCGGTCGGGCGGGTGAGGCGTAGATCCTGTCGCTGTGCGGCATCAAGACGCCGGACTACAAGCTGGTGCACACGGCCAACGAGGCGGCGGACTTTTTGGCCAAGACCTCGCAGAACCCCTCGGAGAAGTTCGTGGCGAAGATCGTGTCACCCGACGTGGGGGCGTTGGCGGCGCGTGAGGCGTAGATCATCCACAAGAGCGACGTAGGCGGCGTGAAGCTGGGCTTCACGACTCCGGAGGAGGCGGCGAAGATCGTGACGGAGCTGAACGCGAAGTTCAGCAAGCAGGCGATCGACTACCACGGCGTGATGCTATACAAGATGGTGCCCATGGGCCTGGAGATGATGATCGGCGCCAACCGCGACGCCACCTTCGGCCCCATCACCGTGTCGGGCCTCGGCGGCGTGCTGGTGGAGGTGCTGAAGGACGTGGTGTTCAACATGTGCCCCGTGGGCGTGGAGGAGGCGACCGCGTCGCTGGACCGCCTGAAAACGCAGAAGATGCTGAAGGGTTTCCGCGGACAGCCCGCGCTAAACAAGCAGAAGTTCGGCGAGTACATCGCGACTATCTCGGAGATCATGAGCCAGTGCGATATCATCAAGGAGATCGATATCAATCCTCTCATCCAGCTGCACGACGGCTCCCTGACGGCTGTGGATTCTGTGTTTACTTTAAAGCATTGGTCTGTTTGTTCGATGTGTTCTTTCTGGAGTTGTTCCTTGGCTTTTGGATACTGCCATCACGGTCGTTGCTTACATAACTGTATCCAGAGTAGCGCTTCGTATTTGACGACAATCTAAGGGCGGGTCGGATACTCCACACTTCTATGTCCGTCGTATTGTCTAACTCAATCCAAGCAATAGCTATCACTCCACGAGACGCATTTCCTTGTTTCAAGAGGACTGCCGTTTTGTTTCACAAAAACGAGGAACTGTCTGTGGGAATGCCTGAGAAGAAGCAAATGGGGATTACCGCGCGTGTTGGCAGTGATGTGTTTTCACCTCCCTATTCTCGTTTTTCCACAATGTGCAGTGCATGTGCCGTACAGCAAGACGGCTTGTCACTCATTCCACAGTGCCATGTCATCACTCGCTCTTCCCCAGCGAGTCCCTGGCTCTCTACTTATAAACAGCCCCGAAAAAGGAAGTAGCGTGCGGCAGCGTCAAAGGGAAAGGGCGAAAAGCAGAATTCGGACCAATCAAATCGTTCTTCCCCACGCTTTTCCACCACCAGTAATTGTGTTCTTCGCTGCCGAAACGACCCTTTTCTCCTTCACCAGAAAAAAACAGGGATGAAGTCTTCCGTGTTGTTGTTTATTCTCTGTTGGTCTTCCGCGGGCGTTTCATGCGTAGTTACCCTCGTGTCGAGCACATTGACTTGCGAAGAGGGAAAAACCTACTTCTCTGTTTACAAGCGCAGCATAGATTGGGGAACCGAGGAGTCCTACGACATTAGCAGCGGGGGCACGGTGCTGCAGAGGAGCTCCCCCTTCGGTAGAACGGAGAGCCGAACGGACGAGTACTGCCTCGCCACCAGTCCGAACGACCAGTACACGATCACGCTGGTCGACAGAATGGGCGATTCCTGGGACTCGGGCGCGTTCGTGAGCGTGACCGGCTTGTACGGCAACGTCGTGTTCAAGTATTATCTGACCAAGACGATCAGCGAAACGTTCCCCCTGTCGATGCATTACGCGGTGAAGAAGACGGAACAGTGGAAGATCTACGCGTCCTCCAGCTCCATTGCCTCCGACTGGACGGCCGTGAACTTCGGCGAATCGGCCTTCACCGACGGAACCCTCGGCTCGGTGGCCGCGCTCTCCGGTACCCAGTACTTCCGCAAGCACTTCACTGGCCTCGCGGACCTCGCCGCCTACGAGGCGGAATTCAACTACTGCTACGGTATCGTCGCCTACGTGAACGGCAAGGAGATCTACAGAGACAACATGCCCACGGGCGCCGTCGAGGCCTCCACCGCCTCCAGCGGCTCCTACGAGGAGTACGGCTACCACGGGGTGATCCGCTCCATGTTCGAGGTAACCACCGGCGACAACGTGCTGGCCGTCGAGCTGCACTTCCCCTCCGCGGGCGAGAACGCCGTGGAGTTCGACGCGTACGTGGCGCTGCTGGCCTCCACGCTGCCAACGACCGCTTCGGAGAAGTGCTACGTGTACCCGTACAACGTGACGATCACGGGCTCCTCCGGCACGGTCACCGTCGCCAACATCTTCGATTACAGCGTGGCCTCGTACTACTCGCTCGCCACCACTCTGCTGCCCACCACCGTCACCATGGAGATGGGCGGCCCTCGTCCCTTTATCAACGGCCTGCGCGTGTACCCCTACACCAACCCCAGCGGCGTGCCCAGCGACTTCGTGCTGCAGGGCTCCGCGGACGGCGAGGCGTGGGCGAACATCATCAACCGCTCTGGCGAGATTTACACCTCCAGCACCTACTCCGTCTTCTACGGGTACTTCAACACCGGCAACTACCGCTCCTACCGCCTGCAGCTGGTCGCCATCGCCAGCGGCGTGGGCATGTACGCCTACGAGTTCCAGCCCGCTGTCTGCGCCGTGGGTGTGCCCACCACCATGACCTTCGATCCCGCCTCCTACACCTACTACGCCTACTACCAGGAGGTGGACATCCACCCCACGCTGACCGACCTCAACACCTGCACCCTCCAGCCCGCGCTGCCCGCCGGCTTGACGCTGGACGCGGCGAGCTGCACCATCCACGGCGTCGCGTCGGCGCCCATGGCGAGCACGGTGTTCACGATGACCTCCACGATGAACGGCCTGAGCATCTCCGGCTCCTTCACGCTGGAGGTGGTGGAGTGCCAGGGTACGCTGACGAAGGTGCTGCGCACGTACAAGTACAGCGCGTACAAGGAGTCCTTCTCCATCAAGGACCAAGCCACGCAGCAGGTGGTGCTGAGCGTGGCGGAGAACTCGGGCCAGGTGAACTACGAGGACTGGACGCAGACGCTCTGCCTGACCGGCACCAAGTACGAGATCGACATGGGTGCCTCCTCCGGCTACTGGGAGTCCAACTCCTTCATGTACGTGAACGCGCTGCTCTACGGAAGCGAGTACGAGACCATCGCGCGTCTGCGCTACGACGTGGGCGTAGGCGTCCCCACCGACCGCATCTTCAACGCGCAGTGGGCCGTGGCGCCGCAGCAGGCCTGGCAGTACAAGATGGGCGAGGTGCCCGCCAACTGGCAGACGGAGGCTGGCTGGACGACCGCTTCGATCGGCTCCTTCCCCGCGTCGACCAACCAGATCCAGCTGTACAAGAACACCTTCACCGTGGCCTCTCTGGACAACGTGGCGGGCTTCACCCTCTCGCTGCGCTACATCTACGGCTGCGTGGTGTACATGAACGGCCAGGAAGTGTTCCGCAACGGCGTGAACGGCGATCTGACCGCCGCCTCCATTGGTCTGAACGCGTACACGAACCTGCTGTACCACCAGATCTCGCTGCCCGTGAAGACCATGGCCGTTGGCGATCAGCCCTCCGTGAACTACCTGCAGCAGGGCTCCAACACCATCGCCATCGCCATTGTGGCGCAGACCGCCTCGCAGACGAACTCCGTGTTCGACTGCGCGGTGCGCCTGGTCCTCGCTGGCTCCCGCGTGTTCGACTACACGCTCACCCGCAACGCCGTCAACGCCAACGGCGCCTACGCGCTGCACCACTACAAGTTCTACGAGATTAACGGCGCCTCCTGCACGAACAACCTGGACGTGACCTTCGACAACGACCGCCGCGAGTGGCTGTCCTCGGTGACGCTGTACCTGTACTACACGCAGACCGACCGCTACGTGCAGGGCTTCACGCTGAAGGCGCGCAACAGCAACGTGGAGGAGTGGACGATTATCAAGGAGGTGACGGGCCTGACCTGGTCGCTGGCCGGCGAGCACAAGAAGCTCTGGCTGGAGAACAGCAAGCCCTACAACCAGTACCGCTTCGAGAACTTCAACGCGGGCAACTTGTGCAACTGGAGACTGGGCACACTGGACCTGTCGATGGACGCGATTCCCGCGACGGTGCCCGAGCTGTCCTACCCGACGCCCATCGTGCTGAGCAAGGACGTCGAGATGGGCGAGGTGTACCCCGCCAGCGAGCTGTACTATGAATTCTCCGTGACTCCCGCGCTGCCGACGGGCCTGGCGCTGGACCCGTTCAGCGGCAAGATCTCCGGCACGGCCTCCGGCGGCATCGCGGGCGAGGTCAAGGGCAATGTGAACTGGAGCAGCACTGTGCAGGGGAAGATCACCATCTCCAGCTGCTACTCCACCGGCGAAGCGGGCAGCGCCGTATTCGGCACGGTTGACACTGCTTCCTCCGAGATCTCCAAGTGCTATTATCTGAACACGCTGGCTGCGGACGCGAACGCCGAAGCGCTGAACGAAGCTGACCTCAAGGACGCCGACCTGTCCGACGCGTTCGGCCCGGTCTGCGGCGGCTATCCCGCGCTCAGATGGCAGACCGATGTGACCTTCCACGAGGCAAGCAGCGAGGGCACGGTCACGGCTCCGCTGTGCACTGTGAAGGGCTACACCAGCTACTCCTGCAGCAAG
>ERZ827156.2550-NODE-2550-length-18433-cov-4.479704_pt1 | contig 18433 bp, 21 predicted proteins | sample MGYA00519919_ERZ827156 | MGnify/ENA primary metagenome ERZ827156 (study PRJEB31778, sample SAMEA3449269) | human gut metagenome | biome: human gut; feature: human-associated habitat; material: faeces | place: United Kingdom | collected 2010/2012 ... | reverse complement strand
GAGGAGGAGAGTGAGGAGGAGCCAAGGAAGAAGGCGTGGTAGTGTTGTTTAGGGTTGTGTGTTTGTTGGAGTATGATTTTGTAATGGTTTGTGGGATGAAGGGCTCGGACAATTCAGTATTCCCTTGATGCGAATCGTCACATGGAATGTGAATGGAATTCGCTCTCTCATTAAGGAGTACGGTTCAATCGATGCGGTCTTTTCGCGATTGAACGCCGACATTGTCTGCTTCCAAGTGCCTCCTTTTCCTTTTTCTTCAGTGTAGGAGAGCCGAATTGGAACGAATGATATTACAGCGGACCTGATCCCTGATGGGTACGACGCGTTTGCTAGTTCTTCGTCAAAGAATGCCGGCTATGCGGGAGTCATGACATTTACGAGAAGTCCAATAAAACCAGCACATTCATATTCCTCCTTGTTGGAGTATCGCTCGCTTTCCGTTTCCTGACCCTTAGAATTATCAATTTGCTTTCTCTAACGGATGAGGATGAGGAATTGGATTCTTTCGTGGAAGAGGCGGACAGTGAGGGACGCGTGATTCTCTCCTCTTTTGATAACGGGTTTGTGCTTAACGTGTATTTTCCTGCGAATACGGAGTGATAGTACTGTGTTAGATATGACGATTAGTGAAAACAACGAAGAGAGGATTGCTTTTCGAACGAAATTCTATTCCGTGATGAAGCGCGTTATCCAGCAGCTGCAAGCGTCCCAGAAGCACCTGATCGTGGTTGGGGACTTCAACACCATTTGCGGACTGTACGATTCTGCCTACATGAAGTACGACGTGGAGAGCAACGGCTTCGTTGAAACGTTTCGCTCCATGTCCGATTGGCTTGAATCTCTTCTCTTTCCGGAATCGTTGTTCCATCTATTCCCATTCATGGTAGAGAAGAGGGATGTGGCATGGTGGACGTTTTCCGCTATAAGCACCCCGATGCGACTGATGCGTACACCTGCTTCAACACCAAGGTTGGAGGCCGAACCAACAACTTTGGAACGAGAATTGACTACATCCTCTGCGATCCTGGGATGAAGGACCACCTCACGGAGTGCATCATCCGAAGTGAGCTGAATGGAAGTGATCACTTGGCGGTGAGTGCAGGTTGACTTCAAACGTGCGCTTGAACAGTAGATGTGGATATCGTGTTTTCGTCGGAGAAGCCGTGCAGCGGACTACGACAGCGTGTTGGGCGTCAGCAGAAGATCCACAGTTTCTTCCAGCGAAAGACAACAAACAGCACTGTGGTGAAGAGGAAAAGAGAGGAGAAGGTGGAGTTGGAGGATGGAGTGTGGGCGTGCGGACAGTGTACGTTCCACAATCCCACGGAAAAGGAGTACTGCGAGATGTGCGGAGCGAAGCGAAGGAAGAGAGAGAAGGAGGGAACGGAACGAATCGATTGCTTGTTTGGCGGGAAACGAAGCCACGTGGAAAAGGTGGTGCCGCTGTGCTCGGGGCACCATCTTCCGTGTGTTCGTCACCAAGGTGGGAACAGGAGTGTTATGTGAGCGATAGTTCAAAAGGAGGGAAAGAACAAGGGGCGTTTTTTCTTTTGCTGTCGTCTGCCCATCGGGCTGAAGAGCGACCCGAACGCGCGATGCAACTTCTTCCAATGGGACGAGTAGAAGTGTTTCTTGTCATTTTGGATGTTTGTTCAACGCGTTTCCCTTGCCGTTGAATGCAGAATGAAACAGTGTATAGTGAGGGTTTGCCGCAGGGAGAGGAGGATGATGCATAGCCAAAGTGGACATCATGTGCGAGTTCTTTGAAGTAATCATCCATCAATTCTTCTACTACTCTCACTACTACGAGAACAGTAGTCGCTATTGGATTTCTGAAGGGCGTAGTGTTCTACGACCGCAAAATGAAATACGGGACTGTCATTTATGTCTGTCGCGTACAAGAGGTTGTGGATTACGTGAAGGAGCTGGTTTCCAGTCTCCGCAAGTGGATGTTGCGCGTAGCCGTGTTGTTGCTATTTCATGCGCAGAATGTCTTGAAAGCCGTGTCGCTCACCATCCACGATATCGAGGGACGGGAGATTGAGTCCTTCGTGATCATACAGTCAGAGAATACGCTGCGGGTTACAGACGCGATTGACTTTGATAGAGTGAGTTTTAAAGCGCCTATTCACAGTAGCTCGAGGAATCGCTACGGAGCACGCTTCTGCTGTTTTCTGCTACATCCTTTTGCCCATCCTTGCCAGGTACAGTCGCTTCTTCGCGTTGAGAGCAGACAATGCCCAGTTCTCGGTCAGCATCGATACCAACAAGGAAACGGAGCCCAAATCGATGGACGGATGGGAGTTTGTCGGAGGTGTAAGGGCAGTGGAGGGTTTGTGTTGTAGAGCGATGAATCCTTTCCGGTCTTTTCCCATCCCGAAAACAAGTCCATTCACAGCGTGTCTACCGTGTTTGCCGGATTCTCCTCCTACCAGTTCTTTGTGTCCCTGGAAAAGAGTGACGACAAGGGGGGATGGCTTGTTTGTTGAAAAAGGACACCAATCATACAAGAGTAGATGTTACAATGGAAATGAGCTCGTCAACCTGATCGTCCGTCATTCTCTCTGGGCACTCCTCAACGATCTACGATTAACTGCGTAAAGAAGAGGGAACGATGTGCACGTCAACAGGCTGTACAGGAACGATGTTCATCATCTGCATCTTTTCGTTTGGCGTGAACTTGATATTGTTGCGCTGCTCAAATTCCTGGAGTCTTCCCAAAAAGGTTTCCATCCTATTGGTGATTCGTAATGCCAGAAACGCACTTCTCCTGAGTCAAATGGCCAGCCGGCGTCATCTCCAGGTAACGCGTGACTGTTCGGCGGACCCAGTTATACTCATCACAGCGGGACTTGTGCTTCTCCTCTCCGCTCTCTTGCAGACAATGGAGCACTTCCGCGTTCGTAATCAGTGAAATGTCTTTGGAACTACTTGCTCACGTATCGCATTCCCAACCGCCTACATTTCCATGAGAAGAAAGAGGATTGGTAACAAACACAGCCACATTACTTCTTCTCCTCCCCGTCCATGCTCGAAAACATCCTCTTCCCGAAGAAGTCGGCCATGACTCCAAACCCGTCCTTCCCCTGCTTCAGCTACGCATCAGCTCCCTCTCTCTCCCGTACAGCCCGATAGAACTCCTCCTCCGTCGGCGCAGGTGCCAGCATCAGGTACGGCCTAGCCCTCACTCCCCTCCACAGCGCCCACTTGAACTTGTAGGCGCAGCGCGAGCAGCCGCTGTTCTCCTCAGGCAGACACGACAAGTGATAGGAGTGCCCGCACAGGAAGTGCACCGCTGGCAGTTCCAGCGGCAGGTTGCAGTTGGCGCACTTGTTCGCCTGGAAGATGCGCGCGCCGGACATGAGCGACTGGATCTCCTTCTTGAGGCTCTGGTTGCTGAGCGTCACGTCGTCGATGCGCTCCTTGTCCTATGCTTCACGCTCCACGCTGACCGCCACTGTCTGGATGATGCCGCGTTCCTTCTGCAGCGAGCGCGTGATGAACTGCTGCACCATGCTGACGGTGACGCGCTCGTTCTGGCTCAGAATCTGCAGCGCGTACAGGATGGGCAGCACCTGGTTCCGCTCAATATAGTTCAGGATCTGCTGCAGCAGCGGCAGATCCACCGTCTCCGCCCGCGCGAGCACCATCAGCAGCTCGATCCACAGGTTGTCCGCGCCGCTCTGCATCTCCTGGCACAGCGACACGATGGCGGGGAAGTCCTTCATGGCCAGGTAGTGCTGCAGCAGCAGCGAGTACATGCCCATCTCCTTGTACAGGAACAGCTGGCCCTCCTGATGCTCGTACGACTGCACCAGCACCAACGCCTCCTCCTTGTCGTACTGCGCTTCCGGCTGCGTCAGCGTCTTCATCACCTTCTCGTGCGCCCGCGCCTTCGCCTCGCCCTGCGCCGCCTTCTCCTCGCGCAGCTGCAGCTCCAACAGCGTGTTCCACGTGGAGGTGTCGCAGGGCTGCGCTCGCTGCGTCACCTGCTCCAGGAACTGCTGCAGCAGCTCTATGTGGCCCGCGAACAGCGGGATGTACTGCGACGGGTTGCCGTACACCGGCGCAATCGCGCTCTCGCCCAGCGTCGCCAGCAGCGCCGGCGCCGCGGCGCTCAGCGACACGGAGGCCTTGAGACTGCGGCGCGAGCGCAGCGAGTACCGGATGTGCTGCCGCAGCGACGACAGCGGCGGCTGCGGCGTCAGTGATCCCAGCGGCGCTGGCAGTACGGGTGTGGTGGGTGCCGAACGGTCCGAAGGAGTGACAGTGGTGGTGGGCACGGGCGTGGTGGCGGGCGTGGGCGGCACGGGCGTGTCGTCGTCGGGCAGCGGCTGGTAGTCGATGCAGAGCGTGGTGATGAGGGCGCAGGCCTGCGCGGGCACGTGGTCCAGCAGAGAGCGGCCGAACAGCTGCAGCGCCGTCTCCGCGTCGGGGAAGGCGAGATGGCTATGCCTCAAATCCGGCGGGCGAGCGGACTTGATGTAGGCGACGGCGCCTTCAAAGTCGCTCTTCTTCTCGATGAGGATGCGGAGATAGACAGTGTGGAGCTCGTTCTTCTTGGCGAGGAACAACGCTTCGTCGTCGCAGCCGCAGTTCGAGAGTACCGTGATGGCCGTGTTCACGTCGAACTTCATGTCTAGGGGTCAGCGAGTATCAAGGCGATTACTGTCCTTGTCCGCGTACACGAACTCCTTCAGCTTTTCCTGCTTGTTCAGCTTCGAGTAGCAGTTGATCAGCAGCGTCGTGTGCTCGCTGTTGGCTAGGCCCTGCTTGTGCAGCGCCTCCAAGTACTCCGTCAGGTTGGGCAGCTGCTTCGCGTCCAAGAACTTGCGGATCACATATGACGGCTCAATCACGCCGATGGTCTTCTCGTACCTATGCCTCACGCCCACGCCCCAGCAGCACTCCACCACCGCGTCGCTGAAGTTGCCCTGCTGATAGAGATAGTCGCCATAGCTACTTCTGAGGGCGTGCCAGAAACCGGACAGTTTATGGATCTCCACGATACTGCCGTAGTACAGGTTGTTGTTGTGCGCGAGCGTCAGCGCCACGGAGAACAGCTTCTGCTGGTACAGCGCGTGCAGCTTCGTCTGCAGGTCCAGCTTGTGCAGGCAGAACACGGAATGTTCCGCCGTGGTCACAAAGATGTCGCCCCATTCCGTGTACACCGCTGTGATGGGCTCGCTCTTCTGATCGCTACACGTCACGTCATAGCGCAGCGCTCACCGCAGCACGGGGCCTTGGTACTCGATGAAGTGCGCTTGCATGTTGTAGATGGTGATGCGCTCGACGTCCTCGTGTGTGTCGCTGACGAAGATACAGTCCTTGAAGCTCTGCACGAACTGCTTCTTGCCCGGCACGCTGTAGCACCCGCACTCCTCGCCGTTACGGTAGCGGTACAGCCCGGCGTCGCGGCCCACGATCAGTTCGTGCTGGTCGGTGATGCAGCTGCAGCCGGGCTCGGAACCCACGGTGTCGCTCAGCGATGTGAATGTGATGATGCGACGAGGTCCCAGCGTGATGGAGAAAACGCCTGTGTGGGTGGCGGAGACGCAGTATAGGAAGAGGGTGTTGGGATTCTAGCAGTGATCGCGCGATGCCGAGATGACCTCAGAGGGGGCGAAATACAAGCCGGTAACGGGCTCGCTGAGGTTCGTCTCGATCGAACTGGGCTGAATCCACTTCATGCGCGACACATCTCCCTACGATGAACCACGGAGTCAGAACTCACCTGCAGATAAAACAGGAGTCCACTACGACAGCCGACGCACAACATGTCGTTGTCCTCATCGACAGCGAGGGACGTGATGATCTCCGTAGAGGAGGAGGGGAAGAAGGAGAAGGTCCGCAGACAGACAGGGTTGTCGGACTCGTCCAGCGTGTTCATCTTCCACAGCTTGACCTCATTGCGGATACTCCCTTCTGGCGAGGAAACCGTGTTGGCCAAGCACAGATCCTTCAAGATCCAGTCGTAGTGAGAATTTGCCGCCAGGGAGGCGCGATAGCGGTTCGACACTTCCCGAGAATGAGCAATCTCCGCCTCCGCACGGTTATCAATATCCGAGCTGATAGTCAGCAGAATGCTCGATGATTTGTACTAGAAATGAGCCTCGGACAGCACGACCGTACATAATAGGCGAAATTGATGCATCCTGAGTGCGCCTGAAACCGCTTCAGGGAATAATTCTGGTTACATATCGTGATACCGCCCTCAGAATCTGCGAAGAGCAGCTGGCCATTGCCCCCGGCCACACACGTCACATCCACGGCCTATGCATAACGCACGCGATTCACCTATAAAATACCTGCAAGGCGAACAGGCTGCTGGTCGGACTGTCTGTCTGAAGCAATTCCGAAACAAAGAAATTGAATCTCCTCCACATGCCGAATTTGAGTGGTCTGTTGCAATGCAGAGTGCAAAAGAGCAAGGGAAGCCAAGAAATGAAGACGCCGAAACACCCTCAAAATCGAGCCTTTTATTGGACTTCTCATTTCTACCCAACAAACAGAGTACGCGTAAACGCAATGCACTAATACTCCTGGTTTCCGTACTACGCATCACCCGTCTCATCCACGCTCACATAATAGGTCTGATCCTGGAGATGATAAAACCCAGAAGACTTGATATTCGTTCCCTTCAGTTCGACTATGAATCACATCGGCTCGCAGCCACCACTCATCATATTCACATCGTAGCTCTTGTCGTCGTTTACCTTCATGTCCAGCACTCCCTTCACCTCCTGTCCGATGTTCACGGCGATCGGGTTCTCCAGGCAGAAGCGGCACTGGTACCAGTGCGTGCCCGCAGAATAGGGAGCCGTGGAGAGAACGATCTCGGCGGACGTTCCCTTGAAGTTGACGTCGAACCAGCACGCCAGTCCGTGGAGAAGAGCTATGAGTGAGTCCTTGATGCAATAGCAACAGGTGGACGTGATGACGAACTCGAAGGGAATCTGGATGTGGTGAAGAGACTCCACACTATCCTTCTGGAAATCGATAATGTGCGTCGTAGTCGTCGCCGTGATCAACGACTCCGTCGGAATGTAGCCGACGACGGGCTGATTGAACACCTCGCGCTGGGCGTCCGCCTTCAGCGTGCTGATGTCGAACCCGTAGAAGTCCTCCTGGTTCCAGAACTTGGACTTGCCCTTCATCTCCTTGTAGAGTCCGTCGTCCGAGAAGACGGACAGGTACAGCGTTCCAGTGGAGGGGAACATGAGGCCGTCCGGCTTCAGGAAGCGATCTCTCGCCGTAATGTAGCTTTCGAGCATGCGCTCATGAACAAGGCAGAATCCCATCGGTTCTGAGATGATCACGTCCACCTTCTCCGGAATGGTGACCTCCTCGACCTTGCCGAGGATCACTTGAATGACTTCGTCGAATCCATTGGCTTTCACGAGGCGGCGCGCGTAGCGCACCATTCCGCTGCATTCCACGGCGTACACCTTCTTGGCTCCCGCTTGGGCCGCAAACAGAGAGAGAATGCCGCTTCCCGTCCCCACATCCAGCACAACCTTTCCCTCGAAATCGGAGATATTGTAAGACACGGCATTGTAGTAGGTTCCAGTGCGGGTCGAATCCTGCAGCATGTTCTGCTGATGGGCCAGCTGGCCATAGAATCGGTAGAAGGGGTGCTCCTTCTCTGCAACGGCAACTTCTCCTTTCTCCATTTTGGTTTTCTTAGCCATCCGAAAGCGGCCCTTTTTCCGGAATCAAGTGTGTCGCGCTTCAGTCTAAGAATAACATCCTTTCTGGTCATGAATACACAGTACTATGAATCCCTAGTCAACCAGTACTTGGATCAGGTTTTGTGTTGTGCTGGATGATGAGGTAGTACCAAAGATTCAAGGAGAAAGGCGATTTGCAGAATCAGATCAATGCGCTGAACAAGGTCATCGAGAATATAAACCTGTTGGTGAACTGTGCGCCTCCGTCACAGTGGCTACCCGCTGTCGGTGTTATCCATAGAAAGCAAACGTATCTAACTATGTTAAAGCGTCCCAGTGCATTACGGGATCAACTCATCGCCCAATGGAAGAGCAGCGCTCCTTCTTCTCCGAGTCGTATTCCCTGTCGTGCGTTTTGAGTGTAGAAACGGGTAACATCACGATTCCATCCGTCTCCACTCTCCCAGTGCGCGGAGCCATCTCGTCGTCAAACGCATCGAGTGAGTATGTAACGGAGCAGCCGATGAACGGTGTTCCTAGAGTACCGCTCATTACCACCTTACCGAGTGTCGCGAACGTAACGCCCTACTCAGTGAATGGTGCGAAGGAGAGACGGAAGGAGAAATACATTGATCGCAACCTAACGCAGAGCGAGGTGGATTTCCTCAGACGCACTTCGACCATCAACGGAACCGATTACCTGCCATGGATGGAGGAGGATGCGTTCGATTTCAACGACAAAGCCGTGTTCAACGACCCCTTCGATTACCATGTTGCAGAGAAGCACCTGAAGCGGGGCTGCTACTTCGAATATCCCAGCAACATGTTCGGCAACCCGGAGGTGATTAAGGGCAACCTGGATCCCTTCTCTGTGCAGCAGGTGCGCGCATGTTGTTCTCCTCATCCACAGAACCACGTAGCGGACTGCACCATCGTCTCGTCCATCATTTCCTGCGCCAATCACGAGGTCCGCTTCCACCGACCGCTCATCACCGGAATCATCTATCCCCAGCGGAACGGCGTCCCCGTCTACAACCCCAAGGGCAAGTACATTGTGAAACTCGTCTTCAACGGCATTCCGCGCCGAGTCACCATCGATCATCGCATTCTCGTGACCTCCCAGAAGCAGCCGCTGTGCACCTACTCGGACAAGATCGGCGAGTTGTGGCCGATTTTAATAGAGAAGGCCTTCCTGAAGGTGCATGGCGGGTACAGCTACGACGGCGGCAACGGCGGGCAGGACACCTACAGCATCACCGGCTGGATCCCCGAGAACCTGCTGCTGGACGACCTGAGCGACGACGAGGCGAGCCACCGCTGGGACCGCACCTGCAAGGCGTTCAAGTGAGTGTGGGTGGGCGTGGTGAGGAGCAGCTACGGCGACTGCATCATCACGGCGGGCACGCGCAGCCTGAGCGAGGAGCAGGAGAAGCGCTACGGCATGGTGTCCGGGCACTGCTACTGCGTCGTCCGCGTAGCAACAGGCGACAGCGCTGAAGCGTAGATGGAGGAGGTGGAGGGCCGTCGCCTCCTGCAGCTCCGCAACCCCTGGGGCAGCGTGTCGTGGAAGGGCGCCTTCAGCTACGCCGACCGCGAGCACTGGACGCCCTCGCTCGTCGCCGTGGCGTCCGCCGCTCCGCCTCACGCGTAGAAGCTGTGTCCCGACTACCAGCGCCGCGTGGCCGCACCGGACTACGACGACGGACTGTTCTGGATGGAGTTCGCCGACTTCCGGCGCTTCTTCCGCAGCTTGTGCGCACGGGCGCGCTGACTCACACGTAGCAATGTGAACTGGTCGTCGTCGCTGCTGGACCGCTCGATCACCTACCACAACTTCTACACTAACACCTACCTCGGCCTGACCTCCGACGCGCGCAACATGAGCGGCTGCCCGCAGTACGTGCTGGACGTGACGAACGCCACCAGCAGCAGCTACCCCGTGTACGTGATGGTGTCGCGCCACTACACGCGCTACGAGGACCTGCTGGGCAACGAGCACTACAAGGTGCTGATGTCGCTGCAGGTGTTCGAGACCGAGGGCCCGTGCCTGATGGTGAAGCAGGCGGACGCGAAGGCGATGCTCTGCCCGGAGATTGTCTACACGAACATCCCGTACGACATGTGCCGCATCCTGGTGGCGCCGGGCCACCACGTCTATTCCATCGTGCTGCAGACCCTGAAGCAAACCCCGATCAACCTGCAGAAGTTCGGCTTCACGCTGCAGGCGCGCTTCAACAGCATCATCTCGGGCTTCATGAAGCCTATCAACGAGTACCCCCAGTACCACTTCAACTACCGCGTCGCCGGCAAGTGGGAGGGCGACAACGCGGGCGGCCGCTCCTCACTGGCGTCCTTCTCGCAGAACCCGATGTACAGCATTACGGTCACACGGCCCACCTTCATGCACGTCCGGCTGGAGGTGATGGACAACTCCTCGCTCAGCGTGTTCCTGCGCCTGCTGCGCCGCAGCGACGCCGAGAAGCGGCTCTTCTTCCACAAGAACTGCGTGCTTGACGCCGAGGCCTTCACCTCCGGCGCCTGCATGCTGCGCGGGCAGGTGGACCCCGACGAGTACGTGCTGGTGGCGGCGACCTACGACCACGGCGAGTTTGGCAAGTACATCATCACATCGCGGTCGTCGCTGCCGCTGGAGATGCGGCCGCTGCAGGAGAAGCACATCCCGCTACCCATTCTGGGCGACGACCTGCCCTACGTGTACAGCATCATCGACTCCATCGACGCCTGCGTGACCGGACAGTCCGTGGTGGGGCCCCAAGGATTCCGACGGGCGAAATAGTGAGCGAAAAGAGGGCGAGATGAGGCGTAGTTGCCGCGTGGTGACGGACACGGAGTGCGTGGTCAGCATCACGCTGGTGGTGACGCTGGGCAGTTTGCCGGTCATTGCCGTCTTCCTCGCGCCGAACGGACAGCATCCCGCCTCGATGCAGATCAAGGACGCGATCATGGCCTCTTCACTGCGGGATCAGATTAGCGATACGCAGCTGATCTGCAACCTGAAGCCGGGAACCTACATGGTATCGTACGGTCTACAGGACACCAACCAGGCCGACGCTCAACTGACGCTCTATGCCAGCAGTCCGCTCAAGTTCTTTTGGTCTGTTTGTTCAGGAAACACGGAAGGACTGCAAATCGGCGCGCAACTGTTGGACGAGGTAGGGGTCGCTCCACCGCTTCTCTATGCAAGAGAGAAGGTCCTGCGCATGGCACTTCTGCAGCACGCGCTTGATGAAGAGATCCTCCTTGTCCCGCTTCATCCGAGGATAAAACACTGCAATCACTGCCTCAGCGAGAGCACGTCCTTCAACACGTTTCAGCAGTTGGTCCAGCCAGAGGACATCCACTTCTTTCAGCGTGCTCAATACCTCAATCCACTGGATGCATGTTAAGAACTACAGTGGATAGGATCGAAAAGGAATACACGGCATTCGGTGAGCAGGGAGTCGGTCGGAATGTGTTGCTGCTTCAAACAGTTTGAAATCCGGTCGACATCCGATTTTGAGTGAGGATGTTGGTGTCGGAGCAGACACTCGTAATGGAGCAACTCCCTCTCGTCGTACGAGGGAGTGGGTATGATCATTCGATCGAGTATGTCTTTATCCGTTTGAATGCGCTATTCGTAATCCAAGTGCGGAGAATCAACATCGGTCTCGAAATAGGCGCCGATCAGTTCCTCATCGGTAACAGGAATGGGAAGGAACTCACAGACGCCGCCATTCTCTGCATCCTCGTTGGCCTCTATGTCTCACATTGAACTGCACAGAGGCACTTTCCACAATGGCTACAAGCTCTTGGTTCAGCGTATTCCAGTCCATCAGTCGAAATGAAGAAAAGAGTGAAACGAGTCCACATCTGCTCAGAGCGCACAGGGTGGAATGCGGATAGGAGTACACCGCAATAAACAACCCATTTCGCCAAACCATCATTCGTTTCCATAGGATCGGTCATGGATATTCTGAAGCAGCTTGCACCGTTGTACCGTAAGCACGAGGATATCTCGCTCCAGGACATGGATGAGTCTGATTTCTTCTACACGGACCATACTCTCCACTTTTGTACTCCTGTGAATTAATTTCGTTAGTGCATAGCGTCGGAGAGTGTGAGTTACTCGGAGCTGGCGTCTTCCCTGACTTCCTCCATGAAGTTGGATAGTTTCGTTTGACATGTGACATCATGGCTAGTCAACAGGAGGGAAACGGTTTCTCAGGAGCGCTTCGAGGAAGAAGTGGATTCGCTGTTCAAGCAAGTGCCACAGCCCCCGTTCCGTAGCATCGTTACCGGAGCCTATGCGTGCATCACAGACATTCCTCCAATCCTGATGTGCGACAATGAGACCACGATGCTCTTCGAAGAGTAGCGCCATCCCCATCCATTTACTCTAGACTGCTCTACGGCACCAAGACGGTGGACGAGCTCGTCAACACAGACACCACCGTGCTTCTCGAGCGCTTCCTCTACATGCGTCCCGAACTCATCTGCAACTCTTTCGTCAACTCCATCCGCGCCCTGCACGACGACGTACGCGCCCTCGCCCGGCTCACCCGCAGATCCCCTCCTTCGAGGTGACGCCCCGCTGCACGCTCTTCGCTCAGTCCAAGCTGTCCCTGTTTGAGGTGTACACTATCTCCTTCACACTCATCAACCACTCCTCCTCCCAGCAGGTCGTCCGCATCGAGCCCATCCCCAGCGTGGAGGACGTGCACTTCTCCATCACCGTCTCCGACCAGGGTGGCCCCCACGATTCGGGCTCACGCCTAGAGGTGGTGATCAAGCGCGGCAAGAGCGCCGTGGTGGACGTCTCGATTCAGTTCACGCAGGTGGGTGTGAGTGGCTTCTTTCATCTCAGCGCTCCACCAAGCTGTCGAAAATCATCCTGTTTTCGTCCGACTCGACGCGCGATTTCGTGCACATTTCGGCCACGTCGAAGGCGAAGGTGTTCGGCATCAACCCGGTGTTCCTCCCCGCGGTGAAGGATGGCGGGGTTACCGTGCCGAAGATTCTGTTCCTGCTCAAGAAGCGGTTCTTGGAGCTGAAGGGCGAGTGTGTGGTGGGCGAGGAGGGGAAAAATGAGGGGTAGAAGGGGGTCTTCCGGGTCTCGTGCAGCAAGGAGGAGGGGGAGAGGGTTGCCCGTCTGATTGACGAGAGCGGCGATCGAGCGCACGAATCGGAGAATGTGGCGGTTAACGACGTTCACGTCCTTGCCTTCCTGATTAAGGTGTGGGAGTGGCGGAGTCTTCATCGTAGTACTTCTATCGCTCGATGCCCACGCTGATTCTCAATACCATCGATGTGTCGACAATGAAGACCTGCTTGGAGTACAAGGTTTCTTTGTCTCTTAGGAGTGATGGGTAGGACTGCCAGCCCTATCTGGATGCCCTAAACCAATCTTCCCGCGATCTGCTGATGTGGTTCGTTTCGCTCATGGCGCGGGTCAGCTCCAACTGCGCGTCGACGAGCATGAACGAGAATGCCTGCGCCCGCATCCTGGCTCCCAATGTGTTCACGGTGGAGGACATCGTGGAGTACAACCGGATGCTTCCCATTGTGACGTCGTTTTGTGAGGTGCTGATCGTGCACGCCGCGAAGCAGCACTAACTGTATACCATATTTGTGTCCTGTTTGTGCGTTCACACGATCAAACCGTTTTTCGCAGTCTGTTGAGTGCATAAATGAACAGGAAAAAGCGCTCCACGCCCTCAACAGTGATTCCCTCTCTCCTCGGTGATATTTAGTACTATTCCAATCCCAAATGGGGGCAGAAGAAGGCGCGCAAATCGTACACCCCGTTTAACCCAAATGGTGCCGCGTTTGCGAGGGGCGTGACAAGTAGTCTATTTATCAAAGCAGGCGAAGGAGCAGCAAGCCAGGCAAACTGTGTATGTGAGCTCCGATATGGATAGTCTAGAGCAGGCGATTGATCAACTGACGCAGAAGAAACAAGCGCTGGAGAAGAAGTCGATGGAGGAGAAGCCCAGTTCCGACATCGTCGTCATGAACGGCGAGAAGTACGTCTTGAAAGGAAAGACGATGGAGAAGTACATAGATAAGAAGCGCAGCGCTCCGAGCGACGGGGCCATCTGTCTAGACTTCTGTAAGTACGGGAGCTGCAACAACCCGAACTGTCCCAACAAGCATGACCGAAATCTGGTGCGTTTGTGTCCTGCCTTTCTGCGAGTGGCGTTGGGAGCGGATGTTGAGTGTAGGGGAGCTGCTCAAACGAGAGCTGCAAGCTGAATCACATGATGAACGTCGATCTGCTTCCTCTGTGCGTCTTCTTCCTGAAGGGGAACTGCACCAACGAGTCGTGTCACTACCGCCACGAGCGCGTTCATATGTCTCTCTCCTCTGAGTGTAGGTTCCCGATTCGACGCCTGTTTGTCGCAACTTCAACGCCGGGTACTGCAAGGACGGTGCGAAGTGTCCCTTCAAGCATATCTACGCGAGAACGGGCTGGGGTGGGGCCTGATGCGTAGTGGGGGAGTCGGAGAAGCCAGTCAGCGTGAGTGTGGACGTTCGGAGTTACCTTCCGAGCTTCATGAAGTTTGGGGAGGCAACTGTTGGTTGGAGTGTTTGTTGCATATCGTCTCCTACGAGACTTCTTAACAAGTGAGTGAGAAACCCTCCCAAGTCAATGAACAACCCTTCACAAATCTGTGAATAACAAACAAGAGCCACCTACAGCTTCTTGAACATATCTAGCATGCGACGAGTAACATAGAAACCTCCGCCGATGTTGATGGCGGCAAAGATGATGGCGACCAGCGACACCCAGAAGGAGATGGAGTTCACGGGGTCCACCGCCTGGAACATCGCGCCCAGCACCACCACGCCCGAGATGGCGTTGGTGACGCTCATCAGCGGCGTGTGCAGCGACGGCGTCACGTTCCAGATCGAGTTGTAGCCCAGCACCACCGACAGCGCGAACACCATCAGCTGCGTCGTGAACGTGGGCGGCAGGAAGAAGCCCACGATCGCCAGCAACACGATCATCGCAACCACCGACACGGTGCGGCGGCCGTCGTCCGAGAGCTTCTGCTGCGGCAGGATCGGCACCGACTTGGTGGTCTTCTTCACCACCGGCTTGACCGGCGCGGGCGCGCTGACGGCGGGCGGCGGGTAGGAGACGACACCGTCGTGGCAGACGAGCATCGAGCGCACGATGTCGTCGCCGACGTCGATCTTGAACTGCTTGGCGCCGCCCAGGTGCTCCATGAGGCGGAAGATGTTGTTGGCGTACATCTCCGAGGCGATGCGCGACATGCGGCAGGGCAGCTGCTTGTAGCCGATGATCGTCACGCCGTTGTGTACCACCACCTTGCCCGGCTCCGTCAGCTCGCAGTTGCCGCCCGTGCGCGCCGCCAGGTCCACGATCACCGAGCCCGTCTTCATCGCCTCCACGTGCTCGCGCTTCAGCAGCACCGGCGCGCGGCGCCCGGGGATGGCGGCGGTGGAGATGATCACGTTGCACTCGGCCGCCTGCTGCTTGAACAGCTCCATCTCCGCCGCGATGTACTCGGGACTCATCACCTTCGCGTAGCCGCCCGTGCCCTCGCCCGACTCCTTCACCGCCACCTTCAGGTCCAGGAAGGTGCCACCCATCGACTCCACCTGTTCCTTGCACACCGAGCGCGTGTCGAAGCAACGCACCTCCGCGCCCAGCGCCTTCGCCGCGCCGATCGCCTCGAGGCCTGCCACGCCTGCGCCGATGATCAGCATCTTGCAGGGGTCGTACTTGCCCGCGGCGGTGATCTGCTGCGCGAAGAAGCCCTCGTAGGCGGCGCAGGCCTCGATCACGGCGCGGTAGCCAGCGATCTTGCCCATGGAGGACAGCGAATCGAGCTTCTGCGCCGTGGTGGTGCGCGGCACGTTGTCCATCGCCAGCCATCTCACCTTCTTCTCCGCCAGCGTCTTGATCATCTCGCCGTTCTGCGCCGGCGACGCGTAGGACACCAGCAACTGGTCCGCGCGCAGCAGGTCCAGCTCGTCGGGCTGCGGCTCGTTCAGCTGCACGATGATGTCGCTCTGCGCGAACAGCTCCGCGTGCGGCACGATCTCCACGCCCACCTTCTCGTACTCCGCAGGGTCGAACTTGGAGGCGGCGCCCGCGCCCTCCTCCAGCAGCACCTTGAAGCCCAGCTTGCGCAGCTTGATCGCCACCGACGGCGTCATCGCCACGCGCGTCTCCTCCTCGCCCACCTCTTTCGGCACGCCCACCGTCATCTCCGTCGGGAACGCCGCGAAGTCGAACGCGTCCTCCTTCTTGACGGCCGCCGCGCTCGTCGCGCCCGCGTCGCGCGCCATGTCCTTGGTCTTGTCGCGCAACGCGGCGACGATGGCCTCCACGGTGTCCTTGGCGTTGCCGAAGCACATGTTGGTGTTCTCGAAGAAGAATAGCGGGTTCTCCACGTCCGCGTAGCCCTTGTTCATCGAGCGCTTGAACACCACCACGTGCTTGGACTCCCACACGCGGATCACCGGCATGCCCGCGATGGCGGATTCCGGGTCGTTTTCGGCCGCGGGGTTGACGGTGTCGTTGGCGCCGATGACCAGGCAGAGATCATTCTCAGCCATGGTGGGGTTCACCTCGTCCATCTCGTACACGATGTTGTAGGGCACGTTGGCCTCCGCCAGCAGCACGTTCATGTGTCCGGGCAGACGGCCGGCCACGGGGTGGATGCCGAAGGAGACGCTCTTGCCGACGCTGAGCAGCAAGTTAGTCATGTCCGAGACGGCGTGCTGCGCGTGTGCCACGGCCATGCCGTAGCCGGGCACGATCAGGATCTTCTTGGCGTCCAGCAGCAGGTCCGCCACGGCCTCCGGCTTGATGGGGAAATGCGGCTTCTCCGGCTCGTCCTTCTTCGCCTCCTTCTTGGCGGCGCCCTCGCCGAAGCCGCCCGCCAGCACGTTGAGGAGCGAGCGGTTCATGGAGAGGCACATGATGTAGGAGAGGATGCAGCCGCTGGAGGCGACGATGGCGCCCGTGATGATCAGCAGGTTGTTCTTCAGCATGAAGCCCGCGCAGCACCCGCTGATGCCCGAGAAGGCGTTCAGCACCGAGATGACCACCGGCATGTCCGCGCCGCCGATGGGCAGCACAAAGAACACGCCGTAGATGCAGGAGATCACCACCAGCAGGATGATGAACACGTAGCCCAGATCGCCCACATCGATCACCGGCTCCATGACCCGGCGCACGTCGCTGACGTAGTAGGAGGACAGCCCGGAGAGCACCATCAGCACGACCGCCACCAGTACCAGGAAGATGTTCCAGAATCGCTGGCCCTTGATCGTGACGTTCTTGTACTTGCCGTCCAGCTTCTGGCAGGCGATGATGGAGGCGATGAAGGTCACCGTGCCGATGAAGATGCCCAGCTCCATGAACACGATCTGGATGTTGGATTCAGCAACGGCATACTTCGCGTTCAGGAACGCGATGGCGCTGTGCATAAGATGAACCCAAATGACTCACTTCGGAGAGAAGTACAGGGCAATTCCCTCCAGCGCCGCCGCCAGGCCGCCGTACGCATTCAGAAGACCGACCAGCTGCGGCATGCCCGTCATCGCCACCGTATGGGCCATCCACTACGCAATGACCAGCGGCAAGGATCCCCACGATACCGATCAGCAGACCGATGAAGATCGCGATCGGGGGGAAGATCCAGGCGTGTGCATGCGTCCACACGTCCAGATACTCGGCTTGGTTGGAAAGGATACCCGTGCGGATGTACTGCATCAAAACGCAGATGAACATGCCAATGATGCCGAACCTAGGGCTCACCAGCCCCTCTACGACGCTCTACCAGTTGCCAGCACGGGCACTCTCCTGATGGCTCAGGCCGAGGATAGAGAAGATGAAAAGCACGGCGCTGCCCACGTACGCAACATCCGTGAAGGACTCCAGCATGGGAGCGACCGAAGTATTGGTAATCGCACTACCTAAAAGATGACACCTAATCCATGACGTGCATACTCATGTAGAAGTAGAACCGAAGGAATTTGAATCTGGCAATTGCACAAGCTTTGCTCTTCTCGAATTCGTTCATCCAATCATCTGCCTGATCGATGGCTAAGACGAGGGTCCAGATGGTTGTGAGATTGCATCTGCCGTATCCAAAATCTGCACTGTCCTGTCCTCTGACGTGCATTCGTGGTATCTGGTTGTCCTTGTCAATGGGCATCGATTCTTCATTCTGGGGAAGATTCGTGTATAGTCGCATTCTGCAGGTGTTTTCTGCATCCTAATGGGATAAAACCCATGTGAACTGAGAAATGACTTTTGGAACCCTATGGTGCTATTTACGCATGCTTAGAAGGCGCACAGCTGCTTCCTTTCTAAATACGAGTGATTCTGGTGATTCCTCTCTGAACGCTTCGCAGAGCCTCCTACACACAAGAGGCACACAGATGCTTCCCTTTCTGCCTCCCTGTCAACGCGCATGGCGCTTCTGGTCCGCACGTTCAGTTGTTATTGACAATCATGGTCACTCACACTGTACTGTTTTGCCTTTGCCAGTGGTCGATTTCAAAGGATTTGTGTGATTATTCATCAGAGTACGCGCGTGTTGCTTGTAGCGCCTGGCTACAGGTGGCTGGGTTATTCAGGGCGTCCGTTCTCACCATTTCTGTAGACATGTTCGAAAAGGAAGTCGTGATTGATTGCCGTGGACACACCATGGGCCGTCTTGCCTCTATCGTGGCCAAGGAGCTCCTCTCTGGCCAGAAGGTGGTTTGCGTGAGATGCGAGG
>ERZ827156.2548-NODE-2548-length-18441-cov-2.931633_pt1 | contig 18441 bp, 9 predicted proteins | sample MGYA00519919_ERZ827156 | MGnify/ENA primary metagenome ERZ827156 (study PRJEB31778, sample SAMEA3449269) | human gut metagenome | biome: human gut; feature: human-associated habitat; material: faeces | place: United Kingdom | collected 2010/2012 ... | reverse complement strand
CTTTGAGATTTTATCTATTACTTTATCTGGTGGATTTCCCAAAATTATTGATTGTGTCAAATCTGTTTGTAATGTTTTAATTAGTGCTTTTTTATTTTTCCAAATTCTATCAGAAAATGTTTGTTCATCTGTAGTCCAGGGTTTAGATATTATACTTTGTATTATGTCTAAATTTAATGTTGCAAATTTAAATGCTACATTTGAACCCTTTTGGAGCTCATAGGCTGTTTTATAGTAATTATCTCTGTATGTTTCTAGTATAAAATCATTTGTATTATTGCTTTCATCATAATACAACTTTTCAACTTGTTGTTGTATTTGTAATTCTAATGCCTCTAATCTAGAAATATGTATTTTTGAACTTGCATTTTCCAATTGCTTTTTCCAAATTAGATCTATTCCATTTTCTTCTCCATATTTTATATATTCTTGTACATCCCAGTTCAGTTCTTTCAGTTCATCACTATTCAGCCACTTTTTTGCTTCCTTTAAGCTAATTTGATTATTTACTGCAAATCTTACTAACCAATTATTTATTTCTTTTTTTACGGTGCTTAATGCCTTATCGTATGTTTCTTTTAATTCTGTAATATATTTAGCCTCATTCAGCAATTGTGCTTTTTCAAGTTCTTCAAAAGAAGGAATTGAAGTCTGGGCACCTTTACGAGTTACTACGATATTGGAAACCCTGCTGGCAAGTTCTACTGCATCATCCAAAGAATCTCCTTGTGCTAAAGCAATCGCTAAACCAGCTACATAGCTATCTCCGGCAGCTGTGGTATCTACCACATGGACTGTCCTATCAACATACAGTCTTTTTTCGGTATGGTCTTCTTTGAGAATATAAGAACCTTCTCCACCCAATGTAACAACTATGTTCTTTACCCCCTTGCGTTGCAATAGTTCAGCATTTGTACGCAAGTCTTTTTCTGAACCACACTCTTGTAATAAAATAGCAAGTTCTGTTTCATTTGGTTTTATCACATCTATACAAGAGAACAGTTCATCAGGCAGATCGGAGACTGCAGGTGCAGGATCCAGGATTACTGTTTTTCCTCTCTTACTAGCTTCTTTCACTACATACATTACTGTTTCCAGTGGAATTTCAAGCTGCACTACTATAATATCACTCGCTTCCAGCAAGTCCATATTTTCCATGATATATGATTTATCTACATATGCATTCGCACCCGGAATCACCAATATGCTGTTGTCCCCTTCTGGTATCACTCCAATAACAGCAATTCCTGTAGATACGCCATTTAATTTGCGTATACGGGTAACATCAACTCCAACACTCTCCAGATTTTCACATAGCCTCTCACCATACGTATCCTGACCAACCATACCGAGCATAGCTATATTTCCATGCATTTTTCCAATGGCATAAGATTGATTGGCACCTTTTCCACCGGGGACAAGTTCAAAATCATTAGCTAAAATAGTTTCACCTATCGTTGGTATGTGCGATACGCCGGCAACAAAATCCATATTGAGGCTGCCGATTACGAGTATTTTTTTCATGTTGATTCCTACTCCCTTCCAGTTATTACAATGTCACGATATAAACAGTGACTTCCTTTCTCAACAGATATACCTGCACAACCAGTCATCAGAGGCAGATTGGAGTCTGTAAAAGTCAGATATTCTTTATCATTTACCGATACGCTAAGTGTTGGACCATCAGCTGTCAGCAGAAGCTTGTATTCTTCGTCTGTTTTCCACTCAAAGTCTGTTTCGCACAGCGTAGTATAGCCGTAGTAATTTTTGCGTAATACCAGCTTATTATTTTCAGAAAAACCGGCAGCATAACTACGCATAGCACCTTGAACCCGAATATTTATGAAATGCTCTGAACCGGTTATAGGTTTTAGTACGGCTGTTACTTGGTAATTATTCCATGTATGATGTCCTGTATACATTTCAGCAAAGTCTGCACAGGAAAGACTAAGATATGGTCCATCCAGATAACTATGTCCTTTTAGTTTTGCAAACTGAGGAACCTCCTGATGGGTAACGTGCCAGCTATCAAGCTGCATACCTTCAAAATTCAAATGATAATCGGGACTGCCATCAAAATACAGATCATCAATGTAGGCTGATACATTTCCTGTGGCAAATCCAGGAGCTACACCACAGAGAATAATACCAACTTCGCTGATATAGCCTGTCTGCTTGCCGGGAATCTTCAGAGAGAGCGCATGCCAGACACCATCACCGTTGACTTTTTCACCACGGAATATTTCTCCGGTTACTCCATTTTTGGCATAAATCTGTGCTGTAGTAGTCATTTCTTCACCGGGAATCGGCATTACGCTCAGGTGTACAGTTTGCCCCGGATATACCAGCGGAGCAAAAAATGGATCATAACGTGAATCATCAAAATCCTCAGAGCTGTAATATGTCTGTTTGTAGAAGAAACTTTCTTCTCCGGATGATGTCACTGCCGTTAATTTAAGAGAACGTTTGCCTGTATAAGCCTGTTCATCCGTGTTATGAATGTAGCAGTTTCCCGGTGAACAGCTTCGGATTGCATGTGTACTGGTTGGATATTCAAAGTGGCAGCTGTCGATCCGCTCATTCAGGATTGTATTCCAAGTCTCCGGAATATCTTCTTCGGCAAGGGTATATGCCATTTTTGCAAAATAACTGGCACCGAACGGAATATCAACTGCATTCAGAGAAGGTATAACATTAGAGCAGGCAAGAAAATCATTGATTGGTTTTGCCCATTTATCATAATCAATTCCATTGATACCCACAAATACACCCATGATAGTGCCTACATTGCCTACATTACAGTCTGTATCCCAGCCACACATGTTACAAATATTGAGTGTATCTGAGAAATCTTCATGACCGTACAGCATAGAGAGAACCATAACCGCAGCATTAGGTATGATATGGCAGGTTCCGGGATATTTATCATATCCGAAATTCTCAAAAATGTATTTAAAACAGTCACGCCAGTTATCAGGGTGTTCATCATAAAACTTCATGACTGCATTAACTACACGGGTATATTCACAATCATCAGGAATGTACCGGAGTGCCTTCTCAAGAATATCCCGAATGCTGTTTTCTACAAAAGCTAAACTGATACAACACGCAACATATATGCCGCCATACACACCATTGCCGCCATGTGTGACGCTGGCAGCCTGCTTGGCAAGCTTCGCTGCCTGTTCCGGATTTCCGGGAGAAACAAGGCCCCATGAATCAATGAAAATCTGTCCACCGATCTGTTCAGCCATCGTGGAGCCATTCTGTTCTACGCTGCCGCTTCTTGGTGCAGTAATACCGTTTCTAAGATTCAGATAAGCTGTATGCTCGGTTGAAATACCATAGCCGCCCCACCAAAAGAAGCCATGTTCATACGGTGCATAATTTAATAGTGCATTTGCTACTTCATGAGAAGAAAAGTTATTCAAATCTTTGCAGTCTTCCAATGCCCGGATAAAAAACAGCGGACCGTTGCTATCATCGTCAGCGGCAAAATTCTTATAATTAGCGGGGTAAGACCACACTTCTCCAAAGACATCACGAATACGTTGATATGTCCACCCTTCAATAGGTGCCCCCAGACGGATACCAATGATCTTTCCAAGCCATCCTGCATAAACTTTTTCCATATAATTTTCAGCAATTTTCATATTAAGTACCATGCCTTTCCGTAACCTGCAGACCTTGGCCGCAGGCACAAATTTGCTGTGTGAAAAAATTACCATTTATGCTTTTTTCACACCAGCCCCCTTGATATTATAATTTATCCTTTAATTCCGCTCATAACTATTCCTTGGACAAAATATTTTTGTGCGAATATATAAACCAGTAAAATCGGTAACATGGAAATCAAAGCACCTGCCATCATTTGATTCCATTGAGAAACATAAGTTCCTTGGAATTGAGCCAATCCCATAGCTAAAGTCCATTTTTCTTCACTGTTAATAAAGATCAAAGGACGTAAAAAATCATTCCATGTATTCATGAAAGTAAAAATTATCAGTGTCATCAGAGCCGGCTTAGAGTTCTTCAGAATGATTTCCCAGAAAATCCGCGGATAGGTACATCCATCGATTTTAGCAGCCTCTTCCAATTCTTTAGGAATCGTAAGGAAAAACTGGCGAAGCAAGAATGTTCCAAATGCATTAAAAATTCCTACAGCTACAAGCGACGATTTGGTGTCTATCAAGCCCATAAACTTGATTATTTTAAACTGAGGGATCATAACAGCCTGGAATGGAATCATCATGGTACCTAGATAAATGATGAATAAAATATTTTTGCCCTTAAAATTCAATCGTGCAAATGCGTAGGCTGCCATTGAGCATGTAATGAGTTGTCCCAAAATGGTGAATACGGTTATAAAAATAGTGTTTCCAAAATAAACAAGCCACGGAGCCTGCTCAAACATATACACATAATTTTCCCATGCTATATGCTTTGGAATCCAGTACGGTGGTATGGCATATAGCTCTTGTACATCCTTCAAGGATGAAGATATCATCCAAAGGAAAGGAATCAGCATGGAAATTGAACATAGAATAAGTATTGTGTGTGTTAATATCTGAAAGACTTTTTTCTTTCTTTTTGCCCTTTTGTTTTGTCCAAAAGAATTTTCCATTTTATCCCTCCTTAAATATTATTTCTTTCACTGAATCGAAGTTGAATAATGCTGGCTGCAAAAACAATAATGAACAGTACATAGGCCATAGCTGACGCATATCCTTGTTTAAAATACTGGAAAGCGTTCAAATAAATAAGATAGCTGACTACCTGTGTGGCTGTACCGGGACCACCCTTTGTCATAACATAGATCTGATCAAATGCCTGGAATGAATTGATCATACTGATAATTGTAACAAAGACAATTGTCGGCTTTAACAAAGGCAGAGTAATCTTAAAAAATTTGTGGACTGCATTTGCACCATCTATATCTGCGGATTCATAAATATCAGGGGATATCCCCTGTACACCGGCAAGAAGGATTACTGCATTAAATCCAAGATTCTTCCAGATACTCATGATAATGACTGATGGCATCGCCCACTGTTCGCTTGTAAGCCACGGCGGCTGATATAAGCCAAGCTTACCTAAAAAAGTGTTAATCAATCCATAATCTTCATTATACAACCACTGCCAAACCATTGTAATTGAGACATACGATACAATAACCGGGATGAAAAAGGCAGATCTGTACGCATTAACCCCACGGATTTTCTGGTTTAACAGTACAGCAACCAGAATAGCTAAAAATACTCCGATAGGAACTGTTCCAATAGTAAAATAAATTGTGTGGAGCAGTGCTTCACCAAATTCTTTGTTTGTAAAAAGCATCGCATAATTTTGAAAACCGACAAACTTCGGTTTAAGAATCCCATCATAATTCGTAAGACTATAGTAAAATGACATTATAACAGGAAATACTGTGAAAACTAAAAAGCCGATAATTACCGGAGACAAGAAAACGTATCCCCAGAAATTTTCTTTTGCGTCAAGTCTTTTTGCTTTCTTTTTTTTCACTGTATTTGAAGAATTTTCCATTTTGATCACCTCAATTTAAGAATACTGTCAAGGATGCAGGAAGGGAGAAATTTTCTTAGATTTTAAAATTTCTCCCTTCCTCAGCCTGATTTTATATCATAATGCAAATATTAATTTGCTAAAATGGCATTAATTTCTTTTATCAGTCTTTCCTGTGTCTCTTCAGGTGTGTACTTGCCAATCAGCATTTCGTCTACGAGCTGCTGTACTTTTGTATTGACCTCTGTACGATAAATGGAAAGCTGATCCTTGAGGTCACAAGCCGGAACAGAATCTACAAACGCCTTTACGTTAGGTGGGAATTTGCTGTCTAATACGATCTGAAGAGCTTCTGCATCCGTACTTCCTGGCAGAGCCATATTGGATTCCGCTACGATTCTGTTTCCTTCCGGTCCACATAAGAATTTTAAAAGATCCCATGCGGCTTCCGGATTTTTTGTGGATTTTGAAATACCCCAGTTAAGAATACCTGCTTTTGTATTCTGGTTCTTGTCCATAGGCATACGTACTACATCCCATTCAAAAGGAAGGGGGTTTTCTTTGTAAGTAGGCAGCATCCACAGACCGGCAGATTCCATAGCGACCTTCTGATTACGGAACAGGGCATCTGCGCCCTTGCCCATCGCTGTCAGTGCAGCAGGGTTAGGAGAAAGTTCATCTTTAACAACCAAATTATGCAGGAACGTCAGAGCATTAAGAGCTTCTGGTGTATCCAGTCCTTTAACCTCAGTGCCACTAATATCAAAATCTACACCGGCACGTGAGAGCCAGCCAAGAACTTGATCTGCCTGTGCGCCCGGATGACGATAACCGTAAACTTTTTCAGCGGGATTGGTCAGTGCCTCTGCAGCTGCATAAAATTCATCAATTGTCCAGTCATCCGTAGGTAAAGGTACATTTGCTGCTTCGAACATTTCCTTATTATAATAAATCACATATGGAGAAACTTCTTGTGGTAACGCATACAGCTCGTTTTCATAACGAAGAGGAGTTAACAGGGATTCCGGATAAACAGACGTATCAAACTGATCCTTTTCAATCAGATCATTTAACCCAAGAAGTACCCCTTTGTTAGCCATAACATAAGTCCATTCATTAAGGTAAATAATATCAGGTGCATTATCTGCGCCAATCAATGTCATCAGTTTTTGAAAACGTTCACTACCGAGGTCGACTGGCTTGATTGTAACATTGGGATGTTCGTTCATATACAGATCGAACTTCTGCTGGTGAATGGCGATTTCCTGTGCGCTGCCGCTGACGGCTACTTCAATAGTAACCTTCTCATCATCTGCGTTTGTTGAAACACTTTCATTTGTGCCTGCGGAAGTATCTTCAATTTTATTATTTGTATTTTCGGTGCTGCCACAACCAAAGAGAATGGTTGCAGTCATTGTAGTAGCCATAAACAGGGCTAAAATTTTCTTTGTCATAATCTTATCGTTCCTTTCTGGATTCCTCATATTTTACTGAGCAGATCATTGGTGGACTGCTCTGCGCCTGGCAGCTCTGATATAATTTTCACCTCTCTTCCATGAGCCATTTAATATTGCCTAAATTAATCTTGAATTATTGTCAATAGTAGTACATTCTGGTACTTCTGTCTTGCATTATGCTGATTAGGAAAATGATGTACTAAAACTCTTTCTTGTTTAATTTTATGATTTAATACGGGTATTGTCAATTGAGTTTTGGCTTATTTTGTACGAAAGTACTTTCCTACCGAATATTCCTTGTTTTTTTTAAACAATTTTACCAATGCATTTTTGGCACTTGAAATTGACTTTTATTTTAGTATAGGATAGACTGTTTTAAAAACATATTTATATCGGTTGTAAAATATCAATGTATTTTACCGTCTCGATTTTTCTCTGGGAGGAAAATAAATGACAATTAAAGAAATTGCTCAACTATCAGGAGTATCTATGTCTACTGTTTCAAAAATCATGAACCATAAGGACGAACATATTTCTCCTGAAACACGCAATAAAGTTCTTGGCATTGCGAAAGAATACAATTATTCCCCCTATGCCTTTGCACGGAATAACTCCATCTCAAAATCTTTTCTTTTGGGTGTTCTTTTGCGCTCTGAGCCAAAGTCCGGTAAAATGTTGGAAGGCATTCTTGCGGCTGCTGAGGAAGCGGGATACCATATTATTATCTGTGTCAGCAAAGAAAGTGAACAAATTGAATTAAAACATATTACAGCGCTGTGCAATGCTAAGATTGACGGAATCATCTGGGAACCGGTTTCCTCAGACAGTATGCGTTTTCAAAAATATTTTTCAGAAATTGGAACCTGCATTACCTGGTTGAACGCCTACAATTCCGATTCATACAGAATTGATTACCGTGCGTTGCTCTATAAGGCATCTGGGTATCTCATTCAAAACAAACACCAGCATTTCGCATTGTTGACAGATTCATCATCACCATTTTACAATGAAATACTGACTGGCTATAAGGCCGCACTATTTGAGCAGGAATTTACATTTAATCAGAATAGTCTGCTTCCGCAGGATGCTTTAGACTGGATGTTCCATATTAAAAGTGAACATCTGACCGGGATAATCTGTACGGATTGCCAGCTGGCTTATCATCTGAAAAAAAAATTAAAACAGCATTTGTACGAAATTCCGTATGATCTATCTATTATTACTTTAGTCGATGAAGATGATCCGTCACTTGTTTCAGAAGAGTTTTCTTCCATCATCATTCCGTTTTATAGTTTTGGCATGCATCTGTGTAAAAATCTGATCAACCAGTGTGAGCAGCATTCTGCTTCTTATTTGCCATTTACCGCAGATTATAAATTGGAAAATATGATTACCCTGGATATTCCTGCTTCCAAGCGTTTGCCGCAGATTATCGTAGTCGGCAGCATTAACACCGATATTAGTTTGAACATTCCGCATCTTCCAAAGCCGAATGAGACCATTGTCACCTCAAGACAGACCATTTCCCCCGGAGGTAAAGGAACGAACCAGGCTGTCGGAGTAGCAAAACTAAATCATAAAGTAACCCTTCTGGGTAATGTGGGAAATGACCTCGATGTGGGACTGATTTATTCTTGTCTGGCGGAACACGGTATTGACAGCTCTGGTATCCATAGAGACAGATCTGTTAACACCGGCAAGGCATATATCCAGATTCAGGATGACGGTGAATCTATGATTACACTCCTGACTGGTGCAAACGCTACTTTGACAGCCCAGACGATTCGAAGTAACAGCCATTTGTTTGAAAACTGTGCTTACTGTCTGTTACAGACTGAAATTGCAATTGAAGCTGTAGAAGAAGCTGTTCTGATCGCAAAAGAAAATAATGTCAGAACGATTTTGAAACCAGCTGCCGTGTCCTCCTTAAGTGACAATATCCTCCGGCATACAGATATTCTCATTCCAAACCAGGCTGAGATGGCATTGCTTTGCAATTGTTCTGCTTCCATAGATATCACTGAACTTTCCCGCCAAGCAGATACCATGCTCCAAAAGGGCGTTGGGGCAGTTGTTATCACACTCGGAGAGCATGGTTGTTTTCTGAAAACCGCATCTATGGAACAGCATTTTCCGGCAGCGGCTGATTTTATCCCCATGGATAGCACAGGCGGAAGTGATGCTTTTATAAGTGCTTTCGCATCCTATCTGCTATATGGTTATGATTTATGCAGTTCTATTCAGATTGCCTCTTATGCTGCTGGTTTTTGTATTTCAAGACAAGGTGTTGTTCCGGCGCTGATAGATCAGACCTCGCTTGAAAAATACATAAATAATGTTTTACCCGATCTTTTAAAATAATCTTGAATTCGGCAAGTACTGAATTATGACATAGTTGCTCAACCGTGCAGAAGAAATCGTATTTGGATTATTTTATGATTTAACATGAGTCTTGATATGAAGAGATAATTGAATGCACATTCGTGTATTGGAATTAGATTCAGAGCATGGACTCCGTATATTCCTATAGGGCGCATGGATAAATATGGTTTATAGAGTGATCATGAGCTTAAACCAGCCGCCCTCTGTGGAAAAATCATAAAAGGCATTATGCTTTTCACAGAATGCCATGATGGAGCGTGTGCCAATTCCATGATTGGTTCTGGTGGAAGTGGGAAGTCCGTTTCTTCCAAAGGTAAGCTGTCCTTTATAAGGGTTTGTAATCTCAAACATAAAGGCAGGCTTATAGATGCATCGGATGATAATTTTTCTCTCATTTTCAGGAAGCTCTGCACATGCTTTGGTGGCATTTTCCAGGGCATTGGCAAAACAGATGGAAAGCTCGGCAGGATCAACAGGGAGAACTTCCGGAATTGCAAGATGGTGTTCTATGGTAATGCCCAGATTGCGGGCCTGCCCAAGATAAGCAGTGAGCGTAGCATTTAATATAGGATCACTGCAGTAATGGGTGGGAGTGCCTAGCCGGTTCAGGTCAGAAGATTTGGATACAAGATCAAGGATGGCATTAGCATTTCCTTCTTTAGCCAGGGCAGCGATATCGGACAGCATCTTGTAAGTATCCTGCCAGATAAGCTTTACTTCCGTTGCATTTCGTTTCGTATCTTCAATATGTTTCTTTATGCCCTGCAGCTGCATTTCCAGAATCTCCCGGTTCTGTTCATCCATCTGATACTGATACTGTGTCCGCAGATATTGGAAAACAGCATAATAAATGATGGCAATGACAGCACCTGAGAGGTAGAACAGAGGTGGGAAAGCCGGATTCTGTGTATAATGGACCGGATAGAGTGCGAGCGTCATTACAAAGAGGAAAAAGGCGATAGGGATCAGTGCAAGGATTCCCCAGCCCTGGGTATTGACCCCGGTTATATCAAGGAAAGTCCTTCTGAGAACAAAAAATTCAAAAGCAATCGCAGCAAGATAGACAGACAGCAGGAGTATGGCATTTGACAGCAGCGTGCCTTTAAACAGTGTGTTGAGCAGTGTTACACTGATCAGAAGGTAGAGTGAGAGCAGGAGCTGAGACAGGCATTTGAAGACATGCCTTGAGACGGTGGTGTCTGCAGTCATATAGATCATGATCACACCCGGCAGAGAAATAGTAAGGATAACGCTTCTGAGAAAGGACAGGAATCCCCCAAAATGCATGGAAAAAAATGTGAACACAACCGCATAAATGGCATATCCGCCTAGAAAAAGCATATTTTTTTTGTAGTTTTTTTTCATTGGAGAAGTGGCAACTACCATGCCGAGCGTGCCAAATATAGCGACAAAGATACGGTAGATCTGGTAAGCCGTATTATCATCAAAAATCATAGTATTCCTCCATTTTGAACATTATCATAATGTGACCACAACCTTAAACCAGCTGTTTTCAGCCGTAAAGGAGTAAAAGGCATCATATTCTTCGCAGAAAGCCACGATGGAACGGATGTGGGCTTCCATGCCGCCCTCCGGTAACCTTGGAAGTCCATTTCTTCCAAAGGTTATTCTGTCAGGCTGAGGATTTTTAATCTCGAACATCAGTTTAGGATTCCCGATGCAATTAAATATAATTTTTCGTTTTTCCTTTGGTAACTTTTCACAGCTTTCTATGGCATTTCCAAGCGCATTAGCAAAGCAGATGGCAAGTCCGGCAGAGTCAACCGGAAGCTTATCCGGTATCGTGACAGAGGTTTGAAGCACAATGCCGGATTCCTCTGCAGATTTAAGATAAAAACAAAGTGTTGTATCTATAAGGGCATCTGTGCAGTAATGGAAGGTTTCAGGCATAACAGGTTTCTGACCGGCGATGTCGGTAAAGTCAAGGATTGCCTGCATATCTCCACTCTCAGCAAGAGATGCGATGGTAGAAAGTATGTGCCGGGTGTCGTGCCGGATGATTTTTGTCTGCTTTGCAAGCTTATCCATGTCGGCAGCCTCTCTTTGTATATTTTGTACCTGCAGCTCAAGAATTTTCCTGTTCTGTGCTATTTCCTGCCTATGATACTGTGTAGAAAGAAATACACCGATTGCAGTGTAAAGAATAACAATGACGGCACCGAGCAGATAGATCATCACGACACTTGTGGGGCGTTTACTATAATGCTCCGGATAAAAAGCAAGTGCTACGGCTAGGATAATCAGCGCACAGGGAATCAGGGAAAGGATGCCCCAGCCCTTCTTAATCTCTGTGATAAAATCCAGATAGATACGGCGCATGAAATGAAAATCAAACAGAATGATAAGCATATAGGCGAGCAGACGCATCAGTATATCTGAAAGCTCCGTTCCGTGCAGCGCAGTATTTATAAGCGTGATGGTGCCTGCAATGTATAAAGATACAAGTATGTGTGTCGCACGGATGAATACAAGCCGTGGAAATGGTTCGTCAGACATATTATGCAGCAGAAGTATGGCAGGGCAGGATATTGTGAGGATAAATACCCGCAGCAAAAGCTGGTAGCTGAAAAAATAGATGATAGCATAGGATGAGATTATGACATAAATGACGTAAGAAACAAAAATCACAATGCTTATGGGCTTCTCTTTCACATGGCGGAACTTCGTGGTGGAACCCATCATGCAAAAAGTACCTGCGCAAGTGATCATAACCTTCAATATCAAAAAAGTAATATTATCCTCAAAAAGCATGGTATCTGCCTCCATTCAGCCAAAAGTCCGCCCACTCCCTCTTGACTGTCTCGTACATACGGCGGGGAACCGGAACGTGAAGATTCCCGGTCAACAGCAGGTCTGACCTGGTAACCTCTGTGACATGGAACAAATTGACGACAAAGGAGGAACCTACCAGAAGCATTCTTTTGTGTGCCAGCAGCCCGGCCACGGCATTCTGGAAAGACCCGTTGAAGCTGGTGCTGTGTATCACGGTATTATCTGTCAGATGGTAATCGATATGTTTATCTATGCGTTCCGCATACCGTATGTCTGTAATGGGGATCATACGGATGCTGTCCGTCGTCTTAATGGCAACTGTCGCCTGCATAATCTGTGAAAAAGAGCGGTAAGCCTTGTCAAGGCTTTGGAAAAACAGCTCGCTCCTGACAGGCTTTAAAAGGTAATCAAAGGCATCTACCCGATAAGAATCCAGCGCAAAGTCAGGAGAGGTGGTAAGGTAGATCAGGAATCCCATGTCATCACGCATTCTCAGAGCAGCGCCAAGCTCGATGCCATTCATTCCCGGCATAATACAGTCCAGAATATAGAGGTCAAAGCCACCGTGTTCATCCACATGGTTTATAAGTTCTTTTCCGGATGTAAAAGAAGATAAGGAAAGGGTTCGTTCAGAATGTATCTGTTTATATTGCCTGATAAGATCCATGGTCCTTTCATGGCTGGTTATTTCATCATCACATAAAGCAATCTGCAAGGCATAATCCCCCTCCCGTTTTATTTTATGTACTCTCGGAAGCTTCTTCAAACGAAGCATTCCGGGAGTATATTTTTCAGCATGTATAAAAGTTTGTAAAACGCCTGTTTCAGACGCAGGAAACAGACGCAATCCTTGTTTTGCGATTACATCTATAGTGTAGCAAAGAAGCTAGAATGAGTCAACGAAACAGGGGGTGACCAAATCCGAACAAAAAGCTGCCAAATCCGCAATGATACCCATAATAAAAAGTAATTACGATATACTTTACCTAAAAAGACAGAAAAAAGCTTTTAGAAGATAAAGTGGGCAGGTTACGGAAAGGTATGGTAATTATTATGAAGATACATATGCTTAAGGATAGAGAAAAAGCTATGCGTGGAACAGCACTTGTCCTGGCAGCAGCACTGGTATTTACAAGCATTGATCTTACCGTGTTTGCAACTAACGGGAAAAAAATAAAAACACAAGAAGTGATCACAGGCTTTGCGGAGTTGGACAAGTCGGTTGCGGTGCAGCTATTGCCGGTTGGTGCACTGGAAAGTGAAATCGTCTTTCCGGATACGCTTACTGTAACGGTGGATACAAAAAGTGTGGAGGAGTCCGTCGGGGATGTAACGCAGAAGACAGAAAATCCCACGAAAGAGGACACAGAATCTGAAGAAATCCAGACACCGGAGAAAGGTACAGAACATGAAGAAAGCACAGATTCTGGCGAGAATCCGGACACCGGAGAAAATACAGACTCAGGAGAACACACAGAAACCGGAGAAAATACAGATTCAGGAGAAGGCACGGGAACTGGGGAAAGCACGGATTCAGGAGAAAGCACAGGAACCGGGGAAAGTATAGATTCAGGAGAAAACGCAGGACCAGAAGAACGTAAGGGCACTGAAGAAGATGCGGCAGAGGAAGAACAACCGGCAGAGGAAGTATATGCAGTAGTGGAAGAACAACCTGTAGCGAAAGCATATACAGCAGAGGAAGAACAACCGCCAGAGGAAGAAGGTGCAGCAGAGGAAGTAAGTCCGGCACCGGTAGAAACGATTCCCCCGGTAAAAAGCACCAGGGAGACTTCCATTCATGTGACATGGGAACACAACAGGGCGGACAGCTTTGATTCTTCCACTCTGGGAAATCATTATGTATATACTCCGGTTATCCCGGAAGAATACAGGGTAGCGGATGGTGTCAGCCTTCCTCAAATCAGTGTGACAATTGCAGCCACAGGAGGACAGGGATCTGCAGAACTGCTTGCATTGTTAGAAAAGCTGCCGGATCCCCTTACCTATCTCTCCACAGGGGTAGAAAATAAGGAGATCATTGATAGGGAGCAGCTTGCCGAGGCGAGGGAGCAGCTGGATGCATGGCTTGCGGAAAATCAAACAGATGATACAGAGAATAAAGAAACACTTTCCGGGGAAGAGGAGGAGCGTCTGGCAGAGCTTATCGCACGCCTGGAGGGCTTGGAGCATATACGTGATACGGAGACGGACTGCATGGACCTAGAATGTCCCTATCACTATCCGGAGATGATACAGCAGCGCATGGCGGAGGATGAGCTGCCGGAGCTTCTGACACTGGAGGATCTGGTGGAGGACTATGGTGTGGAGCCGCCGGAAGAGAATGCCTTGCCTGCTGCTGTCTGGGATACAGACCAGCCCCGGCGGGCACCTGCCAAGGCACCGGCTCTTACACCACATCCACAGACCCTGATGGTTACGACTGATAACGAGAACAACAGCCATACGGGGAAGGCAGATGGCGACATTGATGTGAGTATGGGTTCTTCAGACAAAAAACATCCCATCGAGCTGGCTTTTACACTGGACGAGCTTCCGACCCAGAGTGCCTATCTTGCGGTGAAGGCATATGATGTGGATGAGGATTACGGTGAGACAGATTACGTGTACCTCAATGATGACATCTATCTGCCGATGGATCAGACAAATAAATTTAATAAAAACTATAATAACGAGACGCTCGGTTATCTGTCGGGCACGAATAATACGTGGAATACGACGGTATTGGAGATCCCCCTTGAAAAATTAAAAAAGGGAAAGAATGTCATATCTGTAACGGTGGCACCGAAGACCTGGATTGTAAGAATAGACTGGATGCAGCTTGTGCTGGACGGTGGTGCAGCAGATCCAAACATTGAAAAATTTTCCCTGGAGCTTCAGGATACATCCACAAAAGATAAAACGGTTACCGTACAGTCTCTTGTGACAATCCGGCAGAAAGGAAAGAAAGAATATGCGACGGAGTATACACTGACACAGACAGAGACAGGCAATGCGCTGGATGCCTGCTTTGGCAAGGCTAAGTCACAGGAGCAGATTGCCTTAAGCATGCCATTGGACTCGCCAAGCGGTGTATATAAAATTACCGGAATTCTCAAGGATCCGGATACAGAAGCAATCAAGGCAACAGACAGCTTCAGCTTTTATTTTAATCAGGGCGTGGGTCTTGGCCCGAAGGTCAGCCATACGCTGTCGCCGGATACACTCACCAATCGTGATGTGACGATAACGGTAAAGGCTGAGGATATGCCGAAGATAGGAATCACGGATGTAAAGGTTGCAGATGGCGCAACGAAGACAGCGACAGTAAACAAAAAATACACCTTTACGATAACCTATAAGTTAAAAGGCAGTGATAAGTCCCTCTCTTATCCGGTATGGGTGGATAATATCGACAAGACGGCACCGGTACTCACCTATACGCCGGTCACTGTGGTGGAGGAAGAGAAGCAGGAGACGGTGGAGAAGCTGTTTGGTGAGGCACTCTCTGTATCGGATAACCACAGGCTTGTCGAGAAGCCTCTGACTTATACCATACCGAATAATATCGCAGCTCTTCCCGGGAAAAAGACAATCAAGGTAACAGCATCCGATGACGCAGGAAATACGACCACTAAGAAATGTGAGATCACGGTGACTGCAAAGCCATTGGAACTCAAGCTTGGTGCGCTTACCGCAGCGGCAGGAAGCAAGGACAGCTTCGATCTGAAAGCGGTTCTGGCACATACCGGTGGAGATACGATTAAGGAAACCGGCTTTGTATGGGGCGTGATGCCTGCTCCGACGCTGGACTTTCATAACGGAAGTGCTAAAACTGCTCCGGTCGTTACAACAAAAAATGGAAATCTGAATGCGAAAGCCAAAGGACTGAATGCCGGCGTGGAATACTATGCGCGGGCATATGCGAAGGTTATGGCTGCCGGCAAAGAGAAGGTGTATTACAGCGAAGCGGGAAAATTCGGCTTCGGGATTCCACAGTATGGTACATTCTCTGTGAGCAGTGTATCAGGTAGTGGCGGCAGAGCAACCTTTACGATCACAAGAAGTAATGGAACGGATAAATTGCAGATGGTATATTACCGCACGGTAAACGGTTCGGCGGTCGGCGGCACGCATTTTACCCATCAGGAGGGTGCTGTCTACTTTGCGACAGGGGAAACGTCAAAGACCGTGACAGTGACGGAGCTTGGCGTGACAAATGCCTATCAGAGCAAAGAAGAAACAAAGTATTCCAATGCTGACAGAACCTATTCGCTGGAGCTCTACCGTGTGACGGGTGGTGGAACGATTGACCAGGCACGCCGCTCGATGACTCGGACGATGGCGAAAGACAGCAGCTATACCGTGGACCGATCGGTTTATACAACAGAAAAAACGATCACGCATGTCGCTGAGAAAACCGGAACAAATGGGGAACAGATCGCGGATACAAGAGGAGACCAGGGTGGAAAAGAAACCAATGTGAGCTTTCTTAAAAACCGCTACAATTTTACAAACTATCATACCAGCAGTTCTTTTTCCAGCTATTATACGGATGCACGGCAGCAGGAGTATCTAAGCTCCACAGCCGATGGATGGTACTACCGGTATGTGCTGAGGGCATATGAAGGAACTGACGGCTATGAACATGCCTATCTGGGAACCGTACCATTAGAAAACAGACATTATAATATAAATGGTAAAGAAGCAGCTGTTGCAGGAGTAAACGGGCAGCTCTGGGCATGTAATTTTCTGCAGCCGGAAAAAGGTAATGCCGGAACCTATTGTTTTCCTGATAAATGTGCATTTCCATCCTCCTTTTATTCTGTCGGAAGCTCTGTTCCGTACTTCACGCCATTCGAACCGGTCGCCAGATAAAATCTGCCGAATACGCGGCAGTCTCCGTCAATACTGTTGATTTCCCCAAACATCTGGCGGTCGTCATTTAATCTTACAAATGTCTTGCCTTCATCTAAGGTGCGGTAAAAACCGTACACTCCGTCAATCACGGCATTACAGTAGACTGCTTTTGCATCTTTTTCGTAATCGCCGCCCGGTGCACCAAGTCCAAGTCCCATCCGGTAGACGATATCGCCGTCTTTAGTAAGCCGCCTTACTGCCACTTTATCTTCTTTCTTATCATAACAGAGTTTCCAGAGTCCGCCGTCTGCAAGCGCCAGATAAAAGATACCGCTCTTTCCGGTCTCGCCGCGCACCTCTGTCTTATTTGCACAGTCAATCAGCCCGAAGTCCTTTTTCGGGAACTCTTCCGGAAGTATGTATTCTTCAAACGTAAGTCCACCGTTATGGCTGATATAAAAATCAGATTCCATTCCAAAGCCGTAAAACAATTCGCTGTCCATGCGGTCGGAATAAACTTTGACATTTCCGGTTGTTTTCCGGCTGCCGTCCGCCTTAAAAACCTTACAGCAGGAAAATGTTTTTCCCGCATCCTGGCTTACAATCATCCTGCTCACCGGAAGCTCAATACAGTCCGCAATCGACCACACAATCTTCTGTCCATCCGGCGTCATTGCCACCCAGCCGGAATTGACATTCGGATGTTCAATCCCATGCAGTGCGCCGTCGATTTCCTCTGTCAGCCCAAACGGCATTTTAAGGCGCGTGAAAGTCTTTCCGTAATCCTCCGATAAAATCAGTCCGCCGAGCGTTTTGCCGGTCCAGTTGCCCCTTGGCGTCACCACAATTTTCTCCGGGTGTGCATCTGAAAAATCTGCATTGATGCAGGTGATATAACGGTTTCCATCTGCATCCGCAAAAGAATTCTCACATGGTGTATCCAAATCCTCAAACACAAATCCGCCCAGATCCCCCAAAATATCAAGCACCTGCACCGGACCCTTTGGCAGACTGTAAACATTCAGATGTACCGTCTCCTCGATTCCATCGCACCAGTCGGTAAATTTGCAGACCTCATCTTTCAGGTTTCTGGTGCGGAATACGCCCGTGCCGGAATTAAACCATGCCTCGTTATCGTCAAACGGGTTGATTTTGATATCGCTTAACCAGTGAATCAGGGAATGTCCGCCGTTACATTCCGGGCGCATATAAGGTGCACGGAACGTAATTTCTCCGTCTACAAGGTCATATAAAATCTGTGTCCAGCTCATGCCGTAATCCATTGAGAGAAAAATGCTGTCCCCATCATCCTTTACGATGGTAGAGGTAACTAACATTCCGGGCGTCTGTCTCGATGCGCTGATACCGGAAAATCCATAATCTAACGCATCCTCCGGCGATAGCTGTGTAAGCCCGCTTCCGGTCACCT
>ERZ827156.2546-NODE-2546-length-18457-cov-3.954788_pt1 | contig 18457 bp, 20 predicted proteins | sample MGYA00519919_ERZ827156 | MGnify/ENA primary metagenome ERZ827156 (study PRJEB31778, sample SAMEA3449269) | human gut metagenome | biome: human gut; feature: human-associated habitat; material: faeces | place: United Kingdom | collected 2010/2012 ... | reverse complement strand
TGCCGCACCTCGCTCGCCGTATCGGCACTTAGAATTATGCGGTATTGCCATAAAAGAAAAACCTTGAAGCAGAAGCTTCAAGGTTTATTTGGCTGCCCCAGTCCGACTTGAACGGACGACACCCTGATTAACAGTCAGGTGCTCTAACCAACTGAGCTATGGGGCAATATTTATTTTGCGCTGTAAGCACGCTTGCTTGATTCAGCTTTTATAGTATAGCAACTGGGCAAGAGAATGTCAAGCATAAATTTCAAAAAAATCAAAATTTTTTAAAAACCTGTCGGGAAGTTTTTTCGGGGGCTGACAGAGTTTTGCATTTTATGCGCGGGTGGGGTGGTATCATCATAACACGCAAAGAGAACAGCGGCCGCTGCCTTTGGCCAGGGCGGCGGAGCTGTTCACAACATGGTGCGGCGATACAAGCCGCCAGCTGGGCAAAGGGACAGCAGGGGCGCACTGCCGGGTACCAACGTACATATCCGCCATTGGCGGCAGGCAGGAGCAGGGGCGTCAAAGCAGGAACAGAGCCCGGCGGGGCATGGTGGAGAGAATCCATAATAGCCGCTAGCCATGCAGCGCGGACAGGCATTGGGCTTGAACAGAGAGGGTGATCCCCGCAGGCAGATAAGGCGGGCTGTGCGGGGCTTCCGCTGTGGGCGGAATGGGAAGGAGGCTGACACAATGAAAGAGCGTGTACGTTTTGCTGTGGGAGCAGCTTCGATGGTATTGGCGGCGTGCTGCCTGATGGGCGCGCTGTTTACGGCGTGGCTGCGCTGCGCAGCCGGGGCGGTGACCCAGGCGGCAGGCTGGGCGGTGATGCAGCAGCTGGATTTGAAGGAACAACCGTGGGCGGCTGGTACCGGCCTGCAGGCGGGTGGTACGCCGCACCGGGTAACGCTGGCGGTGGAGCCGGGCAGCTTACGGGGCAATGAGGGACTGCTGGATCAGGCTGCCTTGGGCGCACCGCCCGGAACGGAAATAGAACAGCCCGGAGATAAGAGTCAATGAAGCGGGCGGGGATCAGTCTGGCGCTGGTGGTGATGCTTCTGCTGGGGGCAGCAGCCCCGGTTCAGGCCCAGGCAGAGGAAACCGGGCTGGCGGCGGAGGCGGAAAGCTTTTACCGGTCGGTTCTGGCAGCGAAAGACCGCGAAACACTGCAAACCTATCTGGACTGCTTTTCGGACCAGCGCCGGGTGGAACTGCGGGCAGAGCTCCCCGCAACGCTGCGGCAGGGGCTGGATACCGTTTTGCAGCAGATGAAACTGCCGTCCATCACCCCGGTAGAGGAGAACACGCAGCAAAAAGAGACCGGCTGGCAGCTGGATGCCAGCACAACCTGGGACGATGCCGCGGGCAGCTACACCCTGCGCCTGGAAACCAGCAGCGAAGCGGGCGGGGCAGACGCGGTGATCCGCTATACCCTGGCATCGGAGCTGGATGCCGGCAGTGCGCGGCTGCAATACTGGGCGGTGGACAAGACCCCGCAGGGGTGGAGCCAGACGATGCAGAACTGCCCCAAAGTGGCTGCGGCGCTGGATAACGGGGTGTTGACGGCTTCCGGGTTTGATTTTACAACAGGCAAAAAGCTGGTGGTCCAGCTTGCCGGGCTGCAGCCAGCGCGCGGCAGCAGCTTTGGCGGGCAGGGCATTCCGGTGGGGGAAGGAGGGGTTCTGCAAACCGTACATGAAACCGATTATATGGTGCGATACCCGGCGGTTGGGATGGACCTGCCGCTGAATGCACCGTGCTTCCCGGTAGACCAAACGATACAGGACGGGCAGGCAGTGAACTTTGGCTACATGCTGCGCCCGCCGCACGGGGATAGCAGCGCCCTGCCGGACGGCACAAACAATGCGTGGTGCAACGCAGCCTATACGGTAACGGATGCCAATGGCCAGGTGATGGGGTGCTTCCGCGTGGGGGCCGGGCAGCCCGTTGGCGCCGGGCGGTGGGATGCGCCGCTGCCGCAAATCTGCCCCCAAAGCGATACCCAATATACGGTGACACTGACCCTGACGGCGGTACAGGATGCGGCAGGTTCCGGCCCAAGCGGAACCGCGCAGGCTGCGTGCAGCAGCACAGCCCAGGTATTTGTGCAGCCGTAATCATTTGCAACAGACAAAAGCCCGCACGGCAAAGCAAGCTGCTGTGCGGGCTTTGCGCTGTATTGCGCGGGAAATTATGGTCAGGGCCTGTTTTTGGCGGCAAAAATATGTTACAATAAACACCAAAGCTTTATTTTTATGGATACGGCAAAAGCCAGCAGGGAGGTGTACGGCAATGCCAAACCGAGAAGGCGGATACGGCGGCTACCAGCTCCGGTGTTACCTCACCGGCGGTCTGGGGCGCAGCCGGGACCGGTGCCGGGGCGGCCTTTTTCCCGCGGCCCACCACGGCACTCATGAGATAGGTCAGCGCGATCAGGCAGATCAGCCCGAAGAACACCGTGCCCATACCCATGAGACAGACGAAGATGCTGCTGTACTCCATACGATACTCCCTTTCGTGATTCCCCCGCCGGGAAACAGTGCTCCACCGCTGGCGGAGCATGCCCCGGCTTGTGTCGGGGGCAAGGTACTGTGGCTATCATACCATGCCGGCGCGGAAAAGCAAAGAGTCTTGTGAAGAAGGACGCCGATTTTTAGCGGGATCATCCTGCGCCTGAGATGCAGGACCACGGCGGCCCACATAGAAAGAACCCGGCGGTCCCCATGGGGATCGCCGGGCGGGATACTGTTATGAATCAACTTCAAAGGTGCTTACAATGGTGTCCAGCCGGACGCCGTAGCCCTCGGCGGCTTCAAAGGAGACCTGCCAGGAAAGGATGTAAGCGCCGGAAGTGCCGTCCTCCACGGAAATGAAGCTGAGGAAATGCTTCTCCGGGTAAATGGCAGTCAGCGGATCGCCGGGCTCGCCACCCATCAGATCTTCGAACTCGGCGCCGCTGGACCGGGCGAATTCCTCTCGGGCCTCCGGGGCCGTCATGCCCTGATAATACGACACCTTCAGCCAGACGTCATCGTTATAGATGCTGACCCACTGCTCCGTGGGCACGCCGCCGTCCTCGCTGTGAGTCGGGGCGGGCCAGTCCTCATCCGGGAGATAGAGGGAGTAGCCCTCTCCGGTATAGAGGGTGCAAGGGACGATTTCCTCCTCACCCTCCACAGTAAAGACCACATCGGTCTTCTCCGGGCGGGAGGGGGCGGTCTCCGGGACCGTCGGCTCCTCCGGCACGGCGGGGGTCTCTATCTCCGGGGCGGGGGGATCGGCGGGGGGCGTCGGTATGGGAGGCTTCTGTCCGCATCCGGACAGCATCAGCACAGACAGCAAAACAATCCAGAATGTTCGCATAGCGTCCTCCTTTACATAAACACGATCGATCAACCAAAGGGGACGGCCGCAACTGCCCCTAATTAAATATAATAGCATAGACAAAGGCGCGAATCAATTCACAGAACGGTCAAAGTTTTTCTGCAAATTTTAACATCCCTGCGAATTGATATTCCGGCGGATTTGCGTATAATAAGAATCAGGAAAGGGTGAGTCCGATGTATCACTAAGAGTACCCCAGCAAGCGAAAGACCAAAGCTTTCCGAAAACTGAAGAATGTGAGGTTACGTCAATGATTGAACCCAAGATGCATGAGTAACGGCCTTCAACTGGGAGACAACGGTTGAAGGTCGTTACTTTTTTGCCTGATTCCATTTTGGGGTCCGCATTGCGTTTCCGCGCCCTGTATGTCAGGGGCGCAAAAACCAAAAGGGGACCGGAGATTCCGGCCCGCCGCAGCTTGGCCGTGCCCACATTCTCAAAAACCGCGTTTGTCCGACAGGGGAGAACTGCTCAGCCGTTGGCTGGGAGCGGGGCTTCCAGGTCGATCCGTGACGGCAGGCGGTTGAGCTTGCAGTAGTACCTGTAAAAACACTCTGCCCGTGATTTTTCATCGGCTGTCAAGGCGTTCTCCTTGCAATCAAAGAGGATCTTTTCACCGGTGCGGTTGGACATATATTTGAAGGCCGTTTTGCCCCAACGCTGCTTTTCCGGCTCCTTGGCCACATAGGGCCAGAAGAGGGGCTGGCGTTCCGGGGGCAGTTGGATCCGATGGGTGGAGTGGGCCTGAATAGTGCCGTCCGTGCAGCAGGTGCCGATGAAATCATCCTCCACCATGAATGCGCCGACGATGCGCCGCTCCGCTTCGGAACAGCCCTTGGGCCGTTCCGTCAGCAGGCACATGGAGTTGGGCTGCAACCGCTCCGGGATCCGTGGCTCGCCCTTGGAATAGCCGCTGAGATAGCAGCCCGTGGAGACCGTCCACGAAGAAAATACCGCCTCATGCGCCTCTGCGTCGATATGGAATACGGCCTGAGACTGGGGCGACAGCTTCAGATTTTCCAGCATGTGCTTCTTTTCCTGCTGCTCCTGAAGCTCCTTCAGTTCGGTTTCCCGTTCCTCCTCGCGGACGTCCAGCAGGTGCTGGACCTTCTTCTGGGCGTCGGCGTTTTTCAAGATCAGGAAGTTGGAAAAGGCGTCCGGGTAGATGAATTTCTTCTCACCGGCGGAAAAGCAGACGGTGATCACATTTCCGTTCCAATCTGTGACCACGCCTTTTCCGAAGGTAACGTGTTTGATTGGCTGTCCGATCAACTGCATCGTATATGCTCCTTTCTAACGGAAGCGCCCTGATCCCGCGCTGGCGCGGGGATCAAGGCTCTTCGTGTGGCGGATGGGGATGTCGGACGCTTAGGCAGCCTCTTCCACCGCCCGCTTTTTATCGACGATCCGCAGAACCATGCTGTCCGCATCGATTTGCAGTTCAATTTTGCCGCTCTGAAATTCCGGAATATCCTTGACCGTCAGAGTCGTTCCGGCGGGCATCCCGTCCAGATCCACGGTAACGGTGTCGATCATATCTGCGGGCAGGGAAGCGAAGGGGACCTCAAAGAGCATCTGCTCCAGCGTGCCGGGCACCAGCTCTGTGTTTTTCAGGACGATGTGGGTGACGCTGTTGACCTACTTGTTGGCGGACAGGGCCTGAAATCCAAAATGCTCCACCTGACCGCTCATCATTTTCTCCTTTTCCTTGATCTGCGCGGGGATGACCCGGCCGTCCAGCTCAAGGCCCACCTGACTGCCTTCACGCTTCGTGTGGAACAGCTTGTTGGCAGTCTGCTGATCCATCTGGATGGAGATGGATTCCGGCAGATCGCCGCCATAAACACAGCAGGGCACAAGGCCACTCCGCCGCAGCTGATTCGCTTTTGCCTGTTCGCTCCGTTTTTCTACTTTGATAACGTCCATTGTGATCCTCCTTGTAATATGGTATATATAAAAAGAAAGACCTCCTTTTTTGCCGGCGGCAAAAAACAAAAGCCCTTCTTCAATAGACGGTTCTTTTTCAGTTTTTCTTCATTACAGCACATTCAAAGCACAAAAGCAACTTGTTTTCCCGGCAATTATTTTTTATTATTTCAACATTTCGCACATTTTAAATGATTGAACAAAAAAATCAGAGTAGATCCGAAGGGACAACAGGGAAGGGGGGCGACCCCGGAACGGAGGAATATCCATGGCACGCTTACTGATGAAAAACGCATCCCACATCGTCACCTGCGACCCCAGCGACACCGTGTACACCGACAGCAATTTGCTGATGGAGGACGGCGTCATCACCTACATCGGCCCGGAGGAACAGCAGGCGGAGGAGGTCATCGACGCCGCCGGTTGCATCGTCTATCCCGGCCTCATCAACACCCATCACCACCTGTACCAGACCTTCAGCCGCAATCTGCCCCAGGTGCAGAATCTGGAGCTGTTCGACTGGCTGAAGGCCCTGTACGAGATCTGGAAGAATCTGGACAGCCGGGTGATCTACCACAGCTCCGTCACCGGCATGGGGGAACTGATGAAAAACGGCTGCACCACCTGCTTTGACCACCATTACGTTTTCCCGCAGGGGCAGGCGGAGGGGCTGCTGGACGCACAGTTCGCCGCCGCGGAGGATCTGGGCATCCGGATGTACGCCTCCCGGGGCAGCATGGACCTGGGCAAGAAGGACGGCGGCCTGCCGCCGGACAGTGTGGTGCAGGCCGTGGACGAGATCCTGCGGGATTGTCAGCGTGCGGTGGAGACCTACCATGATCCGTCCCGATTCTCCATGCGGATGGTGGCGCTGGCACCCTGCTCACCCTTCAGCGTTTCCGAGGAGCTGCTGCGGCAGTCCGCAATTTTGGCCAGAGATCTGGGCGTGCGGCTCCATACCCACCTCTGCGAGACGAAGGACGAGGAGCACTTCGTCCGGGAGCGGTGCGGGATGCGGCCCCTGGAATACATGGAATCCCTCGGCTGGATCGGCCCGGACGTCTGGTACGCTCACGGCATCCATTTCAACGGGGAGGAGCTGCGCCGTCTGGCGGAGACCGGCACCGGCGTTGCCCACTGTCCCATCTCCAACATGAAGCTCAGCTCCGGCGTGTGCCGGGTGCCGGAAATGCTGGAATTGGGCGTTCCCGTGGGCCTTGCGGTGGACGGCAGCGCCAGCAATGACGGCTCCAATCTGTTAGAGGAGCTGCGGGTGGCCTATCTGCTCCACCGTCTCCAATCCAGTGAAAAGGCTCCCAGCGGCTACGACGTTCTGAAGATCGCCACTGTGGGCAGCGCGAAGATCCTGGGCCGGGACGACATCGGCTCTCTGGAAGTGGGGAAGGCCGGAGACCTGTTCGCCATCGACACCCGCCGTCTGGAGATGGTGGGGGCGGATCTGGACCCGAAATCCCTGTTGGGGACCGTAGGCTGGAAAGGCCCGGTGGATTACACCGTGGTCAACGGCAAGGTCACGGTCCGCAACGGAAAACTGGTGAATCTGGACGAGGAAAAAGCCGCCCGGGAGGCCGCCGCGCTGGTGCGGGACTACCTGTCTCGCTGAGACCGGCCTGACCCATCCTGCGTTGAAGCCGGGCCGTTTGGCAATTTATCCGAAAAATGAGCGGTATGCCGCACGGATTTTCCGTGCGGCATGTTTGCTGTATCCGGATCATCAGTTCCGCAAGAGCCGCTCCACTTTTCGGACAGGGGCTGCTTGCGGAGAATTGGCAGGATATCGGGCCGTCTGCGACGGTTTTACAGACGGCGGCGTGGGAGGAAAAAGTTCAAAAAGCGTACTTTGAAACCTTCACAATTATTCAAACTTTACTTTTTTTACCCGGTATGCTTGACTGAATATAGGCAATATGCCCAATCCGATGGGTGCACCTGCTATTGAACGGCATATGATCCGGACCCCTGGGAAAAACGAATGTCAATCGAATTTCAGAGGAGTTAAGAAAGGAAAAGAGGAAGTTTTGCTACTATGACCAGTGGCTGGGTTCCTCCCGCTGCATCGTGGCGCCTGCCGGCACCCCCGAGAATGTGATCAAGTTCTATGAGGACGCCTTCCAGAAGCTGATGGAGGACGCCGACTATCTCAAGGCTGCCGAGGCCGCTGGAATGGAGACTGACTATAAGAACAGCGCAGACACCGCCGCTCTGATCAAGCAGCAGCAGGACTTCACTGAAAGTCTGGCCGACGTTTGGGGCGACTGATCCCCATTTTGTGCGGGAGCAGCCGGTGGTTGCTCCCGCCTTATTTTTCCGCATCAATGCAGTGCGAACTGGAGGGCACTATGAAAAAAACTGATATTGGCGTTGTAGGCTTCATGTATGCGGTCTGCGCCTTTTTCTTCCTGATGTCCAGAGATCTGAAAAAGGGAGCTCGGATCTATCCTCTGTGTATCATTGCGATCCTGTTTCTGCTTACCACCGGTTATGTGGTTGAAATGCTGTTTGCCGCCAAAAAGAACGGGGTGACCAGCGGTATTCCGGAAATCTTCGAAGGGTTTCAGCCTAAGCAATTTTTTATCGTTCTGGGAATGCTCATCGCATATCTAATCGGTATGTACTTTGTCGGCTTCTATCTGGCGACCATCGTGCTGATGGCGGCAAGCCTGCTGTATCTCAGGGTCCCCAAGTGGCAGATCCTGATCTCTACCATTGTGATCATCGGATTGGTCTATGGCGCGTTTACCATGTTCCTGGGTGTAAAGCTGCCTGTGGGCCTGCTGTTCAAATAAAGGGGGGCATGAGTTATGCTTGAAACTTTAGCCTTGATGGGACACGGCTTCGTAAACGCGATGTCCCTCAGCAATCTGCTGTTTATGGCCGGCGGCACCGCCATCGGCATCATCATCGGCTGTCTGCCCGGCCTGTCCGCAGCCATGGGCGTTGCGCTGCTGCTGCCCATGACCTTTACCATGGCCCCGGAAACGGGACTGATCGTGCTGGGCGCTATCTACTGCGGTGCGATCTTCGGCGGCTCCATCTCCGCCATTCTGATCCACACGCCGGGCACCCCCGCCTCTGCCGCCACCGCCATTGAGGGCTACCAGCTCACCTTGCAGGGGAAGGCGGGCAAGGCACTGGCCGTGGCCTGCTTCTCATCCTTCTGCGGCGGCCTGCTCTCCTGCGTCTCTTTGTACTTTTTCGCTCCGCTGCTGGCGCAGCTGGCCATGAAATTCGGATCTCCGGAATATTTCTGGCTTTCGATCTTCGGCCTGACCATTATCGCGGGCGTGGCGTCCAAGTCTCTGCTGAAGGGCCTGATCTCCGGCGCGCTGGGCCTGCTGCTCGGAGCCAAGAACGACGGGCAGGCGATGAAGGACGCAACGCGCAACTGCACGGTGGAGGGGACCTTCGACCTCGCGGGAAGCAGCCTGGAAGCGTTTTTCGCCGAGAACGACCTCGACTATGCCCCCGAAACGACCCTGACGCGCATGATCACCCCTGCGGGCAAGAGCCGCGCCTTCGTCAACGACGTACCCGTGCAGCTGGCGCAACTGCGCGAACTGGGCGCACGCCTGCTGGACATCCACTCGCAGCACCAGAACCTGATCCTCTCGTCGGAGGAGTTCAGGACTTCGGCGCTCGACACCGTGGCTGCGAACGGGGAACTGCTGACGCAGTACGCCGCGCAGTATGCCCGGCTTACGGAGCTGCGCCGCCGTCTCGCGGCCCTGCGCGAAGAGGCCGCCAACGGCCGCCGCGACGAAGAGTGGCTCCGGTTCCAGACCGAGGAACTCACCTCGGCCAACCTGCGTCCCGGCGAGCAGGCAGAGCTGGAGGAGGAGCTGGCGGTGCTCGAAAACGCCGACCGCATCGGCGAGGCGCTGACCTCCCTGCGCAACGCCCTCGACGCCGACGAGACCGGGGTGCTGGCGCAGCTCAAGAATTCGGAGAACGAACTCAACCATATCCGCAGCCACTACCCCGCCGCCGGGGAATATGCCGGACGGCTGCGCTCGGTGCTGGAGGAACTGAAGGACATCAACGGTTCGGCCGCCGCCGCATGCGAACGGCTCGATGCCGACCCCGAGCGGCTGGCGAAGTGCTCGGCGCGGCTCGACACGCTGATCGCCCTGCAACAGAAACACCGCGCGGCGGACGAAGCGGAGCTGATCGCCCTGCGCGACCGCTGCGCCGCACAACTCGCAGCCATCGTCCACAGCGACGAGGAGATCGCCCAGGCGGAAGCAGCCCTCTCGGAAGCAGCCGAAAAGACCGCGACGCTGGCCGACCGTCTGCACAAGACGCGCGAGAAGGCCGCTGCGGGATTCGAGAAACACATCCTCTCGACCCTCGCCCGGCTGGGCATGCCCGAGACGGTTTTCCGCATCGCCCTGACACCCCTCGCAGAGCCGGGACGCACGGGCCGCGACAGCGTGCAATTCCTCTTCACGGCCAATCCGCGAATGACGCCGCAGCCCGTCGAGCGCATCGCCTCGGGCGGCGAGCTTTCGCGCGTGATGCTGGCCCTGAAAGCCCTGCTGGCCGAACGGATGCAGCTGCCGACGATCATCTTCGACGAGATCGACACGGGCGTTTCGGGCCGCATCGCCGACGCCATGGGCGAAATCATCGCCTCGCTCTCGGCCTCGATGCAGGTGGTGGACATCACCCACCTGCCGCAGGTCGCTTCGAAGGGCACGGCGCACTTCGTGGTCTACAAGCGCGGCGGACGCACCGACATCACGCGCCTGGGCGACGAGGAGCGCGTGACCGAGATCGCCAAGATGCTCTCCGGCTCGGAAATCACCGACGCCGCCGTGGCCCAGGCCCGCATCCTGCTCGGCAAATAGCCGTACAAAACCGATTTCACACGTGACGGAGCGGCCGGACCGCTCCGCCCGCCGTTATAACCCCTAAAAAAACACGCCATGAACGACATCCTCGAAATTGCGGCCGCCAACCAGCAGCGCGCCCGCGAGGTCATCCGCGACACCGATCTGGAGGCCATCTGGCGCTCGGTGGGCGCCGAAGCGAACCTCGTAGGCTCGCTCCGCACGGGTCTGCTGATGAAGCACCGCGACATCGACTTTCACATCTACTCCTCACCGCTCCGCGTGGCCGACAGCTTCGCCGCCATGGCCCGGCTGGCCGAAAATCCCCGCATCCGTCGCATCGAGTACGGAAACCTGCTCGACGCGCAGGACCAGTGTCTCGAATGGCATGCGTGGTATGCCGACGCCGACGAACGGCTCTGGCAGATCGACATGATCCACATGCCCCGCGGCTCGGCCTGGGACGGCTATTTCGAACGCGTGGCCGACCGAATCAGCGCCGTACTGACCGACGAGACGCGCCGCGCCGTCCTGCAAATCAAGTACGACACGCCCGACGAGGTGAAGATCATGGGCATCGAATACTACCAGGCGGTCCTTCGCGACGGCGTGCGCACCTATGCCGAGTTCGAAGCATGGCGTGCGGCGAACCCCGTCGAGGGCATTCTGGAATGGATGCCGTAAGCCCGCCGGAAACACCGCTCCCCTGCACGGCCCTGCCGGCCGGCATATGGAAAGCATTGAACCGCAAATGCGGCAAGGAGAAATAACCGCCGCAGCCTCAAAGAAAACGGACCGTTCCTTTCGGGGGACGGTCCGTTTTGCGTCAATGCCGGCGCAGCCGCCACCGTTGCACGATCGTCTCGCCCCGGAAGTAGATGACCAGCGAACTGACGATGACCGCCATGCCCGCCACGGTGCTAAAATCGGGGTATTCGCCGGGCAGCATGATCCAGCTCAGCACGGCTCCCAGGACAGGATTGATCAAACGGCACATATTGATGTCGCTGACCTTCGTGCCCTCGGTGCGCAGGGCCATGAACCAGAAACTGAAGGCGAAGACCGAGATGAAGACCAGCACGCCGAGACTCGCATAGAACCCGACGGGCTTGGCCCAGAAGGGGTGGAAACCCTCCGCCGCGATGCCCACGCCGTAAATCAGCAGGCCGCCGAAAAACATCTGCACGGCATTCAGGAAGATCGGATCGACCTTGCCCTTGTCCTCCGAAACCGAAATCGCGGAATAGCCCTGGAACAGGATGCAGGCCAGCAGCAGGACGATACCCCCGATGCCGCGCCAGTCGAGCGGCGAACCGTCGCTGCCCGTGCCGACGATCAGCAGCAGTCCCGCGAGGCTCACCGCAAGACTCACGACCTTGTAACGGTTCAGGCGGTCGTTGCTGGCCACGAGGTGCGCCAGCAGCACGTTGATCAGCGGCGTGAGGCCCATGACGATCGAGCTGATGGCCCCGCTGACGAAATCGACTCCGAAATAGAAGGCCGTATAGCCCATGAACATATTGATCAGGATCAGGTTGCCGAAAAGCCGCCGGTGCTGCATGATCTCGCGCCACATGCCGCGATGCCAGGTGTAGGCGAAGAGAATGATTCCGACAACGGTGAAGCGCAGGCCCGCGAAATTCATCGGCGAGAAATCGTAGCTCAACCCCTGCTTGATGAACGGATTGACAATCGCCCACAATACCGAGGCCAGCACGGCGTAGAGTATTCCTTTTTTCATAACGTGCATCTTTCCGCCGCAAAGGTACGAAAAACGGCCGGCAAAACGAAACCGGTCCGGGCAAATGGACGGGCCGGTCCGGGAGCAGGCCGTGCATTCGCCGGAACGGCGCAGATGCCGGATACCGCGTCCCGGTCCGGGCGGATTCTGATTTTAAGCCGGATCCGTCCGGGCATCGTGAAGAACGGGACGAACGGATAGTACTTGAGGTACATTCCATTCGCCCCGTTCGAGAGATGTGCGGAAATATCCGCTTATAAATGGGAATCCGTTACATCATGCCGCCCATACCGCCTGCGGGCATCGCCGGCATGGCGGGAGCGTCGGACTTCTTCTCGGCCAGCACGCACTCCGTGGTGAGGAACATCGAGGCGATCGACGCGGCGTTTTCCAGCGCTACGCGCGACACCTTCGTCGGGTCGATGATACCGGCTTTCAGCAGGTCCTCGTACTTGTCGTCGCGGGCGTTGTAACCGAAGGCGTCCTTGCCCTCCTTCACCTTGTTGACGACCACCGAGCCTTCGCCGCCGGCGTTCTCGACGATCTGACGGAGCGGCTCCTCGATGGCGCGTTTCACGATCTGGATACCCGTCGTCTGGTCCTCGTTCTGGCCCTTCAGGCCTTCGAGAGCCGCCGTGGCACGGATGTAAGCCACGCCGCCGCCCGGAACGATACCTTCCTCGACGGCTGCGCGCGTTGCGGCCAGCGCGTCGTCGACACGGTCCTTCTTCTCCTTCATCTCGACCTCCGTGGCGGCTCCGACGTAGAGCACGGCGACACCGCCCGCCAGCTTGGCCAGACGCTCCTGCAACTTCTCCTTGTCATAGTCCGACGTAGCCTTGTCGATCGACGAGCGGATCTGGGCCACACGAGCTGCGATCTCCTCCTTCTTGCCGGCGCCGTCGACGATGGTGGTGTTCTCCTTGTTGAGCGTCACCTTGTCGGCCGAACCCAGCATGTCGAGCGTAGCCTGATCCAGGCGGATGCCGCGTTCTTCGGAGATCACCGTACCGCCGGTCAGGATGGCGATGTCTTCGAGCATCTCTTTACGACGGTCGCCGAAACCCGGAGCTTTCACGGCGGCGATCTTCAGCGTGCCGCGCAGTTTGTTGACAACCAAGGCTGCCAGCGCTTCGCCGTCGACGTCTTCGGCGATGATCACCAGCGAACGTCCGTTCTGTGCGGCGGGTTCGAGCACGCCCATCAGCTCTTTCATCGTTGAAACCTTTTTGTCGGTAATCAGGATCAGTGGCTTTTCGAGCACGGCTTCCATTTTTTCGGAATCGGTGATGAAGTACGGAGAGATGTATCCGCGGTCGAACTGCATCCCTTCTACTACGTCTACGTGCGTTTCGGTGCCTTTGGCTTCCTCTACGGTGATGACGCCTTCCTTATTCACCTTGCCCATCGCCTCGGCGATCAGCTTGCCGATCGCGTTGTCGTTGTTGGCCGAAATCGTGGCTACCTGTTCGATCTTGCTAATGTCGCCGCCCACTTCTTGGCTCTGCTTGCGCAGGTTTTCGACGACGGTTCCGACCGCTTTGTCGATACCGCGTTTCAGATCCATCGGGTTCGCGCCTGCGGTTACGTTCTTCACGCCTACGCCGACAATGGCCTGCGCCAGCACGGTAGCCGTCGTGGTGCCGTCGCCGGCGTCGTCGGCCGTCTTCGAGGCCACTTCCTTGACCATCTGGGCGCCCATGTTGGCGATCGGGTCTTCGAGTTCGATCTCTTTGGCTACGGTCACGCCGTCCTTGGTCACCTGCGGAGCGCCGAATTTCTTATCGATTACAACGTTACGTCCTTTCGGGCCCAGCGTTACCTTCACAGCGTTTGCCAGCGCGTCGACGCCTTCCTTGAGTTGTTCGCGCGCTTCGGTATTGTATTTAATCTCTTTTGCCATAATCTTGATTGTTTGAATTGGGTTTATACTGAGTTGAACGATTAGATGATGGCGAGGATGTCGCCCTGTTTCATGATCAGGTAGTCTTTACCGTCGATGTTGATCTCGGTGCCGGCGTATTTGCCGTAAAGGACCTGGTCGCCCGTCTTCACTTCCATCTTCACATCGGCCGTTCCGGGGCCTACGGCGATCACTTTACCTGCGAGGGGTTTTTCTTTGGCTGTGTCGGGGATGAACAATCCGCCGGCCGTTTTCTCTTCTGCGGGATTGGGTTCGATCAGAACCCGGTCTGCTAATGGTTTAACTTTCATAACGTCGTTATTTTTTTAAGTTTGTTAATGTTTGGTTTTCATTTGCCGTTTCCGGTGGACATTCCTTTTACGGAAACGTTCCATTCTTTTACACATAATATGCCAAACGGGAAATGTCAGGTTTTCGAACGAAAAAACTGACAAAGGAGTCCTTTCTCTGTCAGTTTGCCCTGTCACTTTGACATGAATGGCCGTGTGTTTTCGGTATGCGCGTTACCGTTTGCCGCGTTTCTTACCGCCGGCCCGTTTGTCGAAGCCCGCTTTGCCGCCCCAGCCGGCTGCCGGATTGACCGCATCCCACTGGACGTTGTTCCAGTCGAAGTCGTTTTTTCTCGGATTTCCGCCGGATTTGCGGGCGGCGTCCCTGCGTTCCGTTTTCCGATCCTCTTTCCGCGCGCCTTTGCGCTTCTCTTTCCGGAAGTCCCGTCCCGAACGTTCCTTGTTTTCGCCGGAATCGCCGTCTTTGGCGAGTTCCGCGATCGGGCGTCCTCCGCGGTTGATGTCGTTGAGCTGGCGGATCGCCTGCCGGGCGTCCGAGAACGGTACGGTTACGAACGAATAGCTATCCATCACCCGTACGTCGTCGATCTTGTTGTCCGGCAGCCGACACTCGCGTTTCAGCATGTCGGTCAGTTTGCGGGCGTCGAAACCGTCCATTTTGCCGATCGAGATGAACAGCCGCGCCGTTCCTTTGCGGTCGACGTTGATCGAACGGATTTCGGGGTAGCTGCTCTCTTCGAGTTCGTTTTTGAACGCCAGTTTCAGCAGGGCCGCCAGCGCCACTTCCGGGTCGAGGTTTTGCAGCACCTCGCCGGCCATTTCGGTATATTTGCGGTACGACTCGCTTTCGACGATTTCGATCAGGTCGTCCTTGATCTTGGTCTTTTTGATCTCGACGACGTCCTGCGCCGACGGCAGGGCGACTTTCTTGATGTCCACTTTGATTTCCCGTTTCAGCGAACTGAACTGCCGGTATTCCGAATGCGAGATGAACGTGATCGCCGTACCGGTATTGCCGGCGCGGCCCGTGCGGCCGATCCGATGCACGTAGGATTCAGTGTCCTGCGGCAGCGAATAATTGATCACGTGGGTCAGGTTGTTGATGTCGATCCCGCGCGCCGCCACGTCGGTGGCTACCAGTATATTGGCCAGCTTTTTCTTGAATCGTTTCAGGATTTTTTCGCGTTGTACCTGCGAAACGTCGCCGTGCAGTCCTTCGGCCGCATACCCGCGTTCGGTCAGCTTGTTGACCACTTCGTCCACGCCGATCTTGGTGCGGCAGAAGACGATCCCGTAAAATTCGGGTTCGACGTCGATGATTCGCGTCAGCGCGTCGAATTTGTCGCTGTCGCGCACTTCGAAGTAGATCTGGTCGGTCAGTTCGGTGGTGACTTCTTGTGCCGGTACGCGCAGGATTTCCACGTCGCGCATGTATTTTTTCGACAGGCGGATGATCCGTTCGGGCATGGTCGCCGAAAACAGCAGGATGCGGCGGTAGTCGTTCGTATTGGACAAGATTTCTTCGACGTCTTCGATAAAGCCCATATTGAGCATTTCGTCCGCTTCGTCGAGGATCAGGTATTTCAGGGCCTTGATGTCCAGTGTTCCGCGACGCAGGTGGTCGAGGATGCGGCCGGGCGTGCCGACTACGACATCGATGCCTTTGCCCAGACGCCGCAGTTGTTCGGTCATCGAAGCTCCTCCGTAGATCGGCGAAATGACGAGTTTGCGTTTGGCGTTGAACGACAGGATTTCTTCGGTAACCTGCAGGGCCAGTTCGCGGGTGGGAACCAGAATCAGCGCTTGGGTCGCTCCTTTCTGCGGGCGCAGTCGTTCGAGGATTGGCAGGCCGAAAGCGGCGGTTTTACCGGTGCCGGTCTGGGCCTGTGCGATGATATCGTTTGTTTTTTCGTCGTCGAGCAGAACGGGGATCGTGAGTTTCTGGATCGGAGACGGGGTTTCGAAGCCTTTCGCTTTAATGGCTTCGAGGGTGACATCGGTCAGTCCGAGCGCTCCGAATTCTTCTAATTGAACCATGTATATGTATAGTTATTGTGGTGTAAAATATGACCGACATGTAAATTTTTTAGGTCATGGCGTCAGGGCGACGCAATTCCGATACAAGTGACAAATCATAAATTTGCGGCAAAGATACGTAAATAAATGGAAAACCGCGACAAATTTTGTTTTTGTCGCGGTTTTCCTCTCAGTATCACGTTTTTTGTTCCGGACTTACCGGTGTCTGTCCGATTTCCTGAAATCGTTTTGCAGCCCGGAAAATTTTGAGTAAACTTGCCGTTGCGTTTAAAGAGTGTAAAATGTCCGAAGAGAAAAAAGTGAAAGTATTGCAGAGCGAGTATCTTTTCAACCGTCCGTGGCTTACGGTGCGCAGGGAATCCATCGTGCTGCCTAACGGGAATCCGGTTCCCGAATACTACGTTCTCGAATATCCGGAATGGGTGAATACGATTGCGATTACCCGCGATCGGAAGTTCGTTTTCATTCGTCAGTACCGGCACGGTCTGGGATGCGCCTTGATGGAACTGTGTGCCGGGGTTTGCGATCCGGAGGATGCCTCGCCGCTCGCCGCCGCCCGACGGGAGTTGCTTGAAGAGACCGGTTACGGCCGTGGAACGTGGCGCGAGCTGATGACCGTTTCGGCCAATCCGTCTACGCATACCAACCTGACCCATTGTTTTGTCGCCGAGGATGTCGAACCCGTTTCGGAGCAGCATCTCGAAGCGACCGAAGACCTGACCGTGCACTTGCTTTCACAGGACGAGGTCCGTGATCTGCTGTTGACCGACCGGGTCAAACAAGCGTTGCATGCGGCTCCGCTTTGGCGGTATTTTGCCGAGAATCGCTTGCTTTAGAATTTCGATCCGGTTTTACAATAACCATTTTCCGATCGAACGGAGCGCCAGCCACAGTGCGACCAGCCCGATCGCATACAGTGCAATTCGTCCGGCGGAGGATTTTTTTACGGTTTTCGCAGTCTCCGTTTGCGATTCCGTCCGGCGGAGTCGTACGGATTGCGCCGTTTTTTCCTGTTCTTCTTTTTTATTGACCGAGGTGCTGTGTCTGATACCTCGTACGCGGGTGACCCGTTTGATTCCCGCCGGTATCCGTCGTATCGTATCGGGGACGGTGTCGCGGCCTTTCAAAACGTATTCGGTACGGACGATCTCCCAGTTTTCCCAGTCGTCGGTCAGTTGTTCCGCAACCTTGTCTTTTTCCGATCGGACGGTCGCCGTCGTGTCGCGCAGCGACTGCCGGTCGTGCGATTGCAGGTTCCTGCTTGTCCTGCAGCCGCTCCCTGCGACCGTCGCCGTCAGCAGTACCGGCAGACCGCATTTAAAAAAGGTACGGATGCAGCGCATCGGGAATCAGCGATTTCAGTTTTGCTCGGAATTCGCCGACGGTGATCCTATCGTCTCCGTCGGTGTCGAAAATCGGGTTCTGCCGGGCGATCACACGGGCCGGCAGCCGCCGGGTCTGTAGGACGTATCCGTCCGGTTTGCCGATGGCGGCCGGGAAAAAACAAGCCAGATAGAGGTCTGCGAACGTCCGGCAGCGTGCGGCATAGGGCCTGAAAAACAGTTCGACGTAATCGAGCTGTTCTTCCCCGGTCATTTTCAATAGTTTTTCTGCGGTCGTTCCGAGTCCTTCCGCCGTAGCCGGCATGAACTGGATCAACCCGACGGCCCCGCCGCGCGGATTCCGCGCCGAGGGATCGAGGCGGCTTTCGCTCCACATGATCGCCATCAGGTGATCCGGGTTGACGCTGAGTCGGGCCGCGATTTGTTTTACTTTACCGGCGAATGCCGGCGGGACTTTGTTTTCGTAGATCATAGCGAATCTTTTTCGAGTTTTCGGTCGATTTCCTGTTTCATGTATTTTTTTAGTTTCCGGAATAGCGGGTGTTCCGATATTTCGGCTGCATTCTCCAGGTAGCTCCACAGCTCCACGCCGCAGACGAATCCTGTGAACAGGTTGGCCAGGCGCAGCCCTGCGAACGGGAGGATGCAGGTGTCGATCAGCCACGTCATCGCGATGCCTACCGTGACGAAGACCAGCTTGTAGACGGTTCTCCATGCCTTGTCGCTTTCGAAGGCCCACGGGCGTTTCATGCGTCCGGCGCGTTTGTAGCTCGCCGCGACGCCCGTTGCGAAATCGACGCATACGAATGCCAGCGCGCAGCATACCAGCGGTTGCACCGGCGCGAACAGGGCCGCGACCGAAGAGATCGTTCCGATCATTTGTTTCATATGAGGCGTTTTTACAGAATGAATCCGCCTTTTATCAAGACCCGGCGGCGGATATTTTCTTTCGGGTCGTATTCCGGGAACATCGC
>ERZ827156.2542-NODE-2542-length-18473-cov-4.836301_pt1 | contig 18473 bp, 28 predicted proteins | sample MGYA00519919_ERZ827156 | MGnify/ENA primary metagenome ERZ827156 (study PRJEB31778, sample SAMEA3449269) | human gut metagenome | biome: human gut; feature: human-associated habitat; material: faeces | place: United Kingdom | collected 2010/2012 ... | reverse complement strand
CCGGCAAGAATGATGAGCACAGTTCCAGGGGTAATGGTGGCACGCAGCTTGCAAGAGTTGACCTTAGCGGGAGCAGGAGCCTCGACGGGGAAGAACTTCGCAACAGCCTTAGACATTATATACCTCTACAGGGAATTAGACACAACGCTCCTTTGTTTTGCTCCATCGGCTCCCGCGGAGCTCCGGAACGATTCTACAGACAAATGAAACACATTCCTACTTCTGTGGAGATAATACAATGATTTCTGATATGTCCAGAAGATGGAGAGAAAAGTACCCCCACCCGATAACGCGAGCCCAACGACCCGCCCCTTGCTCTCGCCGACCCAGGGGTATTTCGCTTCGGTTTTGTCTTTTCTCCCAGTATTCTCATGCGAATCAAACAAACACACCACACTTGTTTTTTCAGCACGTTATAGCGCGATTTGCACGCATCCGGCGTCCGCCCAGGGAAATGCTTGCAGAGTGTCTTCCAAACGATAGGCGTGGACTGCTCGCACAGCTTCAAAAGCAGCTGGTCCTCTTTCCGGGACCACGGCGTCTTCCGGTTGCTGGGACACAGCACATTCACCCAACGGTCGCGGCACTGGGACGAGTTGCGGGACATCATCCGCTTCGAAACCGTGCTCCAATTGTCCATCCCGAAAAACAGGAGAATGAGGAGCAGGCGGCAGTTCTCCAGCTGGCTCCAGCGCCCCTTCCTCCCCACCTGCTGGAGAGCCTGGTAGTAGCGCGAGCGGCACTGCATCCACGTCCGCTTCGGCACCATCAGCGCGACTTGCTTCCAGGACTTGGTTCCGTACTTGCTCACGCCCTCGATCACCTTCTCGTCCTCCTCCTCCGTCCACTTCTGGTTGTAGTCCTTCATGTCCATCGCGCGGACAAACCGCTCGAAGCACTGGTAGGGCGTCCTCCCGTTTCCCAGTTGAAGCGCCACCCGCACCCAGTGCCGTCCGCCGTTCTCCTTCGCGAGGGCCAGCAGCCGCACATCCTCATCGAGGCTCCACTCGGCGTTGTTGATGTAGCTGTCGCAACAGTTCAGCCAGTGGACAAAGCAGTCCGTGGTCGAGTGGTCCATGTCATGCGCGATCTGTTCCCAGGAAAACTGATTTAAAAGGGAGGGGATAAGCTGCTGGAGAGCCGCCCGCCGTTCCTCGTCGGTTTTCGCAGAGCGGTACGCTTTCACCCAGGCGGTGGAGCGCATGGAGGAGGATTGCACGTGGAGCAGCGACGAGCACTGACTCAGCACCAGCTCGTTGAGTTTCTTGTTGTGCGCTTCCGACCACCGCTGGGATTGCGCAACGCTCGTGACGGTCGAATGGGTGAGGGGCTTGCCCTCGGACGAGAGGAACCGGGGGTAGTAGTGGCGCTTCCGCGTGAAGTAGAGGGCAGAGCCGGGAGGAGGGAAGGAAAGGAGCAACTGGCGGCTCTTCTCCCGACGGTCCGCCAAGTCGGCTTCCGGCGTTTCTTGGATAGACAGTGCGTCCTGGAGAGGCGCAGATACAGGCTCGTTTTGACTCTTCGCTGAATCGCGGTCCAGCAGCATATCGATCACGCGGAGACGCTCGTAGAGTTGTGTTTGGAATAGTTGGTTGAGTTCGAGTCTCCGTTTCTCCTTCTGAAGCGACTCCATCAATTCCAGCACTTTGTTGCTCCTTTGCACGTCCTCCTTTTCCGATCGCATGGGCAGTCCCGATTCAATGGGATGGAGCGCAAAGGGCGTGTCAGTCGATTGAAGCGAATCGAGCTGCAGCTGACTCTGTAGCTCACTCGACAGCCCCGATTCCTGTAGTGGGAAGTCGAATTCCATGGGAGAGAGAAGACGAGTTGATTATAAATACAAGCAACTTGATACACGCCACAGAGAAACGTCCCGGAAAGGGATAGCGGTGGGGAAGAAAGAATGGGGAAGGACGAACCGGATTGATCGGGGTTTTACCGTCCTCTTCACCAGCGGAATAACGATTTCAAAGGAAAACACGGCTTATCAATGAAGCTTCAATTGACCAAGAACTTTCTCAACCAGAACACACTCCTCGCCTGCTTGGCTTGCGCGGCTGTCACATCGACTCCCATTGAGCCCGAGTTCGTCGAGGACGGTAGCCTTCGCACTACTCACTTCTAATGCTCGTAGAGTGTCTTATTCTTTTCACTCCCGAGGGAGAGCTGAAGGACATCGTCGCCATTTGCAAGTATCTCGTGAAGGGAACGACGCTTGCCGACGACTGCACCTACCTGGAGAAGAGCAAGGTTGGGGTCCGTGGTGAGGGCTCACGTTTAGGACTTCGCGGCTGCCTGCAGAGAGCTGTTCAAGCTGTCCGCCTCCGGACTCAAGGATATTTCCGACTCCTGCACGGAGGAGCAGAAGGCTGTTTACGCCGCCATCCACAAGTGTCGGTGTTCCTTTCCCCTCTGACCCCTAGATCTGGATGAGATTTCCGCTGCGATCGCCGCTTCCGGGGAGTTCTTCCACGGTAAGCGCAAGCGCTGGGAATTAGGTGTAGGCAGCAAGCTGTCTCTCGACGACCTTCTCATCGTGAGCGCCATCTACCCTGCCATCGCCAAGAAGAGCGCCTACCCCTACCCCGCTTCCCTCAGCAAGAATTACCTGGCCTTCATGAAGTATGTGAAGAAGGTGTACGTTCCTCCAACCACGCTCTGATCGCATAGTGCGGGCATCGCTGTGCTCGAGGGTGAGGCTCCCAAGAACGCCCCCACCTACCTTGGTTCCAGCATTCTGGTCGCGCAGAAGGCGCTGCCCAAGCCCGCCGCAAAGGCTGCCCCCAAGGCGGAGAAGAAGGGAGAGAAGAAGCCCGCGGCCGCGGCGGCGACGGCGGCTGCGACGGTGGCGACTGAGAAGCGTCCGCGCGTGTACGAGAAGAAGGAGATCCTTCCGATCCCCGGGCAGGAGAACATTCTGATCACCTCCGCGCTGCCCTACGTGAACAACGTGCCGCACCTGGGCAACCTGATCGGCTGCGTGCTGAGCGCCGACACGTTCGCGCGGTACTGTCGCCAGCGCGGGATCAACACGCTGTTCGTGTGCGGAACGGACGAGTATGGTACGGCGACGGAGACGCGCGCGCAGGCGGATCATATGACGCCGCGCGAGATCTGCAACAAGTTCCACGCGATCCACCGCCAGGTGTACGACTGGTTCGACGTGCACTTCGACTACTTCGGGCGCACCTCCACCAACGACCCGCACAAGGACCTCGACTGGCCGCAGGTGGGCGCGGCGCGGCGGCGTGAGGCGTAGACGCAGATCGCGCAGAGCATCTTCAAGCGCCTGGTGGAGGAGAACCAGCTGGTGGAGGAGGAGACGGAGCAGGTGTACTGCAACGAGTGCCAGCGCTTCCTGGCGGACCGCTTCATCGAGGGCACCTGCCCCGTGTGCGGCTACGAGAAGGCGGGCGGTGACCAGTGCGACAAGTGCGGCAATCTGTTCAACGCGACGGAGCTGAAGAACCCGGTGTGCAAGACGGGCGGTCCGTCGCACCACGTGGAGAACCGCCGGACGAAGCACCTGTTCCTGAACCTGCCGATTCTGGAGAAGCAGCTGCGCGATTGGGTGGACGAGGTGTCGGTGAAGAACGACTGGTCGTCGAACGCCATCAACATCACGAAAGCGTGGATCGAGAACGGACTCAAGCCGCGGTGCATCACGCGCGACCTGAAGTGGGGCACGCCCGTGCCGCTGAAGGGCTACGAGGACAAGGTGTTCTACGTGTGGTTCGACGCGCCGATCGGCTACATCTCGATCACGGCGAACTACACGAAGGAGTGGCGGCAGTGGTGGAACCACCCCGAGAACGTGAAGCTGGTGCAGTTCATGGGCAAGGACAACATTCCGTTCCACACGGTGATCTTCCCGTGCACACTGATGGGCACGCACGACCCGTGGACGATGATGAGCCAGGTCTCCTGCACGGAGTACCTGAACTACGAGGACGGCAAGTTCAGCAAGAGCAAGAACACGGGCGTGTTCGGCGACCAGGCGAAGGACACGGGCATCCCCAGCGAGGTGTGGCGCTTCTACCTGCTGTCCAACCGCCCCGAGCAGAGCGACTCCGCCTTCTACTGGGACGACCTCGCGGACAAGAACAACAACGAGCTGCTGAAGAACCTGGGCAACTTCGTCAACCGCTGTCTCGCCTTCGTGTACAACCGCATGGACGCCACTGTGCCCGCCTGCGGCGAGAAGACGGAGCGCGAGACCAAGCTCATCGAGGAGGTGAACGCCGTGCTGAAGAAGTTGGCGTGGCGTGCGGGCATGACGGCGTAGGTACAACGAGGCGATGTACGGCACGCACCTGAAGGCGGGTCTGAAGTACGCCATGGAGATCTCCCACCTGGGCAATCAGTACCTGCAGGATGCCGAGCCGTGGGCCGTGCTCAAGACGAATCCTGCGCTGTGCGGCACGATCTGCTACGTCGCTGTGAATCTGGTGTACCTGATCAGCAACATCTTCGAGCCGTTCATGCCCGGCTTCTCCGACAAGGTCTGCTACCAGCTGAACATGGATCACGGCATGATTCCCACCACCTTCGAGGAGCTGGTGCCCGCTGGCCACAAGATCAACCAGATTCTTCCCATTTTCAAGAGAATCGAGCCGGAGCAGGTGAAGGAACTGCGCGAGAAGTTCCGCGGACACAACTAAGAAAGCGGCTGCTTTTCCCTTTTGGGAGTCGTGTGTGGTTTATTGCCGAGTTGGCCTGTTTGTTTGACGCCTTCTCCCTCGCGATGTTGGGCATGTCGCTTACCGAGGTTCTATTTCCACCAAATCGACTGCAAATACTTGGTTTGCTTAAAATGGCTTGCATGGGACCTCCACTAGCGAGAACAAACACGAGTCGGACAGAATCTTCCCCCTCCATCTGATTGGCTGAACCACGCGTGCACTGTTTTTCAGAATCTCCCTCTGAATCTTCTCCCTGTTCACGATGTTTTGCTCATTATTTCTTATTTCCTCTTAAAGAAGATGATCAGCTATACCTGGATCCCCTACTTCACCGGAGTCGTCGCCTTCATCATGGCCTACGGTATTGGTGCGAATGATGTCGCCAACGCCTTTGCTACCTCTGTCGGTGCCAAGGCCATCACTCTGCCCGTCGCTTTATGCATTGCCTCCGTGATGGAGTTCTCTGGAGCCTTCCTGATGGGATCCCACGTCACTCAGACTGTCGCCAAGGGCATTATTTCCTCTACCCTGTTCACCGATGATCCTGAGGATCTGATGGTCGCCGAAATGTGTGCTCTGATGTCTGCCGCTGTTTGGCTGATTGTCGCCACCATGATGGGCCTGCCCGTTTCCACCACCCACAGCATCATCGGTGCTCTTGTCGGTTGCGGTCTCGTCGCTCGCGGTCCTGGCGCCATCAAGTGGAGCAAGGTCTGGGAGATCGTCATTTCCTGGTTCACGTCCCCCGTCTTCTCCGGCATCATCACCTACCTCCTGTTCCTGTTCGTCCGTAACGTCATTCTGCGTGCCAAGAACTCGTTCGAGCGCGCCCTGAACTTCTTCCCCATCCTGGTCGCTTTCACCTTCGCCGTGAACATCTTCTTCATCATCTACAAGGGTTCTCCTCAGCTGAAGCTCGACAAGACCCCGCTGTGGCTCGGCCTCACCATCTCCATCATTGCCGGTATCATCATCGCAGTCGTGCTGTCGTTCGCCATGGTGCCTTGCCTGCGCAAGCGCTCTCTGAAGATCGCGGAGGAGGAGAAGGAGGAGAAGAAGGAGGAGGCCACGCCGAAGACGCCGACCGTCGCGGAGACGGAGGGTGCGGTGAAGGTGGACATTGAGAAGGCGGAGAAGAAGGAGCACCACAACATTCTGGAGAAGGATATCCACGCGGAGCTGAAGGACGAGGAGTCGCAGATCTACAAGATGCACCAGCACGCCGAAAAGTTCGACCCTCGCACGGAGAACGTGTTCAAGTTCGTCCAGGTGGTCACCGCCACGTTCGATTCCTTCTCGCACGGCGCCAACGATGTGGCCAACTCGATCGGTCCCTTCGCCGGTGTGATCGCCATCTACCTGCACAAGAGCATTCCCGAGAAGTCCGACGTGCCCATGTGGATTCTGGCGCTGGGCGGTGCTGGTATTGTGGTGGGTCTGGCGACGATGGGCTACAAGATCATGGCCTCCATCGGTGTGAACCTGGTGCGTGTGACGCCTTCTCGTGGCTTCACTATCGAGATGGGTGCGGCTATTGTGGTGCTGATCGGTTCGCGTCTGGGCATGCCGTTGTCCACCACGCACTGCCAGGTGGGCTCGACGGTGGGTGTGGGTCTGCTGGAGGGCAAGGGAGGTATCAACTGGAAGCTGTTCGTGGAAGTGTTCGCCGGCTGGGTCCTCACGATGGTCGTCGCTGGAGGCCTCGCCGCTGGTATTTTCTTCTTCGCTATGGGAACCCCCACTATGCTCGGTCCCTTTCAATAAATGTTAATCATTTACTAGTTTCTGTTGTTTGTTTGAGAGGCGTGGTGGGTGTGGGATGAGAGGCGGATGAGTGTGAAATGGATTTGAAGTGGATATGAGTGGTATTGAAGAAACACAACATCTGAAGTCATACATTTCCGCTATACGCTTGCATATAGCCTTCATCTCCATCACCAGACTCTTGTATCCCACGATCCTCTTGAAGCTCTCCGCGATACTGATAAGCCCCGTGAACGCCACTCTGGCCGTTTCCTTCGTGTACAGACTCATATTATACTGCTCCTCACTCCCATCCTTATCCCCAACCAGTGAATTCGCCGTCATGTAGAAGGTCGCGATGGAGCTGACACAGTTTCTCATGTTCGGGTCCTGCGCCACGCGCATCTGCAGGTACATCACGGAGTTCTTCAACTGAAGAACCATCTGCCCGTGTGTATCGTCGCACAGGGCGTAAATCTGGTTGAGCGCTACTATGCGTGATTCGCCTCAAGAGCCAGCACAAATAATATCGTCATATATCTTGCTCACAACGTACTCAGAGTGACCGTGATCCTTGTCGATCAGCTCGGCCGATCCGAATTGCTACGCATCAATGCACCCATGTATCCCCACCAAGCATCGCAACTTGTTGTAATATCCAGGAAGCGACTGGATGTCAATTGTGTTCGCGCACAGGGCGTCCTGCAGGGTCTTCAACGACATGCCTCCCGCGGGGTGCTCCATCGAGGGGTTCGCCGCGTAGAAGGACGTGCTCCGGACCTCGGTGTCCAGCTCGGCGGCGAGCAGGTACGCCATCAGTCTCTTCTTTGCATCCTCGTTGATCTTCTGGGGGAACGCCGCTCGGAACATCTCAACAGAGGCCATCATCGAAAAGAAGTTAATGGACGCGTTCAGTGTATCTCTGAAACGGTAAATCATGTTCTGAAGAGTAGGGTCGATGCCGTTCAAATGGTTCCAATACTAGGGATGAGGGCACCGGACGGACGCTTACCTCTGCAATGGAACGATGAATGTAGTAAACCATATCGCGCAGCTTTTCGCTCTCGATCACACTCAGGGGGTGATTCCAAGCGTTCGGACGCACCGCTACCATCGGGATAAATACCTGAGCTGCCAGTCGGTGAGCGGTCGTCGCAATGTCGCTGCTCTGCTGGATAAAGGAGGCCTTCATCCTCTCGAAACGAAGGGATCCGCGATTGTTGAACTCCTGATTGAGATACTGGAAGAACAATTCGATATCCAGGTACACGTTCATCATCCCCGTCTGCAGCAGCGGGAAGACGGACGCAGAAGGGTAAGATGGGTTATTCATAGTCAAAAGAATGAAAAGTACAGGAAAGGAGCTTCCCGCGGGACAGCGGCGATCGAGTGCACTTGATTGCTTCAACAAACAGTGTATTTCATTTAGTCCTCTTCCGCCGCCGCAGGTGCGTTTCCGCCCATATTTCTTCCCGCACTCATCACCTCGTCCACCAAGAGCAGCTGGCTCGCGATCACCGTGCTCAGCTGGATGAACTGTCTCTTTACGCGGTAGGTGTCCCACACGCCCTCAATCGACGGAAGCATTGCCTTTCCCGTCAGCACATCAATTCCGCCCTTCATGTTGTTCTTCGCGATCTCCTCCTGCACTTCCAGCAGGGTATCCTATCCTTCAGTTCACTCTCCACCTCTACCATCACATCGAATCCGCTATTCTCCGCCAGCACCTTCGGAATCACCAGCAGAGCGTCCGCGAACGCGCGCACGCCCAGCTTCGCCTTGCCCTCCACCGTCTTGGCATACTCCATCAGATGCGCATTGCACGCCAGCTCGAACGCGCCCGCGCCCGGCACCAGCTTCTTGTCCTCCAGCGCGTTCTACCCCTCACATCCCGCACTCATTTCCACCTTGACGGCGCGCAGACCATCGCGCGCCGCGTCCTTCAGCTGGCTGACGACCTGCTGGTTGGGACCCTTCAGCAGCAGCGTGCAGGAGAACGGGTTGTTCACCTCCTCCACGAAGCAGTACTTGTCCTCGCCCAGCGTCTGCTCGTACACGGAGCCCGCGAAGCCCAGCACCTTCTCCGACAGGTCGTCGACCGAGTTCACGGGGATGCCGCCGCACGCCAGCGACAGACGCTCCATGTTGCGGCGCTTGGCGCGGCGCAGCGCCATGATGTCTACGCGTCAGCCGCGCGCGCCGCCCGCACTCGCCTTGGCCAGCATGTCCAGCGACAGCGGGTCGATGCCCTTCTCGTTGATCACCACGAAGCTGCGGCCGTTCTCGGGCGTGCACACGAAGTTCTTGAAGTCGATGATCTTCCGCACCTTGTCGTCCGTGAACTTGCGCTCCGCCGCCACCAGCCGGTCGCGCTCCTCCGCCGACGAGTACACGAACGTCGAGTTTGCCTCGCTACGCCTCACGCCCACAGGCAGCACCTACCTCTTCTCGTACTCCAAAGACACGTTCAGGATCAGGATGTACGCGTTCTTCACGCGCTTTGGCATGTCCGGGTGGCGCGTGCCGTGGTCCATCACCAGCCCGCGCACCAGGCGGCTATCCATCGCGTCCTTCGTGATCATCTCCATCTGCTCCACCATCAGCAGATCCAGCGGCTTGCCCGGGCGCTTCACCGTCAGCACCGCGTCCGTCACCATGTCCGTCAGGTGGTCCGCCAGCTACGTGTGAGGGGAGGAGAATGGCCGGACATCCTCGGAGAGCTTTGTGCGGAGGGACGTGCGCGCCACGTTGTATAGGGTCTCGCGGTCGTTTTCGATGTCCTCCATCGGCTCCTAGGATGAAGGGGAGGGCCAGCGCCATACCGCGAACTCATCGAGGAACTTCAGCGTCTCGGTTTTTGCAAGCTCGAAGCCGTCCGTCAGCAAGCGCGGGTGCACACCCTAGTCGTGATTTCCACACGTCCACAATCACTTCGTTCACGTAGCGCGCAGCCATCTTCATGAGCTCGCCGATGAACAGCACGGTGGACGTCGTTCCGTCTCCCTACACCGTCACGCGATTCTTCCCGTTCCCGTACCGTAATGTCATCCTGAGCAGTTGCAGTTCTGGCAATAAGCGACGCGGTAGGGTGCTGAATTTGCATTTCATGGAGCAGCACGTTGCCATCCTTTGTGAGTTTGATCTGACCCGAGCTGTTGACCAGCATCTTCAGGGTTCCCTTCGGACCTACACCATTACTCCATCCCAATGAAAATACGTACCGAGATTCGTCTTCAGTACTTCCTGCATTCCCGTTGCAGCCGTGATTTGAACCGCCATTGCCTGCTGCTTCTTCATATATTCTGCTTTCGGATTCAACAGATTCACACTCGACATCTCCTCTTTCGTATTTGGTGTCTTTTCACCAGTCCAGTGAATGGGAGTTTCATTCCATGTTCCACCTCAACATGGAGTCTCTCCAAATCGCCTTTCTTGTTGTGCTATGATGCTCTGTTTCCAACAAAGAGGCCATTCTTCCTTGTCCTTTTCTTGCAACGATGAATCGAGGGGGATGGGGATGAACAACCGCTGTGCATGATTCATTCGCAAGCACCCGTACAATACCGCTCGCGAGCTCCACAGCGTAGAGGACGAAGAAGAGGACGAAGGTGATGGCCTTGGCTTCTAGCTAGGGCTTATCTGGTTTGTTGTCGTGTACACGTCCCATAGAAATGAATGGAACCAACGGAGTGACCATCGGGAGAGGAAGGAAGCCAATCAGCACTTGGTAGAACAAGGACATGGTCAGGAGGTGCTCAATCTCGCTACTGTTCATCTACCACGGAATCTGCAAACCGTTTCTTCAGCGCAAACACACGGCTGATCTTGTCCATGGTGGAACCTCTCGATTTGTCCAGGAGGACGCTCGCCACAAACCCTCCACCACATCCTCCCAGTCAATACAAAGAACTAGCCCTACCCGTGGCAATGGAGGCGAAGGTGGCCGAAATCACACTTCCATTGGCGCGTATAGCATTATCCACTCCCCACGAAGTCACGCAATGCACGCGCAGCAGGCTATCCACCAGGAAGAAGAACCACTAGGTTGATAGGCTTAGCAAAAGTGTACCTGAACGACGGACGAATTGTAGCTCTTGTCGATCAACTGCTGGGGAATACAGCACACCAACACCCTGCGTCTGAGAAAGATGACAAATCAGTACAGTCCGCTAAGGTAGGACATGATGCTGGTGGAGGTCTTCAGATAACCCATCATCACTCCATGCGCCAGATTGGACAGCGTTGACCCACCTAGCATTCATAACTAGAAGTAGAAACAACCGAAACACATCAAAAAGGAAGCGAGCACGAGGGGAACGCCATGCATGTAGGATTTGTAGGTGTAACGCAGGAAATAGACGCTGGTGAATGCGCAGAGGAAGTCTGCAATATTCAAGAAGTAGTGTGGCTGGGCGAGCTGAAAGTACTCAACCTGGCTTTGAAAACGTGCATTCACCCTTACGGCATACACGGAGCTCTGGATGAGGGAAGTCACGTTCATGGAAGCGAAGATCTAGCAACAAACAGACCATAACACATGATACACTACTCTTCCGCCGCCCACTTGTTCTCCTCGCGAATCTACACGTCACCGCACGACTCCTCCACCACCTTCGCTTCTTCCTCAGGAGTGAAGTCCGACTCGATGTTGAATGTCGCGCGGATCTCTTCAGGCGTTCTGCCCTTTATCATGCTCGCGATCTTCGCGCAACTACGCTCGTGATCCGTTCCCACGCCCTACGCCACGTCCAGCAGCGGCTGGATGATGAGGAAGTTGGCCGCCACCACGAGGTCCATCAGCTCCTCCGTCGGAATCTCGATGAAGGCGGCATCCCACTCGGGCACGATATCGCGCATGTTGCTGCTCTTCAGCGGTCTCTCGATCTCCGTCAGCGGGTTGTCCAGGTGGTGCTCGCCTATTCCTCAGTCTCCTTTCCGTTTCCCACAGAACGTGACCACTCGGCTCAGGCAGGATCCCTTGATGCTGCCTAAAGTGAGGGTATCGTCCTTGATGCTTCCGTTGTCCCTCATTCCCTTCAGATACTCGGACATGCTCAGGATCCTCTTGTCCGCGGTGTGCTTGTTTCCCTCCATGTCCACGAGGACGATCTTGCCTTCTGCTTCCATCGTTGTCTTTTTTAGAAGATGGATCCAGTCACTCCAAATCGTGGGATGTCCCAACGACGGTTTTCGTTAACAAACAAGACAGAGTACATGCAACTAATCACACAATGATACAGAAATGTCGGCCATGGGCTGGTGCTGCGCCACTTCCACCTCGTGCTTGGTCGCCGCGATTAGCAGGTTGAAGAAGTTCTTCGCGGCAGCCCGTCTTCCGTTCCCCCTCGTATAGTCGCTCCACGCCATCTCCCGTTTCCCCTCCTGAATGAGCTGCTCACGCAGCGACTCCTTCACATTCGCAACGAACGAGGTGTAGTCCATCGTCTCCTCTGTAGTGAATGTGTGTTGCACATTAGGTATAGCAGGAGTGTCGGATACAACTGGCACATCCGGTTGAGGCTCCTCCAGATTGGTGAGGGTGACGTCAGGCTCGTCGCCCGACAGAGGATCGAAGTCCATATCGGGCAGGTCGTATTCCTCCTCGTGGACCGGCTTCTCCGGCTCCCTCCCAGACAGCAGATGCGATGTGATCAGCTCTCCCAGCACGTCCGAGTACCCGGACAACGAGTCCATGTCCGAGTGGATCAGCAGAATCCTGCCGGAGTTCACGCGGTGGCGCTTGCCGCGGGCACGCTCCAGGTACTCGCGCAGCTGGGCGCGCGTGGCGATCAGTCCCGCCATCGGCAGCTCCAGGGCTACTCCTCATCCTCACCGCTCACTCCCACATTTGTCCAGCGGCACGGGCTGACGCTTGCGCGTGCGGCGACGAGCCGCCTTCTCCACCGGCTTCAGCAGCAATCGGCTCGGCTCGACGTCTCCTCCCGAGATGGGGTCGAAGTCGAAGTCCATGGGACCGTCCCATGTGTCCTCGACGTGCTGACTCACCGCCTGGAGAGAGGGCACGCCCACAACACTCCCATCTAGCTGTCACTTCATCCTGTCACATTTACCCTGTCGCGCCTGCTCCACCTCCATTTCTTGCGTGAGGAGAGACTGCTGGGTGTTGGGGGGAAGGAGATCGTCCAGAATGCTCGCCTGTGTGTACTGCTGAAGCATGTCCGTTGCGTTGTCGATGCGCGAGGAGCCGCGATTCACGGAAATGCTCAGACTGCCGCTCATCGAGTCTCCGTGAAGCTGATCTTCCTCGAAGTTCTAGAAGTCAGCAGGAATGGGAAAACCGAACCGCCTCAATCCACTTGTCCACAATGTCTCCCTGGTCGACAGACATATCCACATCCACCAGACTGCGGGCACCCGGGGCGCTCAGCAACGTGATCTGCTGATCGTTCGCGATCATGGCATCTCGGGGGAGGTCGTTCGTGTGAATCGACATCACATCGCCGATCGCGTTTTGAATACGGAGGCAATCTGCCACCAGCAGTTGCGCCTTCTTCTGCAGGATGCGAGAAAGGCCGAGGAGGAGGAGAGCCTTCATACGGAGAGGCAAAATGAAGTCCGGGTCGGCAATGCTCTTTGAGCAATTCTGTGGATGAGGAAAAGTGAGGAAGAGGAACGGCGATGGAAAGGTCGAGAAGAATGCGCTTCGACACCTTGTTCGGAGACTGGGCCGCGACCCACACTTGGGTCAGTTCTCCGCTCTTATCTTTCAAAAACTTGTAGAATAGCATATGTATCGATAGACGCGGAAGAAATCTGGGTTGAATTCACGCCAAAACAGGGACGACACCCAGTCCGCGGTAAAATGAAGTGCGGTGGCAATCCATGCGCCGAACGGGGGTGACGACAAGCACGCTCTCTCATTTTGAAGTCAAAACGCAGAATCCATCGTCGGAATTGCTAGCTCCCTCTCTTCCTTGCAAGTCGTAGGTGTTTTGTGCAAAGTGGCGTTGATGTGTCATCCCTCCTTTGTTCTGCGTTTCTATATGCTGAATGCATTTACAATGAAGTGCTGAATGCATCGAGCGTATAACGGATTGCTTACACACCTGTAGGGAAAAGAAGGAGACTCCCGAGACGAAGGACGCGAAGGACAAGGATAAGGGTGCTCCCTGTTTCCGGTTCATCAGGTGTAGATGAATATGTTGAGGAGGGAGACAAACTCTCGGCGTACAGCGACGATTCCTTCCAGGAAGATATCGAACCGCCCATCGTCCCGAACGTAGTCAAATCCATTGAAGCAAATCGTTGGAGCACGTGTCCCAGTTGATTGTAGAGCCGAGAGTGCCGATATTGAAGGGTCAGTATGAAAGATCAAACACAGGCTATGTGTGGATGGGCATCGTCCGTATGGAGAATCGCAGTGATGCGTAGTGGGGAATGGGCGTGGACAACACGATTCTAGGACAAACGAGTGAGTTCAAATACACGATGAAGGCCTTGGATCCTGAAAACGAGTCCTTTCCCGCGTCGGGCGTGTATTCGGGCTACTTCTTCTACAAGACCAATGTGCCCCGGCGTGTGTACGAGAGAGACCTCCTCCTGGACTTCACACCCTTCGGAGAGCGCTTCCAGGTGGTCGGGAAGGGCACCAACGAATTCGGCGCCTTTACCGTCATGGGCGTGTTCGACCCGTCCACGAAGGACCTCACATGCATCAAAGAGCACTCGCGCCGTTTGGGACTCATCTCTAGGTACAAGCCCAAACAGCCCGCCAAGCGAAAGCCGAAGAGGCAGCCCACCAAGCCCCGCGTGAAAAAGGAGCCCGCCACGACCGTTCCCGCCAGACCCGCCCGCCACGGCGAGAGCGCAGGCGGCGACGACTTGCAGTCGTGTGACATCCTTCTTCAGAAGCTGATGGTTGGTACGAATCGTGAGTATAACCCATAGAACCACCCGTCGGCACAACCCTTCATGCAGCCCGTGGACCCGGTGAAGCTGGGCATCCCCGACTACTTCGATGTGGTGAAGCGACCCATGGATTTGGGGACCATTCGGAAGCGACTGAAATCGGAGGAAATTCGGTCAAAGGAGCAGTTCGTGGAGTTGGTGCGTCTGGTGTTTGACAACGCCATTCTGTACAACAAGCCGTATGACGAAGTGTAGAATCGGGACTGTTTTTGTCACGCGTAGTTCGATCATGGCGACGACGCTCAGTGACTATTTCGAGAAGGAGATCGCGGGAGTCTATGCCTCTGTGTTCTCGCAACCGAGTGTGACGGAAATCGGGACGGATTCTGTCAACTCTTCGCATTCTTCCATTCCGGTGTCTGCGAAGAAGCGATACGTGAATATGAAGTGCGAGGTGTTCGACATGATGCAGGAAGTGCTTTCTGGAATGGACGCGAGTGCATTCGCAATGGCCTCTCACAAGCGACGATACGACGATATCCTGGCATTCGAGAAGGAGAACGGAGTGAAGAGCGAACCGGTCGCGTGTGCGGCGCTGAGCGAGAGGGAGCTTGTCAAATTGAAAGACCAGTTGGCGAAGATTGACAAGGTCAGGCTTCTCTCCCTTCTGGCCAGCGCAGGCATCGACGCGACGCAGGGCGTGCTGGACCTCCGGTTGGTGGAGAAGGAGAAGTTGCGTCGGTTGTTGTACGTGTTGCAGAAAGAGAAGGAAAGTGCGTTTGCGCATCGTGATGGAATGGAGAGCAATTGATGCGTAGAACTGGAGAAGGAGGAGGTGAAGCGGAGGAAGGCTGTCACGGAAAAGCTGATAAAGCCCGAGAAGACAGTGATTGCAGATTTGTTGAATGCGGACAGTGATTAAGTCTCGTTTGTTGAAAATCGGTTTTCAAACGTTGGTCCCCTGTGAACAGCAGCGACAGCATGTCCGATGAGGAAGTCGTTGCGTTTTCAAGAGATCAGCGTATGCCGAAGGAGGGGGAGCCCGTGTGTGTGGTACCTCCATATCGCGTGATTGAGAGTAGGTCTGTGGTAAATATGGAGAGTACATATGCGACGAAACGGAAAAAGACGTGTGCAGCTTGGAGTGCAAGCGAATTCATCTAGAACGAGTGCACCAACAACAGCAAATTGAAAACGGGGAAATCCTTGTTCCTTCGTGTGATGGTGATTCTCGTGTAGTGGTTTCATGAAACAGATGCCACATTCCTGAACTGGCGAGTGGGTGCATACTATCGGTACTGCACCTGGAACAATCTCTACACAAACACCGATGTAGCGCTACTGTCGGTCTTGAACGTAGATTGTTGAAATACGAAGGGGATTGCACATCACAATCCGAGGTGAGTTCTACCACTCTCGTGCCCACCGCCGTTTTCGATGAAGCGTAGTGATCTCCTTTGAAAGCATGTATATCCCGGAGCGAATTCGCGAGAACATGACGCTTCTCGGCATTGAATCTCCTACGCCCATCCAGATGGAATCGGTTGTCTATCTTTCCCCTCTTCATGTTAGGTTCCGTGCATTCTGAGTAATCGAGATGTGATTCTGCAGAGCAACACGGGAAGCGGAAAGACATTTGCCTACGTGTTCCCGTTCATCCTTCTCCAGCTCGATTATGTGTGTCTGGCGTAACCGAATGATGAATAGTACAATGCGTACAAAACCTTCACAGATTACGTCGTATTGGTGATTGTTCCCAATCGCGAGCTCGCGATTCAAATCGAGACCTTCGTGAAGGCCCTCACTGCAAACACGGTGGGAGTGCGCACCGCACTGGTGATCGGAGGCGACAGCCGCGATCAGCAGATCTACAGGCTCCACTCGAACTGCAATTTCATAATCGCAACGCCAGGCCGCTTAGTGGACATTTACAACAAAGACAAGGAGTGGAGTCCGCATTGCCATGGAATGCGTGATGCGTAGTGCAGTCGCTCATGCGCGTTGTGCGCGCGGTGGTGCTCGATGAGGCCGATCAGTTGATGAAGTCCGACTTCGAGGACCAGACCCTGTCGATTCTCCAGCTCATCACCTCGTCGTGTCTGCAACAGATCATCGTGTCGGCGACCGTGACGCAGAACCTTCGCAGCGCCATTCTGCCGCGGCTGCAGAATCCCATCGAAGTGACGATTTCGGACATCGAGCGTCTGAACTCGTCTCTGCACTACCACTTTATCTGGACAGAGGAGAACCAGAAGAGGAACCGCTTCCAGGCCCTCCTGAAGAGCATCGCGAAGGACAATCCATCGCATCTCCAGCTCCCTCTTGTAGTGATGTGCCAGTCACGGTTCGCCTTCCTCCCCATACTTACGCACAGACTGGAAACCGTGGAGGCCAAAACCGTCCTGGAAGCCTTTTCGCCGTCGCTTCGGTTTCGCTGCGTCACCGTTGAAACTCCCGCCGACGCCCGCCGCACGGCGCTGACGCAGCTGGGCGACGGGTCGCTGGACGTGCTGGTGGCGACGATGGGCATCGTGGGCCGCGGTGTGGAGCTGCGACGCTGTCGGAGTGTTGGGGCGTGTGGGGCATGTGACGTAGCTGGTGCTGTGGTCCCTGCCGTCCTCCATCGCGGAGCTGATCCACCAGTGCGGGCGCATCGGACGCGACGGGGCGGAGGGCGCGGTGGTGTGCTTCTTCAACGCGAAAAACAAGAAGGTGTTCAAAGGGCTGGTGCGGCTGTGCGAGGAGGCGCACATCAAGCTGCCGAAGAGTGGGAGTGATTGGAGTGATTGACGCGCAGAGGTGAAGGAGGAGCTGAAGAACGAGGAGCTGGCGAACCCGCGGCTGACGGTGGGAGAGCTGAAGCGCATGGGGCTCTTCTCGGAGGCGGCGGCACTGCAGTGGAAGGAGTTCCGGAAGTGGCGTGTTTGTTAACAAAGAACACACTTAGTTATGGTAGCTATCCACGGTGAAGAGAAGCTTGCGATCGCCCCAAGTGTTGTCCACCTTGCCGCAAGTGGGCCAGTACTTATTGTCGCGAGCGTCCGCGCAAGGATAGGCGGCGAGCTCTCTCGAGTACTTGTGGTTCCACTTGTCGGACATCACCTCGGCGGCGGTGTGCGGCGCGTTCTTCAGCGGGTTGTCGTCCTTGTCGACCTTGCCGTCGGCAATGTCCTGGATCTCCTTGCGGATGCTGATCAGCGCGTCGCAGAAGCGGTCGAGCATCTGCTTGTCCTCCGACTCCGTGGGCTCGATCATCAGCGAGCCATGCACGGGGAAGGACATGGTGGGCGCGTGGAAGCCGTAGTCCATCATACGCTTGGCGATCTCGTTCTCGGTGATGCCGTACTTCTCGAACGGCTTCACGTCCAGGATGAACTCGTGGCCGCACATGCCCTGCTTGCCGCGGAACATCACCGTGTAGTCCTTGCTCAGGCGCGCCGCCATGTAGTTCGCGTTCAGGATGGCGCACGCCGTCGCCTTGCGCAGGCCGTCGATGCCCAGCATGCGCAGGTACATCCACGTGATGGGGAACAGGTTGGCCGAGCCGTAGGGCGCGCCGGACACTACGGAGCCGGGGCCGCTATGGATGGGCAGCGTCGGGTTCGTGGGCAGGAACGGCACCAGGTGCTTCGCCACGCCAATGGCGCCAACGCCGGGGCCGCCGCCGCCGTGCGGGACCGGCTCAACGCCCGGACGCCGGAAAAAGCCCCCCTCGTCCTTGCGCTGGGGCTTCTGGCGGCGTGCACCGGGCGTGTGGTCGTGACCGGCATCGGCAAATCCGGCTTGGTCGGCCGCAAGCTTGCCGCCACCTTTTCCTCGACCGGTACGCCGGCCTTCTTTCTCCATCCCGTGGAAGGAGCCCACGGAGATCTGGGGAGCCTCCGCAAAGACGACGTCATCATTGCCATCTCCAATTCCGGTGAAACGGCGGAGCTGAACGCCATCCTGCCCGCGCTGAAATCGCTCGGCACCAGCCTGATCGCCATGACGGGGCGGGAGGACTCCACCCTTGGGCGTCTTGCCGACGTGACGCTGCATTCGGGCGTCCCCCGTGAAGCCTGCCCGCACGGGCTTGCCCCCACAGCCTCGACCACTGCGGTCCTCGCCCTCGGCGATGCGCTGGCCGTTTGTCTGATGCAGCTAAAATCATTTACGGAAAAAGATTTCCTGCGCTACCAT
>ERZ827156.2540-NODE-2540-length-18492-cov-3.940934_pt1 | contig 18492 bp, 27 predicted proteins | sample MGYA00519919_ERZ827156 | MGnify/ENA primary metagenome ERZ827156 (study PRJEB31778, sample SAMEA3449269) | human gut metagenome | biome: human gut; feature: human-associated habitat; material: faeces | place: United Kingdom | collected 2010/2012 ... | reverse complement strand
ACGCCAAGCGTGTGACCATCATGCCCAGAGACATGCAGCTGGCTCGCCGCATCCGCAATGAGAAGTAATCATGTACTTTTCAGTACACCACTGTTTGTTTCAGACAATCCCCCGTTTCCTGTTTCGGTATCGGAATGCTTCTGCGTTTTGCTAGAGCGGGTTTGAGAGGGGGCGGTAGGAACTGGAAGCGCTCCTTCTCCATTTTGGAAAACAAGCTGGCGCTTATCGATATACTCGGTGACAGCGACGAATTCGAAGAGGTGGATCGAGACGGGAAGAAGCTGCCGCCGTTTGGTTCCATCGTGAGCTACACAGCGCAGCGCGAGTATCATGTGGGTATCTATGAAGGAACAAAGATGATCGATGGAATTCAGAAGCTCCAAATCCGGAATGAGCACGATTGCATACGCGACGTTCAGTTTGTTCATTTCATTCACGATTAGGTCGGTATGGGATGTCTGAACTGCCTGATTGCACTCCCATCGCCGGTCATCTCCTCCTACTCTGCCAAAGATGTGGAGGAAATCGCGAGCGGGGTGGAGACGCTGTACAGGAGCGGAAAGTTCCCCCTCGATCGCATCTACGCCAAGTTCTGCAACTACAACCGCTTCAATGTGGAGCAAGTGCTCCCCTACCTTCCTGCCAAGTGGCGATCGAAGTATGGCGAGCCCATTCTGATTGGCGCTGCGGATCGTGTGCGTGTCTTGTGAAGTGCTTGAGGGCTAGTTTCTGCGCAGTAGCGGCCACATGGTGGAGCGACTCGCTACGGATTGGAGCTCGTTCAGTGAGTACAAGTGCCATCCGAAACAGTACCTGCCGCTGCTGAAGGCAAACTACGCTCGCAGCGCTAGCATCAACTCCATTTTCCAGAACAACACCGGATTCGATGCCAATGAGTCGATGCTGCGAATCGTCCCACCCGTAGATGTGACCGCTTCGTCGATGGCTACAAGGCACTGAACACGTCGGACGAGGCCGCTGTGACCCAGTTCGTCGCCGACAACCGCAGGGTGGTGAATGCGCTCATCACGCTCTCCACCATCTACTCGCCCACCGAGTCCAACTTCTCCAACTATGCCCTCCTCCGCGACCACGTCCTCCACCCGCTCTTCGCCTCCGCGGCTCCGCCCACGCCCGACGCTCTCTCCACCCTCCACCACCACGTCCCCCCACTTTTTCATCCTCACGTCCAGACCGCCGACCTCCTCCGCTCTCTCCGCATCCTCGAGAAGTACACGCCCCCGCAGCTGCTGCTGGACAGCAAGTGTGGTTACACGGGCTTCACTCCCGCCTGTCAGCGCGATGCCAAGCGCATTCTCGACTCCTTCTTCCTTTCCCGCGCTTCTGCCGACGATCTGCCGTGGGACCTCGTCGACGACGATGCCGCAATTCGGACCGATTTCATCCAGGTGGCGATCGCCATCGACAGCATCACAGTGGGCCGTTTTCGGGTCGTTTTCTGGTAGACGTCGGAGGTTGACGACAGCATCAGCATTTTGGCGCCAAATAAAGTGGCGGTGCACATCGCCGACCCCACCTCCTTCATTCCCCTGGGCTCCGACCTTGACTACAACGCCTCGCTCCGGTGGGCATGGCGGTCTCTTCTCACGGGCAGGTCTGTCACCTACTACTACCCCGACCGCGTGTACCCTCTGTACCCGTGGGAGATCGCCACAGCCTGCTCGCTCAGCACCACGCAGTTCGCCGACACCAACCCCGGTGCCCTCGCCTCCCTCGCCTCACCCTCAGACAACCGCTATCACCCCACCTCCCTCTCCACACTGTCATCACAACCATCACAGTCACCACCGTCATCACAGTCACCACAGTCATCACCGTCACCACAGTCATCACAGTCATCACCGTCATCACAGTCGTTACAGGGGGTGGTGACCCCGCGACCGCGCGCGCTGACGATCGTGATAGAGTTCGGGGCGGACGGCGGCATCCTGGACTGCTCGGTGCACCCCACTGTGCTGCAGCACCCCATCCGCCTCACCTACGAGGAGGTCGAGGCCATCCTCAACGAGACGCTCCCGCCCGCGCCCCGCCCCAAGCCCTTCGCCTCCTCCGTCACCACACCCAACACTCACAACACCACATCAGATGACAACTCCATCACTCACAACACCACGTCAGATGACAACACTACTGCCAGTAACGACTCTGCCTTCACCACCCTGCAACCACTGAAGGACCCGCGCGCCAATGTGCAGCGCTTCGCCGCCCGTCGCGCCACGGGCAGCAACGCCGCGGTTCTCGGCTTCGCGCCCTCCGCCGCCTCTGCACTGCCCCCCACCACATCCCCCATTTTCGAGCGCGTGGTCGGCGGAGCGGTGACGCGCCAATCCATCCAGCACACACTCACGTCACTGTACCGCCTGGCATGTCGCCGCCGCCAGTACCGCGAGCGCCGCGGGTGCATCGACTTCTCTTTCCCCGAGGCTCGCTTCCACGTGGCGGCGGGCGCGGCAGAGGGTACCATTGGCGAGCGGGACGCGGCGGAGAAGGCGGAGCAGCTGGTGATGGAGATGATGGTGGCGGCGGGCGAGGTGGTGGGCGCTCTTGGCAAGGAGAACGTGGGCAATGGCGGGAAGCGTGAGGGGTAGAAACTCCCTCTGCCGTACCGCGTGCACCCGTACAACGTGCTGTTGCCCTCCGATCAAATGCAGCAGAGATATATCCTTCTGTGCTCCTCACACCTCCTTCACCGCACTGCTCGCCGCACCCGTGCAGTATCCGCTTCTCGTCCACAGCTGGGAGCAGCTCGTGCGCTGTCTGCCCGCCAAGGTGGCACGCGAGGCAGGCCCGCACTCGGGTCTGGGCATCGACGCGTACGTTCAAGTGACATCGCCGCTGCGCCGATACAACGACTGTTTGGTCCACCGCCAGCTGAAGGCGTTCGCGCACCGTGAGAGCGTGGGGGTGGCGTGAGGCGCAGACCAGCCGCTTCCATACGACGAGGAGACGATGTTCCGCGTGGGGACGAAGTGCTTCCAGATGGAGAAGATGAGCACCAAGTTCGAGGACGCGTGGAACCGGTACATCATTCTGCAGCGCATGAAGGACCTGCTGGCGACGGGCGCGCTGACGCTGACGGCGACGGTGCTGGAGGTGACGCTGCGTGGGTGTGAGGAGGCGGGGCGAGTGAGGCGTAGAATGAACACGGTGGTGTGCGGCGTGGTGGCGAACGACCTGGGCCTGCGGTTCAACGTCTCCGCGTCGACTATTTTGCAGAAGGGAGAGAAGGTGACGGTGACGGTGCTGGACGTGGTGCCCGACTGTCTGAAGATCAAGGCTGTGATGGAGGGCAAGTGGCGAGTGGACGACGCGCCCGACTACTCCAAGGTCCTGTAGTCTTTCCGTCCTTTAGTCCCTGTTTTCGGCAAACACAACTCTTTCAATACTCCTCTGTCTGCAACAAACACAACACAGCAGCGCCTTCTTGTGTATGATCTTCTTCCCCTCCTCCTCCCACTCCTGGCTCGTCACCCACATGTCACCGAACGGGCTCAGCGACGTCAGCACGCACGCGCCACTCCACGCCGAGTGCGCGCGGTCCGGCGGCGACAGCACGCGCAAGTGTGTGTTCGGCGGCGCCAGCGGCTTGATCTCGTCCAGCAGCCGCTTCCCGAAGTCTGCTCGTCACCCTCTTTCATCACACCTACTCCGCGTCAGCGTCACGCCACCCGACAACAGGATGTTGCCCCACAGCTCTTTGCGCAGTTCCAAGTCGCACTTCGTCACGGTGGTGCTGAGCTCGCCAGCGACACCCAGCGACTCGTTGCCCACCCGCTGCGGGTCGAAGAGCATCTCCGCGCACTGCCACCGCTCCTCGCCAAGCTACCGATCATGCCGATGATGCGCGGGTACCTTCACGACATTGCCGTCGGGGAGCACGTAGTCCACGATCTTCTGCTTTTGGGCCGGATCCATGCCTGCGATGGCGCACTCCGAGCAGGCCTCCTTCATCTCCCGTACCACCTCGAGTTCGCTCGACGAAGAGAAGATATATCCAGACTTGCGAAGGAGGAGCTGCAGATACTGCGTCATTTCCCTTCCGCCAAGGTCCACCCTCCGGATGTGCGGAGTGATGGCGAATCCGTCATATATCGGGAACAGCGTGGTCACTCCCTCACCGATGTCGACAACCACTCCGGTTCCCCTTCCCGAATCATACATGCTGAGAAGGGGCTGGGGCGCGACGAAGAGGGCGGGAGCCTGCAGCGTTTCGAAAAAGAACTCCGCCATCTTCTCCGTTTGCTTATTTGGGGTGATGGCCGCCTGTGTCAGGAACACCTATGGTCAATTCACCGGCGCGGACGCCTACGGGATGTTCGCGACTGTCAAGACCCAGCTGTGCTTTTGAATAAATGTGTTTCCAAATCTCCTCCATCAAGTTCCAGTTTTCTACAATTCCGTGATTCATCGGATACTCCAGGTGGCACAATCCTCTCCGCGTCTCTAAATCCTTCCCAATCCACCTAGAGTCGTTAGGCATACTCAAAACGCCTTACAGATTATCCGCCGGGGCGTACCCATTGATTACAACTCGGTCATACTTCTGGAACCCGACATACGACCGGAATTCGCAGTTCGGCCTCTCGACGCCCGCCAACCCGGCCTTCATGAGGCCCGTTCCGTTGTCAATCACAATCGGCTGATTTGAGATGTACTCCTGCTGCGCCATCCGAGATTTTCGGTCTTTTTGAGCGATCCCTGCCGCTTGATAAGCAAGGACGACTGCGCGGACTGACAACAAACAAGGCATAGAACGACAAAGAGTATTACCCAGGGCACAGACGGATTTACTTCTTTCCGGTCTTCTTGGCAGTCTTCTTGGAGGACTTCTTAGCGGACTTATCCTCCTTCTTCTGCTGGGCCTTCATCTGAGCCACCTTCTTCACAATCTTCTGCTCCTCGATGAGGAAGGCGCGGAGAATGCTACTCCATCAACAGAAAAGGAAAGCGGCTACCGATCCTGAAGGCACTTGTGGCAGAGGTTACCGCCGTAAGCACGGGTCACGGTGCGCTGGCAGTGGGTCATCTTCTTCAGATCGACCACGCGAGCACGGGGAACCTACACATGAGTCCATCTCGCGAAGGAGCAACGCCAGCCAGAGGCTTCTTGCAGCAACCACACTTGACAGCGCTCACGCTCTTCTTGTTGTAGTGCACAGTGAGACGAGCACCTATTCGTGAGCTGGAGGAGGAAGCGAATACCGGGGGTCTTCACAACGCTGACAGAGTTGGAGGCAGTGTTGTAAGAGTGTCTGCGGCGGTAAGTAACTCTAGAATCGGAAACCATCTACCAAGACTGGTTAGTGTCTCTCGCTGGCCCAGAATGCACGGGAGCAACAGCTCAACCACATGGACTGCTAACTTACGGTTAATAGACTTTGTATTGCTGGAAAGCAATCACTCCAGAAAAGGAGCAATTTGTTGGGGTGCAATTTCACGACCAGGGGCCTCCAACTTTCTGTTGGAGAGCCGAAATCAAGGGGTCTCCTCTCTTTTTGTGTACCATCTTTTGGCTTTCGTGGAAGAGTATGTGTAGCAAACTATGAGTACTCTCCCCATGGACATCAAGATAGAAAGAGAGAGAGGATGTGTGATAGGAAACAGGCATATTTCGATTCCCCATGCTCTTCGTTTTCAGAAGAACTGCTATCCGATGTATCGCTCGATGAATCGCTGTCCGAGTCCGATGAGTCACTGGAGTCAGACGAGGAACTGCCACTCGTGTCAGACGAAGCAGAGCTCGATTCCGCTTCAGGAAGGGCGGGAGCGGTGGATTCCGCATTCTCCGCTTCGGAGACCTTCTTCTTCAACGACTCCGGAACAGGAATCATCCCCTCGTTCACGATATACTGGAGACACTGGAGAATGCAACTATTCTCCTTGAAGACATCATCGCTCAGCAGCTGAGTGAGCAGAGAGGGCGTGTCGGGCTACGCTTCAGCACACGCCACCGCGCCCACCTCCACCATGCTCTGCTTCAGCCACATCAGCCGGTCGCTGGGACTGTGGAGCTTCTTGCAATTCATCCCCTACTCCTCACGCCCCTCTCCAGCACGCACGCGCGCGCAGTACCCCCGCACGAAGGCCTTGCAGAGGCTCTTGTTCTTCCGACAGGGGTCGTGCAGCAGCTTGCACTTGGTCCCGAACTTGCAGGTCCCGCGCATGTAGTTCTGGCACAGAGGTACGCGCTTGCCCTGCGACTCACGCCCGCCCAACAAACACACCTGCAGTTTCACCATCACCTTCTCCTCCGCTCCCGCCACCTTCGGACGCTTCTCCGCCTCCTCCAGACCGCCCGCCTCCTTCACCGCCTTCTTCGCCTCCTCCTTCTCCGTAATGCGTTTCTCCGTGGGGTAGTGACGCTTGCGCTCTTCCCGCCATCTTCGCCTCAGCTCCCGCCAACTCACTCACTTTCGGATCTCCTCCGGATTGTTTCCGATTTTGGCCGCGTAACGGTACCTGCAAATGACGTTTGGCAAAAACGGCCACTTTTCGGGAATGAGCTCAAGCAGCGATTGGGGCACCTTCACTTCGCCCTTCTGGTGCACGGACGCGATGTGGTCCCTCAGCACCTTCTCGATGGCGTTAAACGAGCAACCTACTTATGAAGCTCCGATTTCTGGAGTACCGGGGTAGGGGCACTTTTCGTGCTTTCGCATGTGCTCCTCCTTCTTCTCTTCCGAGATGAACCACTTCTTGCAGGTCGGACACTCGATTTTTGCTGTTTGAATGGCATAGCCGCCTTGATGCTGATTCCTTGTTGTGAGTGCCGGACACCAAACACACTTCTTCTTCGCGTACGGACAGAACTGGATCCAGTGGCCCTTCTGCTTGCAGCGGTTGCAGACATAGTTGTCTGGCGGAGGGAATTTCTGCCCCTCTATCACCTAGGATCAATAATCGTTCACTACGGTACTGGTTGCATCGGAGGCTGCTGTGGAAGCATTCCGGAAGACATCATGCTCATGAACTGGGCAAACTGGTTCATGAGCGTTTGCGAATCCATCCCGCTCTGCTGCGGGTAGTAGCACGGAGCGTACTGGTAGTTTGCTCCCTGAGGCGATATTTGGACCGTCGGTGTGTAGTAGTAGGGATAGTAGTAACCATTTGCAGGGGGATACATTGCACTCTGTTGACTAGGCATTCTGAAGATCACGAAACGACTGCAATCACTCACACGGGCGCATTTGCAGCAGGATTCACGGAACTGGAGCTGCTCACAGAATTGGCATTCCCACTCGGCGCTTGAGCGTTCTACCTGTGAAATGGGAACGAAGGCCATCACGGGAGGAGGAACTAGTGGTTAGCAAAGCACATCAACAATGGCTACCCGAGCTTCCATTTGGAGTCAAATAACTGTTAAAGTCCATGGGGATGGAATAGACACGCAATTCTCGAGACCGGCCCGGAGTTTCTATCCACTGAGAAGGCAGAAGAGTGCGAACAATTTGGGACGGCGCGCAAATGGTTTGCTGCCGTTTTCGCCAAGTGACAAAAATCGGAGGGATTCACAACAGCGCGAAACTAGGGGAATTTTTGGCACTCCTTTCGTCGTCACTTTCGCAATAACCAACCATGGATAATCCGAACGAGCAAGACGGAGTGCAAGATATATATCCTTTCCACCTGATGTGCGCATTGGCTGCCGTTTCCTTCACTGCCCAGCTTGTGCTGCGTGTGCTCGACCCCAATCAAGCCGAACAAGGCCAACATGTGCATTAATTGCATTCGGTCCAAGGTGGATATTACCGAAGGGATTCAAAGACAAATCGTTCTCTTCCAGTGCAGAGGATGCGAGCGGTGCGCTGCTCCTGGTTGTCGTCACGTGTAGGTATCTGCGCCCGCCATGGACGGTCGCCCCTCCGGAATCCAAGGAACTGCTGGCTTTGTGTTTGAAGAAGATCAAGGGTGGGCCATCGAAGCGCAGCGTCAACGATAGGTCTGAAGAATGTGAAGCTGGTAGATGCGGAGTTCGTGTGGACGGAGCCGCACTCTCGCCGCATCAAGCTCAACGTCACCGTGCAGAAGGAGGTGTTCAACGTGGTTCTCCAGCAGTCCTTCATCGTTGCCTTTGTCATCGAGGCCAAGACGTGCGAGGACTGTATCATGGAGTCCATTCAGCACGCTAGCAAGGCCGTCGTGCAGCTGCGCCAGAAGGTGGGCGTATTGCGGCATTCTCACGCGCAGGTGGACCACAAGCGAACCTTCTTCTTCCTCGAGCAGCAGATCATCAAATCCGGCATGCACCGCAAGGCGGCCGAGATTGAGTCGCAGCCCGATGGTCTGGACTTCAACTTCCCCGAGCGCAGCGACGCGCGCACCTTCATCCTGTGGCTGAAGAACGTGGTCCCGATCAAGTCGGCTCGCCATGCGTGAATGATGTCTAGCGTGGGCACAGCGCGCCAGCTGCTGAGCCAGGACTTCTCGTCGAACATCGTGAAGTACAAGTACTCGTACGTGGTGGACATCCTGCCCATCTGCAAGGATGATCTCGTCGTCTTCCCGACGAAGCTCTGTTCCATCACCGTTATCACAGACGCCGTGCGTGACCCGTAGGGCATGGACCCGCTGTGCCTGTGCTACAAGGTGTCGAACCTGCTGTGCTTCATCAACCCGTTCACTCTCCAGCGCGCCGAGATCAACGTGGAGAAGTTCAACAACGCCCCGTTCCGCGCCATCATGTCCTCCAAGCAGCTCGTGGAGTACACGGTGCTCGACGTGTCCTACAACCCGCAGCGCGGCGCGGAGGGCGCGGGCAAGCGTCGCTTCCAGCTGGAGGAAGTGACGGTGTGCCGCTCGGACCGCATCGGCGAGGACGACGCGATCGTGGTGACCAACACGCACCTGGGCGCGCTGCTGCACGAGGGTGACACGGTGCTGGGCTACGACCTGTCGACGGCGGTGTTCAACGACGACGACCTGAAACCGATGAAGGTGGGCGTGGGTGTGTGGCGTGAGGGACAGGGCCGTGAGATGCCAGACTGCGTGTTGGTGCGCAAGTGCTACCCGAACTTCCGCAAGCTGAACAAGCACCGGAACTGGAAGCTGCGGAAACTGGACATGGAGGAGGTGGAGTCGAACCGGAAGGTGAACAAGAGCAAGGAGGACGAGGAGTACGAGCAGTTCAAGCGCGATCTCGAGGAGGACGAGGAGATGCGGAAGCAGGTCAATATCTACAAGGAGGAGGGTGCGAGAGAGATCGTGGTGAACGAGGAGGTGGAGAAGGACGCTCCGATCATTCCTCTCACCGAGATGCTGGAGGACCTGAACCTGGACGAGGAGGTCCAGGGGGATGACATGGTAGTTGAAGGTTCGAGCGAGGAGGAGAACTAACCGTCGTTTACTGCTGCTCTTTGTTGCACTACTCTTTTCCTTCCCACCTGTGTTTGTTGCAGCCATGCCACTCTATGGAAAGGAGCGATGGGACCCGCTCTATATCGTCACGCAAATCGCCTGCATTCAAGTACTCCGCAGCCGCTCTCGATTTCCGTGTAGTGCTGGTTCTACTTTTTGTGGATTCTCGTCCACTGCGTTGCGGGGGCCGCGTTTCGCATGAACTACATACCCATCATGGCAGTGCTGTTCGACCCCCAGGTCCTTGCTTTCTCCACCGAGTCACTCTGTAGATGCTATCACAGCACCATTCTCTATTGTATCTTTTGGTGGGTGAAATGGTGCTCGTCTGCACCGCAATGTTGGATTCGCACAGCGCATTCATCTTTCTAGGTCCGTTGTCGTTGCTGTGATCGTCGAGCGGTCGAAGAAGTGCTGGGATTACTGTACCACCATCTTCTTCCTTCATTGCTTCATTTCGGCAATTAGCCATGTCGTAGTATTGCATCCGCGTAACCTCTAGTCTTTTCCCACTTCTCTCTCTTGGTGGTTGCTGAATTGCTCCAGTCTAGTGTATTTGACGATGCTCTGTTGTCGTTGGAGAGATGCATGACACATAGCTGAGCGCATTTGTCTTCGACGTGAAATGGAGGAGATCCCTGTGGTGGATTTGTAGTTTTTCCGGGTCCATCTGTTTGTTCCCCACGAAGAGAATGCCCTAGTCTTATTTCCGCTCCCTATTTCATGTCCGTGTTTCCCACTGAAGCAACATTTCTAGGCAGTTTCAACTCCATTTAACTGCTATTAGTTGAGGTTTTGTTTTTGTTATTCTTTTCGTGAATCATTTTCCAGTGTTCCGCATAGTCCAAGTTTCCTTTTCTGTCTCGAATCAGTGACTATTGCCGAACCATGTTTGATTTCAGTTTCGACGAAGAGTATTCAATTGGAGAACTGACGCTTATTCATAGGAATAACAATTTGCTCTCTTCCCCGACGTTTGGTCCTATTCTGCTAGACGATCGTGAGGATGAAGGACATGGCCCGATTTTCGATCTGCAGTCGAATCAGGACTTTTCCCAGGGGAGTCGGAGTAATGCGCCAGATGCTCCGCTGTTCCAAAATATCTCAACAACTGCTCTTTCTCAACCAACGCAGTATATTGGCCCAATCCCACAAAGCGTGTTCTCTTCCCCTGTTATTTCGGGCTCTCCTTCCTTCCATGTCTATCCCGAGTCCCGAAGAAGTGTGTCTGTCCCAGTTCCGTTTAATCCTCAAATTCCAATGCGATCCCCTACGCCTGCACCCAATGTCGGTGAATCCTATTCCCGATCGTTTAATCGTTTTGGAAACGCATCGTCTCGGCTCAACCGCAAGCGGGATATGGTCAAATCGAGTCCCTCGAACTCAAATCCTCTCCCCGTGTTTAAGTACACGCCTCCTGCTGCAACAACCCACTCGTCTCGTTACAGAGATGCCACATTCGAGCTCGTTCACGGCAATGATACGAAACCGGAGGACAGGCATGGTGATGGGGCCTCCGTCTCTCACTACTCCCTCTTTTTAAAGCAAACAACGCGTTTTGTTTCGGTGAATACGCAAGCTACCCACATGTGCGTTTCGCTCCAGCAATCAGCAATCGACACATCTTCAATCACCAACTCTCCGTCTCCTCCTCAACCCTCTGACGTACTATTCCTTCACATCCATAACGTATAGACACCATCTCCCATTCCCCGCCGTCTCTACGGGACGATGAGTCCATTCAAATTCTTGGGATCACCCGTAGTCACACAATACTACGACAGCTGTCACTGCCTTCTGTTCCTGACCAACAGCGCCTTCCTTCTCCTCAGCCGGGTCGATTTCGACGAATGGCGGAAAAACGCCATTTCCTTCCAACCGCGCTGGAAGAAGAATTCCACCGAATCCAACTCCCTCTTTTCCCTCTTTCAGGACGGACTGTTCCCGCGGGAATTGATCCGAGTGGGGGAGGCGTTTCTTTCTCACCCCATAGGCGGTAGACCCCCTGTTTTCGGATTACAGCACCACTGTACGGATGATGATTGTTGATAACCGCGACCTCGGCACCACCATTGTCATGCCCACGGTGCTGCGCGTGGAGCTGACGGTGCCCGAGCCCGCAGAGGGCAGCTTCGAGACGCAGCAGACGCAGCTGCGCGCAGCATACCCTGATGCGACGATTGCGCTGTGCGACGACGAGGAGTCCGAGATGGAGGGAGAGGCGTGTGCGTTGCTGTGAGTGTGGGTGTGTGAGATGAGAGACAGAGACCGCAGTCAGTTCTTTCACGCCATCTGGATGGTTTTGCCGCGTGAAGGCGACACGCTGTGCATTCAGCTTCTCGAGTACTTCAAGAAGGGATTGGACAACCCGCGCCTGTTCCCGCGCTGCGCGCCGAGCGAGGGCGGGCTCTGCCCCGCCGAGTCCATCACGCCTCTTCACCCTCTCTGCTACGAGGAGCTGCCCCTGCCCTCCAAGCCTGGTGCTGCCAGCACTGCTGAGTCGGTGGGTGGTGTGGGTGGTGTGAATGGCGGGTCGTGGTATGGGTCTATTGAGGGCGTGGTGCAAGGCACCGCTCTCATCCAATCTCACTTCAACCACACCCCAAGTGAGACCCCGGCACCCTCCTCAAGAGAATCGCTGCTGGACGACCAGACCTACGCCAACCACGTGCGCCACTATCTCGACGTGTTCTTCAACTCCTCCTCCACATTCCTCCAAATCCTCAAAACGCGCCGCCCCCAGCTGGGACCCGATCAAACCTACCAGGGCCCCTGGCAGCGATACTGTGTTGGTGGTGGCGGTGGGCACTCACACGCAGGGCGACAGCTATCACTACCTCTTCAACCGACGGCTAATCATTCCGTTGACGCCGGAGGACGAGGCTGGGCTGTCTTCGCTCTACGGCGGACGAGGCGTCTCCCCGCGGTTCTTCCTGCCGTCGAGCAAGGCCTTCCAGCTGCATTGCGAGCTGAGTAGGGAGATACAGAATCGCGTGCAACGTGTGCTGCACCTTGTGTTGTTCGTGGACACGCGAGACAGCCACAAGCGGGGCCTTCCTTACGTGGGTGCAAGAAACAGGAGTTATTCACAGAACACCACCCTCTTCCTCCTACGCTATTGCATCACCGCCAACACCGTCCCGCTGTCCGCCAAGCCCTCTGCACGACTCTCGTACACCCCGCACGCCTCTCTCACGCCAAGCACCCTCGAGTTCTCGAGCTACGCGCAGCTCGACCAGTTCCTCCACGCGCTGCTCGCCTCGCTCTCCTGCTTCATCTCGCTCTCCTACACCATCAACGAACGCTCTCTCCTCCCGCCCGGGCAGCGTGATTACTACATCCCTCCGCCGCCGATGCTGCCCCCACCCTTCGAGACCCAGCTTATGAGCAACATCCTCCTCGTTCCCTCTCTCTCCCTCTCTCACCTCCAGGCCGACAGCAACTCCCTCTTCTTCTATCCCACGCTCGACCAGCCCGTCTGCCGTCTCTTCTCTCTCCCGCCCACTTACGCCTCCGACGGCTTTCCCGCCTTCACCTCCGCCAAGCACGACACGCCCTTCACCCGCCCGCCGCCGGCCGCCCGCCCCGCTCCAAGCCCAGAGAAACAGCAGGCTGCGGAGCCGCTGGCGCCGTGCGAGAAGCCGTCGAAGAAGCGCAAGGCGCCGGAGTCCAGGAAGAAGGAGAAGAAGCCGCCCAAGGCGAAGCGGCGCGCGCGCAAGGCCACGGACGACACCTCCAGCGTCGCGTCCAACCTGTCTGCCGGTACGGCCACCACCATGCCAGCCCAGGCGTTGCCTCAGGCGTTGCATCCACAGGGAGTGTCACAAGGGCTGCCTCCTCAAGGATTGCCTCAAGGATTGCCTCAAGGATTGCCTCAAGGATTGCCTCAAGGGGTGTCACTGGAGGCGGGCCTGGGGCCTTCACTGTCGCTCGGCAGCGTGCGGGCGCCTCCTTCCCTCGTGCGCACCGCCGCCCCCATGCCCCTCCCGCCCGCGAGCTACGCTGCGCCGCGTCAATCGAGGCCTCCTTTCCTCTCCTCCCGTGCCGCCGGCGTGTCCATCCAGCCCGCTCACCGCCGCCCGCTGCCGCCCGAGTTCTCGCCGCCCGCGGGCTCCTTCCCCCACTCCAGACAGTCCCCCCACGTTCAACTCCGCCAGCCGTTGCAACCCATGCAACCGGTGCAACCGGTGCAATCCATGCAACCGGTGCAATCCATGCAACCGGTGCAATCCATGCAACCGGTGCAACCGGTGCAATCCATGCAACCGGTGCAACCGGTGCAGGGCAGACAGGCCTTGCAATCCATGCAGGCGCTGCAGGCGCTGCAAGGCAGGCAGTCCCTGCAGTCGCGAGCGTCACCCAGACAGCCCGTTTTGGGACCCGTGGCGTCGGAGCGGCAGCTGGCGGGACGGCGAAGCCAAGCGAACCTCGCGGGGCTGACCGCGCAGCCGGGCCGCCCTCTGAGCCCGGCCACGCAGGCGACACTGCAGCCGTCCTTCATGCGACGGGGAATGGCGCAAATATCCCCTGCTTTCCAGGCGACGGGGTCTCTTCCGTACGGGCTTCTGCGAGAGGAGCCGGGGTTGGTGGGAACAATTCCCTCCACTTCCGCTAACCGGCCCACGGCGTCCCACAGCTTCCAGAGTGTGCAAAGCATCCAAAACCTTCAGAGTGTGCAGAGCGTGCAGAGCGTGCAGAGCATACAAAGCATGCAGGGTTTGCAACTGCAACAGAGCTTGCAGAGTACCCAGAGTCTTCAGAGCACGCAGAGCACGCAGACCCTGAAGAGCCAGAGCAGCCTGCAGCTCCCTGCGTTCGAGCCGGAGAGGGAAACCACCTTGCCCCTCCAGCTGCTCTCGCCGACGCAGTCGACTGGGGATTTGGTGTCGCTTCCGCCGGTGAGCAGCATCCAGAGTGAGGTGAGTGGGGAGGTGAACCCGATCACCCGATCAGATGGAGATGGGATGAATATTGTTTCCTATTATTGTTAGACGGCTTTGTTTCAAACGCCATGTGTGAATGATAAGATGTTTGGAAGAGACTTTGATGAAAAGAACACTCACTGTACTCTCAAACCCGAAATGAGAAAAGCAGTAGCTTGGGTTGAGTTGACAAGTCGGCGAAGGAAGTAGTCACTATTTGCATTCACTCTGATTCCCCTTCTCCTCATACTCAGAATCATGAAGAACAAGTGGATGTCGCGCGAAGTGCAGCGTCTTCTCCCAGAGGGCTATGACTGCAAGCAGTGCGGTATTATCAAACTCTTCTGCGCCTATTTCAAAGGAGGAATCGAGCAAGAGTGGAAGGATCCGGGGATTGTCGGAATTGGCGCTCTCATCCAGCACCAGCAGTCCCTTTCTACATACATTCGAATCTATGAGTTGGAAGACGTCTACTATGGAAGAATCGATCACACGTAGCCAGTGTCCACGGTTCTCTTCGAATGTCAATTGCCCTCTCAATGCAGCTATCAACTGCTAACTCCTGTGTTTCACACGTTCGAAACGCAACATCTCCAGCTGGGAATGCTCTTCTCGAGCGAAAAGCACTCTCGCCACTTCTTCAAGCACGCCTCTCACTGTCTATCGCAAATCATGAAGCACTATCCAGCAACCTCTTCCTCTCAAATGCAAAGTGAGGATTCCATGAAGGTCAGTGTGTGATTCTCTGCTGAATCATAGGAAGTCAAGGTGAAGAGGCGCTCTGGTATCTTTTCTATGTTCAAGAGCAAGGACTCCACTCCATCACGAGAACCGCCCTCCGTGGAGCATCCACAGCTACCTGTTTCACCTCCCCAGACCCATCCCAATCCACCACCCTTGCCACGGGAACAAACGAAACCAGTGCCGATTCCACCGCCGCCACCCATTCGGCGAACCTATCCAGAGCCGCCTCCCAAGGCAGTACCCCCTCCTCCTCCCGCAATGCCGCCCAAACAGATGGCGCCCTCTCCACCGAAGTTGCCCCCTGCAATAAAGCAGCCCCCTCCACCTCTTCCTCCATCCGCACAAGTGCCCAAGGAGAAACCAGCACCGCCTCCAATTCCCCCTCCCGCCTCTCTTCCTCCCAAACCGCGTGTATCGAAGAGTGTTCCGCCTATTGTGGAATCCGATCAGCAGCAAAGCGTCTCTGGAAGCAGTGAAAAGAAGGAAGCACCTAAGTATGGTATGGAAGCGCTATTCAGTGTATAGAAACCTCCTGCTTGAAATTGAATCGTTCAATAAAGCGAAACTGAAGCATGTCACTGAAGACGACACAAACACGACTCCCGAAAAGCCAAGTGCCTTTGACATGATCCGACAGCGCAGAGCCATCTTCCAGGAGTCCTCAAGCAGCGACAGTGACTCCATAGAGTTTAGTGACTCACTTGTTTTCGAGAAACAGTCGAAACGGGGTTATGTCACATAAAATACAATGCCGCAAGCAGCATCTCGCTTGCCACTATACACCAAACGAAAAGAGAAGAGGCTTAGTTGACGAAGGCCTTGTTATAGAGAGAAGTGAACGCGTCCTTGGCCAGGAGGGTAATCATCGCGTGCGGAGCCGTTCTGGCGTAAAATGTCCAGTACCCTCTCCACAGGGAAAAGAAGCCTCCCTGCTTCACGATCTTCACCGCACAGTCCCAGATGTTGCGGTACGGGTACTCGCCGGTTGTCGGGTTCTTGTGCATGTTCATCAGCTTCGTCTTCATCATGTCAAAGGGCAGTGCCGTGAAGGAGCAGATGAAGCTGGTCAGCGCACTCGACCACATGTTATTCGAGACACCCGTTCCCGTGTAAGGAGCGATCGTCTCCTTAATCTGGTCGTAGGAGGCGAGCATGCCCACGTTCATGGCAACAGCACGGCAAATCATGGGTACGGAACCGCGCCAGAGGGTGCGAACTCCCTCCTCCTTTCCGATACGATACACCGCCTGGAGAGCGTTCTTGTATCCCCGGCGCTCCTCGATCGGAGCCACTCCATCCGCCTCCATACGAACCAGAGCGAGGTCGAAGGGATTACCGATGACGGCAGCGAGCGCACCCGCAGTCATTGCGGACAGCGTCTTCTGGTAAAACGGAATGGGCTGTCCGTTGTTCAGACTGCGAAGTGTCTGGGAGAAGCTGTCGTGAAGTCCGATTTTGGCGGTTCCGTAAACGGCCTGTCTGGCGATTGCCGCGGACAGACCGGAAAAGAGACCCTTCACGCCCTCATTCTTCACCACATTCTTTGCGATGGAAACGGCCGAAACCTTTCCCTCGACAGTGCTGTTGGCGACCTGAAGACGGACCTTCACTAAATCGATGGGATGGATGCACATGGAGGAGAAGATAGCACCAGATCCTCCGGCAACGTAGGGACGAAGCGCTACTGCCAGCGAATGATCTTTTGTCATGCCAGAAGCGTAAGGAAAAAAAGAATGAAAAGCGTTTGCGCGTGAAGAAGGCAAGTGATCAATCGGGGGTTCGGAATCCTTGATTATCAACGAATCATCATTCGTCATGGGACAGCAATAGAATCGATCCTTTGCTGCATTTCATCATGCAAAATGCACAATACTTCGCTTCTCACATTCCTCTAGTTGGCAATGATGCAAAGAGAGATGCAGTTCCTTTTCAGCGTGGAAGCGCATTCTTATTCCTATTATTCATCACAGAGTGGTCAGAAAAGAGCCCGTTGCTCTCTTTGAAACAGACTGTTGATCGAACCTAGGGAAGCAATAGAAGGCACCAAATCGTTGTTTGCTTACAAGAAACAGTCAATGCCCATCCAAACTACACATTGCGGTCCTTCTTGAACAATCCGAAGATGCCGGCGCCGGACTTGCTGGACGACGAGGGCTCCTTGTTGATATCCGAAATAATGTCTCCGTCATCCTCGTTGAGCGACGCATCACCGTTGCCTCGCAACCCGCCACTCGTGTCGGAGGATGTGAACGCGGCGAGAATGCCGCTCGCAAACGACTTCTTCGCCTTCAGCACGGGGTGATACTTGACATCGTTCACGAACGGGGTGTACCGCTCGTATCCCCTGTCGCGCGTGTAGTTGTACAGTTCCATCTATCGTTTACGCCCACTTCCCTTCCCCACTCGGATTCCGGGAATGTCGTTGTCCACGTTATCCATGATGGTGATGATGCTGCTGTAGTCGTTCAGCTCCACCGCCAGCTTCGTAGCGAGCTTCCATTGACTACGCGTCACAAACCGCGGGAAAACACACTTCAGCAGCAGCGCGTAATGCAGCGCCAGAGCGGGAGCCTCCTTCAGGTTCATGATGGACAGGTAGTAATCTCCCTCCTTGTAGGCCTTCTTCGCCAGCACCATCTGCAGACAGCACTACAATTCACCCGCGATGATTGCGCCCACCTCGATTGGAATGATGGACTTGCGACTAGCGTACAGCTGCCGGACCTTATCCCAATTTCCGCCTCGCGAGTAGCCATACAGACGGAGAATGTCAAATCGAACATCGGTGATGTCGAACTGATTCTTCAGCCTACTCCGTCAGAGATGGAGTGAGTGACGCACTTTAGAGCGTCCTGGTCACTTTCCTCCGTGCATCGCGCCAAGAGGTTAATGATGGTTCCGTACGCCGGCAGATTGAGAATTGACACGCCGAAGTGGTTTTGGAACTCGAGAAGAACGATCTGGTTTCGAATGCACTACGCGTCACATGGAACACAATTCCACACCGAAACTTCAAAATCGTTCACACCAGGCAACAGCATGTCGCTGCACTTCTTCAGGTCGAACACCTTCAGCCGCATCTTGTCCTCCTCATCCATCGCGAACTCGCTGTCCTCCGACTCCGTCGTGTTCACGTCATGAATCGCATTGGACAGCAGCAGGAAGAAGGTGTCGCGGTAACGGTTCGTGTGGAGGTAGAACTCGTTCAGCAAGTCATAGCACTCCATGTCCCGGTAGTAGTTGATAAACAGGTCCTCGGCGAATTCCTGCTCGCTGATCAGGTCGAACCACGCATCGCGGTCGTCCATGCTAATCATGACATCGCATGCGATCGTCGTACTGATCGCCCGTGTAGGAGATCACTGCAAAGACGACATCCGGATTATTCGTTTCCACAGCACGTCGCAACGCCTACACACGATGAGACCCAAATTCACCAACAATAGGGACA
>ERZ827156.2536-NODE-2536-length-18503-cov-5.483359_pt1 | contig 18503 bp, 16 predicted proteins | sample MGYA00519919_ERZ827156 | MGnify/ENA primary metagenome ERZ827156 (study PRJEB31778, sample SAMEA3449269) | human gut metagenome | biome: human gut; feature: human-associated habitat; material: faeces | place: United Kingdom | collected 2010/2012 ... | reverse complement strand
GCCCTCGCACTGGTTGGCGGCGGTGGCACCGCCCCACAAAAAGTCTTTCGGGAATTTACCCATAGGTCTTACCTCCTGATGCAGTTGAATTCTGATACTTCAATGATACCATGTTCTGAGCCGCTGTCAACCGGGAAAGTACGACTTTAGCCGTCAATTCGACGAAAAATGTTGCTGATTTTTGACACTTTTCACGAAGAAATCGAAAATTGCGAGCGATTTTCCTTGGAATCTGTTTCTTCCAAACGGACAGGTTCTGTGATAAGATATTGATGGAAGCTGAAAACAAAACCCCTCTGTCACCTGCGGTGACACCTCCCCTGACAGGGGTGACCCTGGCGTACCGCAAGGCTTTCTCTCTTTGCCAAAGGCTCTCCGGACAGGAGAGCTGGCGCGAAGCGACGGAGAGGTTTACACAAGAAATAGGAGTGTTTTGCTATGACAGAGTTTAAGCCCATCAAGGAAGGCAAAGTCCGCGAAATTTACGACAATGGCGACAGCCTCATCATGGTTGCCACGGACCGCATCTCTGCGTTTGATTACATCCTGAAAAATAAGATCACCAACAAGGGCAAGGTGCTCACCCAGATGAGCAAGTTCTGGTTCGACTACACCCGCGACCTGCTGCCCAACCATATGCTGAGCGTGGACGTGAAGGAGATGCCGGAGTTCTTCCAGCAGCCCCAGTATGAGGGCCGCAGCATGATGTGCCGCAAGCTGACCATGCTGCCCGTCGAGTGCATCGTCCGCGGCTACATCACCGGCAGCGGCTGGGCCAGCTATCAGAAGACCGGCAAGGTCTGCGGCATCCAGCTGCCCGAGGGCCTGAAGGAGTCCGAGAAGCTGCCCGAGCCCATCTACACCCCCTCCACCAAGGCTGAGATCGGCGACCACGACGAGAACATCTCCTACGAGCAGAGCATCGACGTGCTGGAAAAGCTGTTCCCCGGCAAGGGTGAGGAGTACGCCACCAAGCTGCGCGACTACACCATCGCTCTGTATAAGAAGTGCGCTGAGTATGCCCTCTCCCGCGGCATCATCATCGCCGACACCAAGTTTGAGTTCGGTCTGGATGAGGAGGGCAACGTCATCCTCGGCGACGAGATGCTGACCCCCGATTCCTCCCGCTTCTGGCCGCTGGAGGGCTACGAGGCAGGCCACGGCCAGCCCTCCTTCGACAAGCAGTTCGTCCGCAACTGGCTCAAGGCCAACCCCGACAGCGATTACGACCTGCCGCAGGACGTCATCGACAAGACCATCGCCAAATATGAGGAAGCCTACGAGATGCTGACTGGCAAGAAGCTGTAAGGCTCCCGGAAATTCCGACCACCGCCCGCTTTGGGGAAGACCAGAGCGGGCGGTTTTTGTGTTGCGGTGCTTTACCTCTTGAACAGGGCGGTGGGTGGTGTTACAATAGCACAAGCAACGGGTACATTTTCGGCCCTTTGGTGTAAGAAAAAGGAAGCCGTGCGGACGGCGAAAGGAAACAGTCAAATGGAGATCAGCACGCGGGAGAAACTTTTGCAGACCATCAGCAGGTACATCATCATCACCCTGAGCATCAGCATCATGACCATCGGCGTATACTTCTTCAAATTCCCCAACAACTTTGTCTTCGGCGGCGTGACCGGCGGCGCAGCCCTTGTGGCAAAGCTCACCCCCCTGTCGGCCTCGGCCTTCTCGTCGTGGGCAAACGTCATCCTGCTCGTTCTGGGCTGGATCTTTCTCGGCAGGGATTTTGCCATCAGCACCGGCTGGGCCACCGTCGTTATGAACGTGGAGCTGGCTGTGTTCGAAAAATATGTCCCCCTCAGCGGCCCCCTGTCGGATCAGCCCATGCTGGATCTGGTTTTCGCCATCGCCCTGCCTGCCATCGCGTCGGCACTGCTCTTCAATGTGGGCGCCTCCTCCGGCGGCACCGATGTCATCGCCCTTATCCTGAAAAAATATACCCATATGCAGAACACCGGCGAGGCCCTCTTCATCACCGACCTTGCCATGGTGCTGGCAGCCTGCTTCGTGTTCGACCTCTACACCGCCCTTTACTCCTTCGTGGGTCTGACGGTGAAGAGCCTTGTCGTCGATGCGGTGCTGGAACAGATGAAGATGTGCAAGGCCATCCTCATCATCTGCGACGACAAGGACCCCATCTGTGATTTCGTCATGCGCAAGCTGGTGCGCGGTGCCACCTACACCCCCTGCTACGGTGCCTACACCGACCGTCCCCACTACATGATCTATACCACCCTTACCCACCGTGAGGCCCTGCAGCTACAGGCCTTTATCCACAAAGAGAACCTCAACGCCTTCATCTCGATGCTCAGCACCACCGAAGTGTTCGGCAAGGGCTTCAATCACGCATAAAAAATAATCAGCAGGATAAGCACACCTGCATCATTCCTCGGAGAGGAATGATGCAGGTGTGCTTTTTCTTTGTTCTGCTTATTCAGCTCCGCCCGCAGCAGCATGGTGTCCTTGCCGCTGAAGATATCCTGTTGTCTTAACGGCATTGCCTGCAAAGGAGGGCTTTTTTGTTTGCGCTCAAATGTGCTATAATAAGAAAAGTGTCGTTATTTGGTGAGGAGGCTGGAATCGAATGGACTTAAAGGAGCAAAAGTACGTCTGCACCCTTGCGGAGTGCAAGAGCCTGACCCGCGCCTCGGAGCGGCTGTATATCTCGCAGCCCGCACTGAGCCTGTACATCAATAATGTGGAAAAGAATCTGGGTGCGCCGCTGTTCAAGCGGAATGGCCGGAAATTCGAGCTGACGTGGCTGGGCAAGCAGTATGTGGAAAAGGCTTCTCAGATGCTGGAGCTGGAGCGGCAGTTCGAGGCGGTGATGCGGCAGACGGAGCAGGAGAGTGCCGGGCAAGTGCGTATCGGTATCGCACAGCGGCGCGCCATCTGGTTTCTGCCTGCGGTGCTGTCGGTGTACGAGCGGGAGTGGCCGCAGGTGGATGTGGTCATCCGGGAAGGAAATCTGGCCGATTTGACCACCATGCTGAAAAACCGGGAGCTTGACCTTGTGGTGCTGAGCCAGAGCGATGTAACGTCCGAGATGGAGACTATCCCACTGGGCATGGAAGATTTTCTGCTGATGGTGTCCGGAGACCATCCGCTGAACGAAAAGGCGGTTCCCGTCGAAGGCTCAAAGCTCGACTTCCTTGACCCGCACCTTCTGAGCGGTGAGACGATATTTCTGAACACCGAGATGCAGAGCGCCCGGCGGGTGGAAGAGAAGATCCTGAAAGATTACAAGGTCAAGCCGGGACGCATCCGGGTGGTACGCAATATGGAGCTTGGCGCACAGCTGGTGGCCGAGGGTCTGGGTGTGGGCTTTATCCGGCAGGGCTATCAGAAGAACATCCACTATCCGAAGCCGGTGAAATACTACACCATCGATAGTTCCAAGTACGGACAGAATGTTGTGGTGGCCTACCGTCAGGATGTGGAGCTGACCAAACCCATGCGAGCTATGATCATGCAGATGAAGGATGCAGCAGAGGAGTATTTGGAGTTCTGATAAACTGAACATAAGAATTCCAAAATGAAGATATAATTTTTTCAAAATGTACAAAGCACCTCCGATTTGGTAAACTGAAAGTACCAAAAATGGAGGTGCTTATTATGTTGGAGGAAAAACTAGAGCGAAGCGTTGAGCAGAGCGCAGCTGCCCTGACTGCAATGGCAGACGACTTCTTCGACCACCCGGAAGTGGGTCAGCAGGAGTTTCATGCATTTGAGACCCTGACCGGCTGGCTGGAAAAAGAAGGCTTCACTGTGGAGCGCGGTATTGCTGGTATGAAGACGGCGTTCCGTGCCGTCTGGAAGCACGGCGAGGGCGGCCCGAACATCGGCCTGCTCTGCGAGTACGACGCTCTGGCCGGTCTGGGCCACGCCTGCGGCCACCATATGCAGGGGCCGGCCATTCTGGGCGCAGCCAAGGCACTGAAAGATGCAGCCATCGACGCACCGTATACCATCACGGTCTACGGCACACCTGCTGAAGAGACCATCAGCGGCAAGGTCGTGATGCTGGAAAACGGCTGCACCTTTGAGGAGCTGGATGTGGCGCTCATGATGCACGGCGGCCCGGCTACGCAGGTGGATGTCAAGTCGCTGGCGCTCAACAAGCTCAAAATCATCTACCACGGTGTCTGCTCTCACGCAGCGCTCAAGCCCGAAAAGGGCCGCAGCGCACTGGACGGCCTGATCATGGCCTGTCAGGGCGTCGAGTTCCTGCGGGAGCATGTTCCCTCGGATGTTCGGATGCACTATACCATCGTCAACTGCGGCGGCACGGCGGCAAATGTGGTGCCCGGCTATGCAGAAGCGAGTATGTATGTCCGCTCCTACAACCGCACGGAGCTGGACGGCGTGGTGGCCCGCGTCAAGAAGGTATTGCAGGGTGCGGCCATGATGACAGAGACGGAAGTGGAGATCATCGAGGAAAAGAGCCTCGACAACAAGATCCCGGTGCTGTCCCTCAACGAACTGGTGATGGAGCAGGCCGAGAAGGTCAAGGCTCCCTGCATCCGTCCGGCCCGCCAGAAGACCGGCTCCACCGACTTCGGCAACGTGATGCGCCATGTGCCCGGCACCTGCATCCGCGTGGCCTTTGTCCCGGAGGGTGCAGCAGCTCACTCGCAGGAGTATCTGGATGCCGGCAAGACCGAAGCGGCCCACAATGCGGTGGTCTACGGCGCAAAGATTCTGGCTCTGACGGGCGCACAGCTCATTGAGAACCCGGAAAAGCTGGAAGCCATCAAGAAGGAGTTCCATGAGAATCTGGCCAAAGAACTGCACGGCCAGAGCTGACGCTTTGGCGCGTCAAAAGAGAGGAGAAAATTATGGAAACGAAAAAGAAGCAATTCAAGATGCCGCATACCTTCGTCATCATCGGCATCATCATCCTGTTTGCGGTCCTGCTGACCTGGATCATCCCGGCAGGCTCCTACACCCGCTTCGAGAACGAAGCAGGCATTAAGGTCATCGACCCCAACGATTTCAACTACATTGATAAGACTCCCGTCAACCCGCTCGAAATTCCGCTGTACATCGTCAAAGCCTTCATCAAGCGCATTGATCTGATGCTGGTCATCATGTTCGCAGGCGGTGCCTTCCACATCCTGACCAAGACTGGCGCACTCCACGCCGTGGTTGCCAAGATGGCAAAGATCTTCTCCACCCGCGTCTATCTGTTCCTGCCTATCCTGACGCTGGTGTTCGGCCTCATCTGCACCACGCAGGGCGTCAACCTGTTCATTGCCTTTGCACCGATCATGGTCATGATGGCTTTTGCGATGGGTCTGGACTCTATCACCGGTGCATCCATCATCCTGCTGGGCGGCGCTATCGGTTTCTCCACTGGCCCTCTGAACATCAACACCACCATCGTGGCTCAGAAAATTGCCGGTCTGCCGCTGTATTCCGGCGTGGGATACCGCTTTATCTGCTTTGCTGTGTTCTATGTTATCACGAACATCTACCTCATCCGCTACGCACTGAAGATCCAGAAGCATCCCGAACTCAGCCCCATGTACGAGATCGACAAGACCAGCGAGTTCCGCAATGCTGCTGACCTCGACTCCTTCGGCAAGCTGGACGCCCGCAAGATCCTCATCATGCTGGTCTTCTTCGCATCCCTTATCCTCATCGTCTACGGCGGCATCAAGCTCGACTGGGATATGTCTGAGACTGCATCTGTCTTCCTCGCACTGGCTGTCATCGAAGGCGTGCTGGGCGGCTTTGGCCCCTCCGCGATTTCCAAAGAGTTCCTTGAGGGCTGCAAGAAGATGCTGGGCGCTGCCTTCATCATCGGCATGGCACAGGCGATCAGCAGCATCATGAACGCCGGTCACATCACCGATACCGTTGTCCACGCACTGGCAAACGGCCTGAACTTCGTCCCCACCATCCTGCTCGGACCCGCCATGCTGCTGGCAAACACCATTATCAACGTCTTCCTGACTTCCGGCAGCGGTCAGGCCGCAGCTGTCATTCCCATTCTGGCACCTCTGGCCGACCTCGTGGGCGTTACCCGTCAGACCGCAATTCTTTCCTTCAACTTCGGCGATGGCTTCTGCAACTACGTCCTGCCCACTTCCACCGCTCTGATGGGTATCATCAGCGCTGTGAACATTCCCTATGACCGTTGGATGAAGTTCATGTGGAAGCTGTTCCTCATCTGGCTGGCCGTCGGTTCTGTGCTGCTGATGATCGCACAGGCGATCCACCTCGGCCCCATGTGAACTGGAAGGCGGCAAAAAATCAGACTATGGCGTCAACAATAAAGGAAATCAAAAATCCCTGGCTCCGGACGCTGGCTGAGTATGGTCTCATCACGGTCAGTATCTGGATCATGGTCATCGGCATCTACTTTTTCAAATTCCCAAACCACTTTGCCTTCGGCGGCGTGACCGGCTTTTCCACCGTGTTCAGCCAGCTGCTCCACTGCTCGGCAAGTACCTTCACCACCGTTGCCAACTACGCGCTGCTGGTGCTGGGCTTCATCTTTCTGGGCAAGAGCGTCGGCATCCGCACCGTTTATGCGACCATCGTTATGTCGGTGAGCTTGCAGGCACTGGACGTTCTGGTGCCGATGCACGGTACTCTGACCGACCAGCCTATGCTGGAGCTGGTATTTGCCATTATGCTCCCGGCGATCGGTTCGGCAATCCTGTTCAACATCGGCGCATCCTCGGGCGGCACGGATGTCATCGCCATGATTCTGAAAAAGTACACCAGCATGAACATCGGTTCTGCCCTGATGGCAGCGGATGTGGCGGCTGTGGGCCTCTCGTTTGCAATGTACGGCCCCTCCACCGGTCTGTTCTCCATCATGGGTCTGGTGGCCAAGTCGATGGTGGTGGATAACGTCATCGAGAATATGAACCTCTGCAAGTGCTTCAACATCGTGTGTGAGCACCCGCAGCCCATCTGCAACTTCATCATCCACGATTTGAACCGAAGCGCGACCACCTTTGAAGCGCGCGGCGCGTACTCTGACGCCCACAAGACGGTCATCATGACCACCATGCGGCGCAGTCAGGCCATCCGCCTGCGCAACTTCATCCGCCAGCAGGAGCCGACGGCCTTTATCATGATAGAAAATTCCAGCGAGATCATCGGTAAGGGCTTCAGCCCCGTGTAAAAAAGGATTTTTCCGCAGCAGGCAAAACGCACAGCCAGTGGTTTTGCCTGTTTTGCACTACCCGGCCGGATGACATTCAGTACAGGAAAACGGGTGAAGCGGAAGAGAAAATGCAAGGCTTCCATGACCAAATGGAATAAATCTTGTGTACAAGAGAAATTTTTGGCGATTCTTAACGAATATTAAGACGGAAGCTATGCCTTTTGTAAGATTGTCCGATTATGATAGAACCATCAGGAGCGGTGCGGAAGAGCGCCGCCCCGCAAGAACGGTATAATGAATGAAGAAACCACCTGCCAAGGAGGAAAAAAGCATGGAGATCAAGAAAGCAGCCACGGCTGGTACTCTGGAATCCAGCGACTGCATGGTGACCGTGGAGCCGGGCGAGGGCAAGATCGATTTCTCCCTCGAAAGCTCCGTCATCCACCAGTACGGCAACCAGCTGCGCAAGGTCGCGCTGGAGACCCTGAAGAATCTGGACATCGATAACGTCCGCATCACCATCGTGGACAAGGGCGCACTGGACTGCACCCTGAAGGCCCGCATCGAGGGCGCTGTTTATCGCTCTGTTGACCAGTATGAGGATCTGCCTTGGGGAGGTGCCATTCGATGAATAATCCGAACAAGAAGCGCCTGCGCCGCACGATGATGTTCCTCAATGCGCAGAAGCCCGGTCTCATCAAGGACCCGTATATCTATAAGGCCGACTCCCTGATGCTGGATCTCGAGGATGCTGTCGCTGAGAACCAGAAGGATGTCGCCCGCTTCAGCCTGTATCACGCCCTGAAGACCGTGGATTACCGCGGCGCCGAGCGGGTCGTCCGTATCAACGGTCTGGACACTCCCTACTGGCGGGAAGACATCCGCGCCTGTGTGGCCGGCGGCTGCGACTCCATCCGTATCCCCAAGACCGAGCACGCCGAGGATGTCCGCCGCGTGGCTGCCGCCATCGCCGAGGACGAGAAGACCTATGGCCGTCCCGAGGGCGAGGTGCTCATCATCGCCGCTCTGGAGTCTGCCCGCGGCGTCATGAACGCTCTGGAGATCTGCGAGTCTGACGAGCGCCTGTTCGGCATCGCACTGTCCGGCGGCGACTACACCAAGGACCTGCAGACCCACATCACCGGCACCGGCATCGAGCTGATGGGTGCCCGCCAGCAGATGATCATTGCCGCCCGTGCAGCAGGCGTGCAGTGCTTCGACACCGTCTACACCGACCTGAAGGATATGGATGGCTTCCGCAAGGACGTGGAGAACATCCACCTGATGGGCTTCGATGGCAAATCCATCATCAACCCCCGTCAGATCCCCATCGTGCATGAGATCTTTACTCCCACCCAGAAGGACATCATCTTCGCCGAGAAGGTCGTCAAGGAAATCGACTCCAAGAAGGCTCTGGGCATCGGCGTCTTCACCGTGGACGGCAAGATGATCGACATCGCCTTCTACGACGGCGCAAAGCGCACTATCGATCTGGCCAAGGCATCCGGCGTGTATAAGGGGGATTTGTGATTATGTTGAACGCAGTAGGCAGAGAAATTCCCGAAGAGATCCTCGAGCGCACCGGCAAAGAGGTCTTTCAGGGCAACAACTATAAGGACGGCAAGGCTTTCCAGAAGGCCAGCCCGAAAGTCACCCCCGTGATGCGCAACGACCACGATAAGATGGTCCAGAACATCCACGAGGCCCTCGTCAAGTGCAACGCCCACGACGGCATGACCGTTTCCTTCCACCACCACTTCCGCGAGGGCGACCTCGTGGTCTGCATGGTGATGGAGGAGATCCACAAGATGGGCTTCAAGAACATCACCCTGAGCGCAAGCTCTCTGGGCAAGGCCCATGACGCCCTCGTCCCCATGATCGAGGATGGTACCATCGTCAACATCGAGTCCTCCGGCGTCCGCGGCAAGATCGGCGATGCCATTTCTCACGGCAAGCTGAAGGGGCTGGCCACCATGCGCAGCCACGGCGGCCGCGTCCGCGCCATTGAGACCGGCGAGACCCATGTGGACATCGCTTTCATCGGCGCACCCTCCTGCGATGAGTACGGCAACTGCTCCGGCATGGGCGGCAAGACCAACTGCGGCGTCCTGAGCTATGCTTACGTGGACGCTGAGATGGCTGACTATGTCGTCGCTGTCACCGATTGCCTCGTGGACTACCCCAACTACCCCGCAGAGATCAACCAGACCAAGGTGGATTACGTCTGCGTCGTGGATCAGATCGGCATCCCCGAGAAGATCGCTACCGGCGCTGCAAAGCCCACCACCGACCAGCGCAAGATCCTGATGGCCGAGTACTGCACGCAGGTCGTGGCCAACACCCCCTACTTCAAGGACGGCTTCTCTTATCAGACCGGTGTCGGCGGCGCATCCATCGCCTCCACCATCTCTCTGTCCAAGATCATGGAGGAGAAGAACATCCATATGGGTCTGGGTGTCGGCGGCCTGACCAAGCCCATGTGCGAGCTGCTGGACCGCGGTCTGGCCCGCAAGCTGGTGGATACGCAGGACTTCGACCTGGACGCTGTCAACAATGTCCGCACCAACCCCAACCACTTCCCCATCTCTGCTGGCGAGTACGCAAGCCCGATGAACAAGGGCGCGTTCGTCAACAAGCTGGATTACGTCATTCTGGCCTCTCTGGAAGTTGATACCCACTTCAACTGCAACGTCGTCGTCGGTTCCGATGGCATCATCACCGGCGCACAGGGCGGCCATCCCGATACCGCACAGGGTGCAAAGTGCACCATCGTCATCGCTCCTCTGCTGCAGGGCCGCATCCCCGCCATCTGCACCGACGTGACCACCGTCACCACCCCGGGCGAGAGCGTTGACATCGTCGTCACCGACTACGGCGTGGCCGTCAACCCCCGCCGTCCTGACCTGCTGGAGGCTCTGAAGGCCGCTGACTGCGTGCCTCTGAAGACCATCGAGGAGCTGCGCGACATCGCCTACTCCATCGTCGGCGAGCCGGAGAAGGTCCAGTTCGGCGACCGCATCGTGGGCATCATCGAGGCCCGCGACGGCACCGTCATGGATGTCGTCCGCGAAGTCAAGCCTTTCTCTTTCCGCGAAGATTGAGTGATATAGCGTAAAAACGGGTTTGTGGCTTGCCAACCACGCTTCGGAATGGATTCACGGATATTCCTTCGCTCTTCTCACCCCCGTTTTTGTGTCTGGATACGCACACAAGCTTCATGCGATTCTCCTTTTTCAAGGTTTTGTGTTTTATACCGGCATAAAACCAAAGAGCAGCCAGCTGCACCGCGCGCAGCTGGCTGCTCTTCTTTTTGTTTTTTGAAAAAAGGATGTTCTTACGGCACGAACCGGTAGCCCACGCCCCGGATGGTGATGATGTGCTGGGGGGTGCGGGCGTTGTCCTCGATCTTGCTGCGCAGACGGTTGATGTAGACCATGATGGCGTTGTCGTCCACAGCGATGAGGTTGCCCCAGATCTGCTCGTAGATCATATCCTTGGTGAACACCTGCTGCGGGTGGCGGACAAAGAGGAGGAGCAGGCTGCGCTCCTTCTCCGAAAGATTCAGCTCCACGTTGTTTTTGTAAAAGCGCATGGTGGTGGTGTCGCAGAGAAAGGGGCCGCAGCTGATCTGCTGGCTGTTTTCCTGCGAGAAGCTCTTGCTGCGGCGGATAAGGGCTTTGACCTTCGCGCCTAAGATCTGGGGGCGGAAGGGCTTGGTCACATAGTCGTCTGCGCCCAGAGACAGGCCGTACATGAAATCATAATCCTCGTTGCGGCCGCTGATGATGATGACCGGCGTGGTGACGCCGTTGCGCCGGATAGTCTGAATGACATCGAAGCCCTCCATGTCTCCCAGCGTGATGTCCATCAGGATCATATCCAGCGTGCCGCTCTGCCGCGCAATGACGTCCAGCGCCGCCGCGCCGCTGTTGACGACGAGAGGGTCCATCTCGTTGCTGATCATAACTTTCGATAAAAGTTTGCAAATTGCTGGATCATCGTCTACAATAAGAACATGATACGACATGATAACTCCCTGTACTTTTCTGACCGGAACGGTTGATTCTGCTTACGCTTACATAGATAAAATTATAACATTTTTAGACAGGAAGAGCAAGACCGCCCCAAAGGAGGATATGAAATGAAGGAGAAAACTGCCCCGAAAAAGACATGGCTCCAGACCCTGCGCGCCCTGTGGGTGCCGCTGGCCATCGGTGTCGTCACGGTAGCCGCACTGGCTGTCGTGGTGGGTATGGTGTGGAAGGACTACCGCACCGCCATGATGGACAGCCAGACGAGGCAGATGGAGCTGGTGGTGCAGAGCACCGCCGACAGCATCCGCGTCCTGCTGGAGGAATACGCTGACCGACTGGACTCCATCGCCGAAAAGGTGGCGGCGGATGCAGGTCTCCGCCCCACCGTGGCCCGGAGCGACACCATCCGGGACGTCTGGCTGGAAAACAGCAACGGCGAGGTCGTCTACAGCTGCTATGGACTCAGCGCGGTCTGTGATGTCCTTATCACCCGGACAGAGAAGATCTCCTACTGGCAGTACCACAGCGGCGGCGAGCACTATCTTGTGATGAAGAAGAAGGCCGGGGATGAGACAGCCTGCCTCGTGGTAGACTCCACGGTCATGTATCAGCAGCTCAGCTCGGAGATCCATGTCGGCAGGAACGGCTACATCATGATAAAGAATGACGATAACCTTGTGGTCATGCACCCCGAAGCCGTTCAGTGGGGCATCAAGGTCGTGGAGGGCCGCCAGCGCATCTATAATAAGGACCGGACGCTGGACCTGAGCAGCCTGAGCGAGCTGCTGCGTGCCCAGCAGGAGGAGGAAGCCGGTACGCTGGATTACTACTCCTACTGGTGGACCGACCCGAGCCTGCCCCGGGTGCATAAAATAAGCGCCTTCCGCCATCTGAAGGTAGGGGACAGCTTCTGGATCGTCAGCGCCGTGGTGGATTATGACGACCTCTACGAGCCGGTACAGCAGAGCTTCGTGAAGGTGGTGTTCATCTTTGGCGGCGTGGCACTGGTGCTGGTGCTCTTCATGTTCCAGATGTTCCGTCTGCAGGAGCGTGACCGCCGCAGCGCGACTGAGATCAGCGACCTGAAGACCCTGAACCAGACCCTCGAGGAGCTGCACCGCAGCGAGGAATCGCTGGCCCATGGGCAGCGGCTGCAGATGATGGGAACCCTCACCGGCGGCATCGCCCACGAGTTCAACAACTTCCTGACCCCCATCACCGGTTATGCCGACCTCATCATGGCCGACGCCGACCCGGGCAGCGAAATTTATGACAACGCGATGGAGATCAGCGAGGCGGCGCAGAAGGCACAGGAGGTCGTGAAACAGATTTCCTCCATGAGCCGGAAAAACGTGGAGACGGTCTACGACGCCGTGTCGGTGGAGGGACTGCTCCATCGGACCCGGAAGCTGGTGGAGACCAACTGCCCGAAGAACGTGGAGTTGAAGGAGGAAAATGAGCTGAGTGGCGAATGCGTTCTGGGCAATGCGACCCAGCTGCAGCAGGTGCTGCTGAACATCAGCATCAACGCCATCCACGCCATCGGCGCCGAGGGCGGAAAGCTGACCATCCGGGGCAGCGTCGTGCCTCGCAGGGAGCTTGAGGCCCTCTTCCCGGAAGAAAAGATCTCGGAAGAGTGGCCCAACTACGTTTGCCTCAGTGTCACCGACACCGGCTGCGGCATGGACAAGGAGACGATGCAGCACATCTTCGAACCCTTCTTCACCACCAAAAAGACCGGCGAGGGCACCGGCCTCGGCCTTGCTCTGGCCGACCAGATCATCCGCACCCACCGGGGCCGCATCCGGGCGGAGAGCACCATCGGCAGGGGCACCACCTTCTACGTCTACCTGCCGGTGCTGGAGCAGCAGCAGGAGCGGGAACAGCTGCAGTGGGGCGTGGACAGCAAGCTGCGCATCCTTGCGGCAGACGACAACAACAAGGTCCTCGACCTGCTGGACAAAGACCTCAGCGCTCTGGGCCTGAGTGTGTCCACCTGTTCCCGCCGGGGCGAGCTGCGCCAGCTGCTGGAGCAGCAGCCCTTCGACGTCCTCGCCATCGACGAGAGCCTGATGAGCAGCAGCGGCGTGGATTTCTGCATGGCCATCCGGGGCCGCTACCCCGGCATGACCCGCATCGTCATGACCAACTCGCCTACCCGGGAGATCGTGGACGCCCGCAGCCACGGCGTCATCGACGGCTATATCGTCAAGCCCGTGTCGGCGTCCACCCTGCTGGCCCAGATACGGAGCAGCAGAAAGGAATGAGGGCTGCGCGCAAAGCCTCTCCCTTTGGGAGAGCCTTCCGGGGGAGAAGAGGGTTTATTGTATCCAACCTTCCATACGGAATCTTACAGGATATTAAGAGATTCCTTAACAAACCGTAACGCAAGGCGCTTTGGCGTTTAAGTTTGGGCCGGTATACTGAAACCATAACGAACGGGAATGATTCTGGATGACAAAACAGAATGCATCCCCAGTATACGAAAAAGGAAAGGAAGTACAAACCCATGAGTGATACGATTCTCGCTCTGCTCGGCTTTGCAACGGTGATTGCGGTCATCGTCCTGCTGCTGCGCAATGTCACGGTCCCTGCACTGGCATTCGTCAGTGTCTCGACCATCACCGCAGCCATTCTGGTGGCGACCGGTGCTTTCACGCTGGATGAAATGGCCGGCTTTATCAAGGAGGGCGTCAAGGGCGTCCACGGCACTGCCGTCCTGTTCATCTTCTCCGTCCTGTTCTTCGGCGTCATGACCGATGCGGGCATGTTCGACAAGATCATCGGTGCTCTGATGAAGAAGGTCGGCAACAACGTCGTCGGCGTTGCCCTGATGACCTGCCTCATCGCCATCATCGGCCATCTGGACGGCGGCGGCGCTTCCACCTTCCTCATCACCATCCCCGCCATGCTGCCCGTCTACAAGCGCCTGCACATGCGCCGTGAGACCCTGCTGCTCATCTGCGTCACCGCAATGGGCGTCATGAACCTGATGCCCTGGGGCGGCCCCACCATGCGCGCCGCAAGCGTCATCGAGATGGAGCCGAACGACCTGTGGTTCCAGCTCATGCCCATGCAGATCGTCGGCTTGGTGCTGGCTGTCGGCACTGCCATCTTCTGGGGCCTGCAGGAGAAGAAGCGCATCGCAAAGCTCGGCGATGCCATCGCTGCTGAGGACGCCGGCAAGTACGACGACTCCGACGAGGGCAAGAAGGACGAGACTCTGGCTCGTCCCCAGAACTTCATCTTCAACGTCATCCTGACTCTGGCCGTCATCATCGTGCTGGTTCTGGACATCTTCCCCTCTTACTACGTCTTCATGGTCGGCTGCGCTCTGGGCATTCTGGTCAACTACCGCGGCAAGAAGCTGCACAACTCCATCATCAAGAGCCACGCTTCCGCTGGTCTGAGCATGGCATCCACCATTCTGTGTGCCGGTGTCTTCCTCGGTGTTCTGAGCAAGAGCGGCATCATGGAGAAGATGGCAGTCGTCATGGCGAGCTTCATCCCGACCTCTCTGGGCCGTTTCCTGCCCATCATCATCGGCGTCCTGAGCGTGCCTCTGGCTCTGCTGTTCGATACCGACTCCTACTTCTACGGCCTGCTGCCCGTTCTGGTCAGCGTCGGCAACCAGTTCGGCGTCAACCCGGCTCACATCGCCATCGCAATGGTCGTCTGCCGCAACTGCGCTACCTTCATCAGCCCGGTGGCTCCCGCTACCTATCTGGGCATCGGTCTGGCCGGTGTCGAGATCAAGGACCACATCAAGTACTGCTTCGGCTGGCAGTGGGGTGTTTCCATCGTCTGCCTCGTCGCTGGTCTGATCCTCGGCGTCATCCACTTCTGATAAACTGAACTCCCGCCCGGCTGCCCTTCGTTGGACGGCCGGGCATTTTTGCAGGATATTTTTTACCACTTTTTCCCAAGGAGGCTGCTGCAATGCGTGAGAACTTTGTCTGCACCGCGGCCGATGCCATCTACAAGCTGGCAGCGGGCAACCTGAAATACCTGAACGCGGAGAACGGGAGCGGCGATATTTCCCGCCGCATCCGGATGTCCACATGGGCCAAGGGCCAGTCGCCCTACGCCATCATCGTCACCTGCTCAGACTCCCGGGTCATCCCGGAGAACATTTTCTCGGCGGGCATCGGTGAGCTGTTCGTCATCCGGCTGGCGGGCAATGTCATCGACGACCACCAGCTGGGCAGCATCGAGTACGCGGCAGGTCATCTGGGCTGTCGGCTGGTGGTGGTGCTGGGCCATACCCACTGCGGCGCGGTGGATGCGGCCATCCACCACGAGCCGTCCGGCTATATCCGCTACATCACGGACGAGATCAAGAAGGCCATCGGAGAGGAGACCGACCCCTACAAGGCCAGCTGCCTCAACGTCCGGCACAGTGTGCAGGAGATCGAAAAGAGCCTGTGCATCCATAACATCGAGGAGGAAACAGGCCTGCGGGTCGTCGGTGCGATGTATCACATCGAGGACGGCAGCGTCGAATTTCTGTAACATCGAAGCATTGCGGCAAAAAAGGCCCTTTTCCACGGCGGGAAAGGGCCTTTTCCTCTGTTTGACAATCCGGCCTCGTTCGCTTATACTGACAGCGGAAAAAGAAACCGACGGAGGGACGGAATATGGTACAGGTAGATTTGATCACGGGATTTCTCGGGGCAGGAAAGACCACCTTCCTGCGCAGATATGCAGCGTGGTGGGCCGGGCAGGGCGTCCGGGTCTGCGTGCTGGAAAACGACTTCGGCGCGGTGAATGTGGACGCCATGCTGCTTCAGGATCTGGAGGCGGTGGGGGTCGAGGTCGAGACCATCAGCGGCGGCTGCGACTGCGACACCCATCAGCGCCGGATGCGGACGAAGCTCATCTCGATGGCCATGCGGGGCTTTGAGCGGGTCATCGTGGAACCCAGCGGCATCTTCGACGTGGACGAGTTCTTCGACGTGCTGCGGGACGAGCCGCTGGACCGCTGGTATCAGCTGGGGAATGTCATCGCCATCGTGGACGCTCTGCTGCCTGAGACCCTCTCGCCGCAGGCGGAATATATCCTCGCCTCCGAGAGCGCATGGGCGGGCAAGGTCCTGCTGAGCCGCTGCCAGCTGGCCACGGACGAGCAGAAGGAGGGAGCAAAGGCCCATCTGGCCCGTGCGCTGGAAGCCTGCAAATGCTCCCGGAAGTTCGCGCCGGAGGAGATCCTTGCAAAGGACTGGGCCGATTTGACGACTGACGACATGGCCCGCATCGCGGGGTGCGGCTACCGGCAGGCCAGCTGCGAAAAGCTCCATTTTGAGGAGCACGACGCCTTTGCCTCGGCCTATTTCCTCGAACTGGGCCTGTCCCGTGCCCGTCTGGAACGGAATATCCCGTCCCTCTTCGGCGATGCCGCCTGCGGCAGGGTCCTCCGGGTGAAGGGCTTCGTGGAGGAGGGCGGCCAGTGGTATGAGCTGAACGCCACCGCAACCGGTCTGACGGCTGCACCCATCCCGCAGGGACAGCAGGTGCTCATCGTCATCGGCGAGGGGCTGGACAAGGCCCGGCTGGAAGAAGACTTGAGACAATGAGTTTTCCACAAGGAAGCAGATAATTGTGCAATATTGATTGCGTCGACCCTCCTGCAGCGTTATAATAGAGAAAAATAAATCAGGAGGCCGTTTCATGAGCATTTCGACCACCCAAAAGCCGACCACCCGCCGCATCGTGGGCATGGTGGTGGGCATTGTCATTATTGGTCTGGGCATCGCCCTCTTCAAGCAGTCCCATCTCGGCAACGACTCCATCAGCGCGCTGAATATGCGCCTCGCCGAGCTGCTGGGCATCTCGCTGGGCGTGCAGAACGTCGCCACCAACATCCTCTTCTTTGCGCTGGAATTCTGGTTCGGGCGCAAGTACATCGGCCTTGGCACCTTCGTCAACGGCATCGGTATGGGGTTCATCATAACCTTCTTCTACGACCCCATTGCCGCGGCCTTCGGCCCGGCAGCGTCCCTGCCGGAACAGCTGGTGTGGGTAGTGCTGGCCGTCCTTGTGACGGCGCTGGGCGCGTCTCTCTACCAGACGGCTGACCTCGGCATCGCGCCCTACGATTACCTCTCGCTGGGTCTGCGGGACTACACGCACTTCCAGTACTTCGGCTGCCGCGTCTTCACCGACGCCTTCTGCGCCCTGCTCTGCTGGCTCCTGGGCGGTCTTGTGGGTCTGGGCACCCTCATCTGCGCGTTCTGCCTCGGACCCTTCATCCAGTTCTTCAACGGCCTCGTCTCCGAGCGGGTCCTGCAGTATAAGCCCGAAAAAGCATGAGCATAACGAAAAAGACATCCGCCGGCGGCAGATGTCTTTTTTGTATCTTACTCGAATTTGAACAGCGGCGTGCCGGTGGAGACGATGCCGCCTGCGGTGAGATGGAGTGCCGGCAGGTCGTCGGCGTTGGTCACGATGACGGCGCTCTCAGTGGAAAGCCCGGCGGCGCGGATGACGTCGAGGTCTACCCGCAGCAGGGGCGTGCCCGCCCTGACGGTCTGGCCCTCTTGGACGAGGAGGGTGAAGCCGCTGCCCCGGAGGGTGATGGTGTCCATCCCGATGTGGATGAGCAGCTCGATGCCCTCATCGCTTTCCAGCCCGATGGCATGGAGGGTGGAGGCCACTGAGACGACTCTGCCGTCGAAGGGAGCAAAGACCGTGTCACCGGTCGGCTCGATGCCGCAGCCGGGGCCGAGGATGGCCGCAGCGAAGGTCTCGTCGGGCAGCTGCTCCAGCGGGAGGACGATGCCGTCGATGGGCGCTTTGACGACCATCTTTTCGCCGGAGAACCGCGTCTCTTCCGCCGCCGCTGCCCTGCTGCCGAAGAGCCTGTCAAAAAAGCCCATAGAGCATTCCTTCCTTACATCAGAGCGATAAGCTCCTCGACTTCTTCCATCCGGGTGGCCCAGCTGGTGGCGATGCGGACGACGGTGTGGCTGTCGTCGAACTTCTCCCAGAAGCCGAACTTGGCCTTGCCCTCCAGCGCGGCCAGCTGTGCGTTTTCCAGCACGACGAAGATCTGGTTGGTGGGAGAGTCCATGAAGAAGCGGTAGCCCTTTGCGGCGAGGCCCTTCTTGAGGGCATTGGCCGTCTCGATGGCGTTGCGGCTGATGCGGGTGTAGAGGTCGTCGGTGAAGAGGACGTCGAACTGGATGCCCATGAGGCGGCCCTTGGCCAGCAGAGCGCCCTGCTGCTTTACCATCGTCATGAAGTGGGCCGGTGCGCCGTGGGGGAAGACCACGGCCTCGCCGCAGAGTGCGCCCACCTTGGTGCCGCCGATGTAGAAGACGTCGGTGAGCCTGGCG
>ERZ827156.2529-NODE-2529-length-18534-cov-4.654581_pt1 | contig 18534 bp, 27 predicted proteins | sample MGYA00519919_ERZ827156 | MGnify/ENA primary metagenome ERZ827156 (study PRJEB31778, sample SAMEA3449269) | human gut metagenome | biome: human gut; feature: human-associated habitat; material: faeces | place: United Kingdom | collected 2010/2012 ... | reverse complement strand
GTGAATGGCTGTTGATATTGATCCACGGAAAGTGGCGGAGATCATTAAGGAGGAGGGAAATGAGTACTTCAAGAGTGAGTGAGAATGCGAGGATTGAGCGGAAGAGAAGGAATACCAGAAGGCTTGCGATAAGTACACAGAGGGCATCGACATCTGCCCCACAGCTATCCTCTACGGTGGGAATTGCGCGAACGGCGTAATGCGTAGCGAACCGTTCGTTTTGCTATCTGAAAATGGAATGCTGCGGTATGGCCATTCGAGATGCCGATAAAGCCATTGAATTGGATCCCAGTTACGGAAAGGGGCATGGGGCTTCGTCGCTGCGTGATCGCGTAGCTACTACCGTCGTGCCAGTGCCTGCTTCTATTCTGGCGATTTTGAGTCGTCGTTGAAGGGTTTCAAGAAGGCTTTGGCGTTGAACCCATCAAATGCGTTTTTATTCATTCCACTCATGACTTATAGCAGTTTGAAGTCGAAAGTGGCGGAAGTGGCAAAGATCGTGAAGGCGAAGCGGTTTGAGGAGGCAATTCACGTCACCACGGCGTCGTATGCGGACCAGGTGGTGCTCAAGGATTTAAGTGGGTTTGTAGGAGAGAGTGTTGATTCAGACTTCCCAAAGGAGGTGGAGGGTCCGGCCATTGACTATGTGAACAACGGAGACGATATTGACGATTACACGATCACTGAGCGCTTCATCATGGACATGATGAAGTGGCACCAAGCGGGGAAGAAGCTGCACCCTAAGTACGTGTACATCATCCTGATCAAGGCCATCCGCTATTTCCGCACGCTCCCCAACATCATCGATCTGCATCTGTCGGAGGGCGAGAAGAACACGTTCCGCGTCTGCGGCGACGTGCACGGACAGTACTACGACTTCATCAACATTTTCAACACGTTCGGGTACCCGTCGGCCTCCGCCCCCTATCTCTTCAACGGTGGGTTTTTCAAAGCCTTCTGAGACGCAGGCGACTTCACGGACCGCGGCAGCTTCTCCGTGGAGATCGCGCTGACGGCGTTCTGCTACAAGCTGGCGAAGCCGGACTGCTTCTTCCTGCTGCGCGGCAACCACGAGTCGCCGGTGCGCACGGCGGAATCTTCTGACGCGTAGATCAACAAGATGTTCGGCTTCGAGGGCGAGGTGAAGGCGAAGTACAACTCCAACATCCTGCAGCTGTTTTCCGAGTGCTTCCGCGCACTGCCGCTGGCGGCGGTGCTGGAGAACCACACGCTGATCCTGCACGGCGGGCTGTTCAAGCAGGACGGCGTGACGCTGCAGGACATCAACAAGATCGACCGGTTCACGGACTGCATGAACGGCCTGCTGGAGGACATACTGTGGTCGGACCCCATGGACGGCACGGGCAGGCAGCCGTCGCGCAGAGAGGCGGGAACGATGTTCGGACAGGACGTGACGGAGCGCTTCTTGAAGGAGAACAACCTGAAGCTGCTGGTGCGGTCGCACGAGGTGAAGATGGGAGGGTACGAGGTGCAGCACGGGATATCCTTTGTGGTGGGAATTGGCGGCTTAACTGCACGGAAAGTGCATCACCATCTTCTCTGCGCCCAACTACTGCGACACCACGGGGAATGTGGGAGCGCTCATCATGTTCGATCACAACATGGTGCCGACTTTCAAGACGGTGCGTTTTGAAGTGCGTTGTGATGGTTAGTTCGAGGCTGTGCCGCATCCTCCTCCAAATGCCATGTACTACGCTCCGAAGATGTTTTAGGGTTATGTTTGATGGGTGTTTCTTTGGAATTGTTATTGTGATTGCTTACTAGCAAGAAGGGAGTGAATGTGGTTGCTTTCTATTATCCTTCTTGTCACCGGCATTGCTCAAAAGGTGAGTTGTCAGTCGTATGCAGGTAGAAGTGTGCTTCTCACGTAGCAAGAGAGATGGACAAATGGGTGACCCCAAACAAGGATTTCGTCAAACCGAGTAGTAGAGCGTGTGTTTTCACCGTGTGCTACACATTTTCACTATGTTTCGCTTTTGAAAGCCGTCAGAATGGGGACAAAGCAACAGGGGCAGACCCGGCATTTCAAAACAGAACTGTTCGTGTTGCCAATCGATTCCAAGTGTATTGCCGGAATGGAAAGACGAAATCGCTTCATGGCGAAAGGAAATGTGTTTTCCACGATTGACTTCTTTTCCTTATAAAGCGTGTTATGACCAAAATGGTTAGCTAGAATGCCCGAGTTGGTCCAAGGGGGTGGACTTAAGATCCTCTGTGTTCAGTCACTCGTGGGTTCAAACCCCACTTCTAGCACATTTTTAGTGGGGAGGAAGGGATTAGTTAAGGTGGAGTGTGTTTTCTTTTGCCATTCAAACGCTTGCTGAGGGGAGAAGAGTGATAATTGGCAATCGTATTCAAGTTGTTTTTCTATGGTATTGCCTGCAACAACTATCACACACTGATGTTGCACGCACACAGTATAGCTTGTTTCACTTCATCTCCAGTTCATTTGCGTTCTCTACAATTATTCCTGTGGAAAGACTCTCCACCTTCATACGTATCGTACAAACCCTGTCCCGCTGCTGAATAATGGATATGTGCGTTGTGAAGACACTCTATTTCCATTGGCTGAACCAAAATTAGTGCGGGGTTTGTGTTGAACTCTTCCCCACTCAAATAACTCCATGAAGTACGCTGTTTTCTTCACTCTTGCTATTCTGGCCATTGCCTCCGCTGAGAGACATGCCATCATCATTGCTCCCAGAGCCAACTGGCCCGATTACGGTGTTCAGTCCGAGAGTTGCCGTATGTACAAGGACCTCGTTGCTGGAGGTGTGAAGCCCGAGAACATTGTGCTGATGAGCACCAAGAAGGTGTCCGATATGCAGAAGAACCCCTTCCCTGGTGAGCTTTTCACTGATGACAGCCCCAGCGCTCCTGGCAAGGATTATGCTCACGGTTGCGTCGAGTACATTGATTACAACGAGGAGGACATTAATGGTGATGTGATGCTTGCTATCATGCGTGCTGATGTGGATGCTCTCAAGAAGCTGACTGGCAAGGAGAACCCCAAGGTTCTTCACACCACTGCCGATGACGACATCATGCTCTACTTCACCTCTCACGGTGGTCCTGGTAGAATTCTGGTGGGTAGCACCACTGTCAGCGATAAGGAGCTGATGGAGACGATCCAGTACATGCACGACCACAAGATGTACAAGAACTTCCTCTTCCTCATGGAGGCCTGCTACTCTGGCTCCATGTTCCGTGATCTGCCTAAGAGCTACAACGTGTACGCCATTACCGCTGCCGATAACCAGCATCCTTCCTACGAGTCTCACTGCCCTCCTAACGACGTGATCAACCAGAGAGATCTGGCTACCTGCCTGTCCTGCTACTGGGATAACTCCATGGAGTGGTTCATGGAGGGAGGTGCTGATCACACCCTTGACGAGCTCTTCGAGCACACTCACGAGGCCGTTGCCAAGAACAGTGAGCAGAATGTGAGCCGTTTTGGTGATATTGAGGGCATGGGTAAGATGACTCTTCGCGACTTCATGGGCGATCTGCCTGCCAGCAAGCTTCGTACTAGAAAGGAAGATAACTCTGAGAAGATTCCCAAGAGCGAAGTGCCCAAGCATCTTGCCATGTGGAGAGCCATTCGCGCTGACAAGTCTGAGCTGGCTGAGGCCATGAAGCAGTATGAGGAGGAAGTGTTCAAGATGGCGAAGAAGGAGGTGGAGGTGATGAGACTGGGTCGTGCTGTGATGAGCGAGAAGGCTGCTGAGAAGGCGATGAAGATGCCTGCTGGTGAATACTCGATCGATTGCGTGAAGGAGCTGACGCTGTCTCTGATGAACAAGTGTGGTCACACTCTTCCCTTCTCCGAGTCTGCGATGAACATGCTTCGTAACATTTGCCAGCCTGGTCTGTCGATGCCCAACGTGGATATGGCTGAGATCTGCATGTAGTTGTGTTTGTTATTCCAACCATTCTTCTGCAACAAACAAGCCACAGGTCAAAATGCTCTCGGACGAGGGAGAAGAGAGGATGCGTCTTCACCATGGGCGTTTTCGCGATGGAGCGGAGGTTCTGCGTCAGCCGCTCCTGCAGACGCGTCACGTACTCTCGAAGGATGGTCGCCTCGGGCTGCAGCGTCTCCTGACAGTTGCCACACTCGCACCGCAGCGTGACATTCGCTCCCACGCAGCAGTGCACGCTGCATAGCACGTGGCGAAGGAACAGCGTCAGCACCTCGTTCGACGCCGTCACCATGCGAGCAAACGTGACGCTGTCGAAGGCGCACAGCACGTGGATAACGCCAGACGCCTCGCGGCAGTAGTGCATGGCGTCAGCAGGGAACAAACACTCCATGAACAGTGACTCTGCTCGCACGGCAACATTCTTCACAACGCCGACCAGCAGCTCATACACGGACTCCGGCAGCGACGTGGCGTGCACCAGCGTGTATAGGAGCAGACACCTTGCCAGCGCCGGCTGCTTCGCCACGCGCTCCGCCATCTCTACAGCTGTCTCCTTGGGCGTGGGGGCGTGGGCGCAGTAGCCGGACAGGGCGGCCACGAGACAGGGGAAGGAGACGGAAGAAAAGGCGTGGTTGGAGCGACAGAGGAAGAAGAGAAGCTGCTGGCGGGCGATGCTGCACTCGCGAAGAAGGGGAGAAGAGAGAGAAGGAGAGTGGAGAGAGAGAAGAGGGAGCGAGCGAAGAAGGGCAACCTGCGTGTCGTGGGAGAGAGAAGAAAAGGCGATGGAGGAAGTGTAAAGGGGGAGAAGGAAGGGGAAGAGGAGAAAGGAGGGAAGCGAGGCGATGGGCGCGATCTGCGCCACAGTGGCGAGAGGATCGGTGGTGAGGGTTGTCGGTGTGCAGAAGGGGAGGTGGAGGAGAAAGCAGCGAGACAGCAGCGCCACAAAGAGACTGTAGGAGAGGAAGGAGGTGGGTGTGGAGTTTGCTGCTGTGGTGATGCCATTGGTGACCGTTTCATTAATAATACTGTTGGTGACCGTTTCATTGACGGGAGTTTCACTGGTGACAGCTTGAAGAGCGGAGAGAACCGCTTCAATCCGATGATAGGCAGCATCGACAGTGTTGGGAGTGTTGGCGAAGAGAAGGGAAGTGAGAGTGGAGAGAAGAGAGGCTGAGGGCATGAAGAAGGCAGTATCGGGAGCCGCGGCAGGTGACGAGAAGGAGAAGGAGAAGGAGGCGGGCGTGGTGGTGGCGGGCGGCGCTTTGAAGCAAAGGGCAAGAACAGAGGCCCAGTCAGGCGAAATGAAGTCACACCAGGGATCGTCCGTGCGATCGTTCAGGGAAACCAAGTAGAGGGAAGGAAACGCCTCCGCGAGGGCATTCACCGCGGGGATGACGGCTTCGCAGAAGGGATCGCCGTTGGGTGGGTGATCGTGGGAGAGAGAAAGGAACCACTGGACGTCTAGAGGGCGGAAGGAGGAAGAATCGTCTTCGCGCTCTTCGGAGAAGACGCAAAGCTGGAGGTGGAGGTGGAGGAAGGAAGAGAGAGAAGAGAAGGAGGCGAAAGCGAAGGGAGAGAACTCGAAGAAGGAGAGGAGAGAGAGACAGGAGGCCAGGTGCTGCGACTCCGCCAGCAGGAAAAAGGTTTGCAGCAGCCGGCGGGACACCAGAGGTCTGGACGCGAACTGTCCGCGCAGCGTGAAAAACGACCCGTTTTCTGCCGCCCCCTCCGGCAGTGTAGGATTCACGCGCACCACCTCCACCACGCCCTGCAACGCCAGCTCGATGCCCTCCGTCGCCTCCGCGCAGCAGAGATCACTGCCGCGGCGCTGCGGCTCAAGCAGCCCGGAGAGGCTTCGGTCCACCAGATGGCACCAGACCTGCGCGTTCTCCTCCTCCGTGTTGAGGAACGCCGTGCACAAGAACGTGAACAAACACCACACGCCAAAACACGCACCCGCACTCGGCGGAGCGCCCACAAACGCCTCCAGCGCCGGCCGCAGCGTCGCGAACGGGGCCTCCAGACAGGCGAAGCACGCGTACCACTCCGCCAGACAGCGGATTTGCCTCCACCGCTCGCCCGCCACGCGGAACTGCTCGATCTGCCGCGTGAAGGCGGCAAGACACGCGGGCAGCACGGCGGTCAGGTCCAGATCGCGCGCCAGAAGCAGGTTCATAACCGCGGTTAGTGCCTGGTGGTACTCCTACGGTGAAACTCCTTTGTTGCCGTTACGGAGAAGGACAGCTGCGGCGCCAACACCGCCGTCGCCGCCGCCACGCGCGCCTTCGCTTCCTCCTCCGCCGTTTTGGCGCGTTTCCCGCTGGGAATGGACTCTGGCTCGCCAGCGCGTTTGGCTTGCGTTTTCTCGGCTGAGGACTCAGCAGAGGGTTTGGCAGGAGGCTCATCAGAGGGTTTGGCAACAGGCTTCAGGGAGGGTTTGAGATTGTTGATGTAGTTGTGATGCTCCTCGTCCGTGACGAACCGACAGCGGTGAAGGAAGAGCTCGAAGCTCTTCAACTCCTTCGTCTTCTATTCTTTATGTTAATGAAATGCCAGCACATTCATCTGAAGCACCGAATCGATGATCGTCTCCTTGAACCACACTTTTCGGAACAAGTATAGCTGCTTCAGTCGCTTTGGAATGCGCGGCTTCTCGCTGCTGGTCGTGTTCCGGTTTTCCACCTCCACCTCCTTCATTAACTCCTCCATCTACTCTTCATGCTATTTTTCACTCCTACAATGCCCAACACCGACGGATCGGGCGTGAATGCGGTCACGACTCCAGGAAGCGCAGGGCGACGGGAATTGCGATTCTTTCCCGTGTTGAGACATTCACTCACTTCCTTGTTCAGCTGATCGATTTCCTGGGAAAACTGCGCATTGAAAGCACACTTGGGGTAGGTAATGACGGCATTCCGCAACTGCACGACGAAGAAGCGCATCTTCTCAACGTGCCGCGAATCGCTCACCGCGACAAGCGATTTGGTGAAGAAATCGCAGAGGTGGCTCTTGTGCTCGTCAAACTCATCTACCCGTGATTCTTATTACGATAAAACACGATCCAGAGAAAGACAGGCAGAAAAGAGCGATTCGAACTCCGCTTGGGACGAGAACTACGCGTGAATGAAGGAATGCGCTCCTACAGAAATGAGATGCGTCAGATTGGATTGTATGACTCCATTGGTTTCGCCCCTTTGAAGAGACTCGAGCCCCATTACCACGGCACTTCGGAGCGCCTTGAAAACGGCTCGATTGAACTGCTGACAGTATGTCCAGAACGCGTCCGGCACTTCGCAGCAGCGGACGATGGGAGCCACTACGGGGAATCGAATGCACCGATAGGCACGAATGAAGGCGATTTGCTCCGACGCTCGGTTCGTAAACGGACGGACGAGAAGGCGGATGAGCTCCTTCTCGGCCAGGATGGACTCCACCTCCATTTCGGTGTTCTTCCCGTCCCCTTGCTCCAGACGAATGCAGGGTTCAGAGCGCTCCGATTTGAACTGAAAATAGGCTTTGAATAACGAGGACAGAAACGTATCCATCGGCGTGGACACCTATTTGAGAAGGGAAAGCAACAGGTACGATTTCAGCGCGTAGAAGAAGAACATCCAGAAAGGACATACACGACTTTGACAGAGGGAACTGGAAAAGAAAGGACAGGGACTCTTTCCTCCGGATTGCATACAACAGGCACGAGATCAATGAGTTGGAGAGTTCAGACATGCTGGTGCTGTAGTGATCGATGAAGGAGCGAATCGAGTCGTCCATCTTCACCTTTTCAACGGGAATACAAGAGCAGTGGTATGCGATCACGGTTGACATTGGAGGAAGTGCGGATAGGGCCTGATCCAAAAAGGCGGGTCTTTCGGAACAGTCTTGAAACCACGCCGAATACTCGTTGCGGAAGAGAGCAACCTCCTTGTCGATTGGAACCTACGATAACACGCATGCCGCACAACCCACGTTGCCGCACATCCGAATCATCTCAGTCAATCGTACCTCTTCTTTGCCTTCTATTTATGATGCTATTTCAGAAAGACAACGATCATCGTTCCCATCGACGCTTCTCTCACCCCCTTCACCTCCTCCGGAGAGTATGGCGTTCACCTCGATGAAGAGAGGATTCGTTCCCTCCATCCTGTTTTTCTTTAGCAAAAGCGGCGTTTTGGCTTCGACGCGAGAAGAAGGCTAGATTCAAGCAAAAGGGTGTGCCCTTTGTGTCAGTATCGATAATTATTATCGATCGGTAGTGCACTCTCTTTCCAGTATAGCTGCTGTTGTGGATTCTGCTATTCTGTGCTTGTGTCCTATTTGTTGAATTGCTTTCCTCGTTGGCTTGTTAACACTCTTAGTAACGGAGTAGAAGGAATATACGATGAATAAGGGCTCTCATTCCTATTCTCAGGTACGGCTTCATTTTGCGCGTTCTCATTCTTTTAGAAGCGGTCGAAGGGGTATCAGCGCTCGGGTCAGGATGCTTGGGAGAAGATTTGCTCTCTCTCCGTGGATACGCTCGATACGGTAGGCTTCTATTGCCCGAATTGTGATCCCTTTCTAGATTCTGACGGTGAATAATCGGGAATGGATCGATTCCTTCTGTGCTCTTTTCCGCTACACCGATGGCTACAAGAGTGCCTTTTCTACCATTACATCACTTCATAGAGCTGTTTACCTTTTCAAGGAACTCGATAGGGGAGAGGCAGCTCCAGATGAACGATTCCTACGCGACGATTCTGAGCGACGTTGCCCTTCTCCCTCCTGTTAAGCGCAGATGCTGCAGTACATCCTCATTCGCGAGCTGCCACGCAACAACCTCGCCATCCATTTTTCACAGCAATTCCTCTCCATGTTCTCGTACGCTTTCCTGACTGCGCTGACGAACAGAGACATGAAGCCCTTGTTCATGCGGGTGACGAACAACTCCTTCCTCCAGGAGCGCCAGAATGTCAATGCCGACATGCCCTTCAACTACCGCTACTACAAGGGAACGAGGGGCTTCACTTTTGTGCGATTCTGCCCATTCATTTGACACGTAGGATCTGTGGATCGTTCAGATGATCGAGTACCGCATTTGGAGATAGTGAGCGTATTCGCCTCTCTTTATCGTAGTTTAAACAAATCACAATCCTTCTATAACGCGGACAATGCGCTGTTTGAACAGGCAGAAATCACCCCTTTTTCTGACATGTAGCAAGAGCACCTTCTGCTGGAGTTTTGGAACTCCTTCCTGTCCCCCTCCGTGCGCATCGTCCTCATTCGCGACTACTTCCAGCTTTCCGTGCCATCTCCATCGCATGGCTGATGCGTAGGCGTGCTCCTCCGAAGTCTCCAGCTACGTGCTGGGAGTCCTCGAGAGCAACAAATGGCAGCTGCAGTGCCTGTACAACACGCCCGTCCTCGTCTTCTTCAACCAAGTGATGATCCAGGAGTTTCGTCAGTTAATGGGCTACATCGAGCGCATGTGCGTTTCCCGCCCTGTTGTCATTTCTAGGCGCAAGGTGATGGGTGGCTTCTTCCTGCCGACCACCTCCTACCCGATGGTTGAGAGCGAGATGATCTACCGCCATCTGCAGGAGGGCGCGATGGACATGGATGGAGGCTACCGGCCCGTGCCCAGTCGCGACCACACCTTCAAGGGCATTTCGCTGTCGGAGCGGGAGAATCCCGCATTGATGGAGAAGCTGGGCTCGGACCTGCTGGAGTTCACGGAGTGGTGCCAGAGTCGGAGTAGCTGGCGGCGGCGCGGGTATCTGGTGGTGGTGAACGAGCTGACGCGCATCATCCACAAGGAGTTCGCACAGGCGCAGATCGAGGTACGGAGTGGTGCGTTGGTGCGAGCATAGCTGTACGGATCGTCGCGCACGGGTCTGATGATTCCGTCGTCGGATGTGGACATCGTGATCGTGGACAACACAAGCCTGCTGGAGAAGGTGGCGTCGCTGCTGACGGACATCCCCTGGATCCGCGAGGTGCGAGTAGCACAAACCCGCGGGAATCACATGTAGCACATCAAGGGCTCTGTGCAGGTGGTGAAGGTGGTGATCGACCAAACCGTCATGTCCAACACCACGCTCATCCCCACGCTGGAGAACGACGTGCTGGTCGTGGACATCACGCAGATCTCCACTTCCCACACCGGAATTACTACAGCCGTCACCATCAAGAATAAACTGAACCGCTCGTGGGAGCTCACGCCGCTCATCCTCTTCGTCAAGGAACTGCTCGTGCGGTCGAGAATGGGGGGTCACAACTAGTACGAAAACCAGCTGAATTCGGCGTATGAGGGAGGCATGAACTCCGTGGCGGCGGTGATCGTGGCGATGGCGTGGGCGGAGCGCGGGAGAATGACGAGTAGGTACTTCCACGATTGGAAGGAATCGGGGAACCACCAGACGGACGAGGAATACAATGTGAGTTGTGAGGGTCCGATCCGGGGGTGAGAGGTAGATAAAAAGAAGAAGCAGGAGTTGGGCAACTTGATCGTTGGTTTGCTTTACTATCTCGGCTTCGAATTCAATTACGTGAAGATGGGCGTGAGCGCGGACCTGGGGTTCTTCAACCGCGTAGCAGAGAGGTTGCGGGTTGAATGGTAGGAGGCGCTGGCGAAGCAGATCACGTCGAGCGCGCTTTTCGAGACGGACCCAATTGTTGTAATTGACCCAATGAATCCCTCCAACAATCTGGGCAAGTCCTGCTTCAACGTGTACCGGATAAAGACGCTGTTCCGAAACACATACATCCAGCTGATGTAGTGGCGAGCGGCGGAGGCTGAGGCATAGAAGTAACATCGATCAGGAGTGCGAGAATCCGCTGCTCAAGCTGCTGGGCGTCACGGAGCAATGTCAGGCCTTCCTAGATCATTACTGCAGGTAATAACATCTGTTTGTGGAGAAAACACGAATCATCGAATGCAATTCAGCAGCTTTGCATAGTCAAAGGAAAAAACCGCGTCTCCACTGCTCAGATAGTGCTTGTACGGGGCGGGGTTGAGCTGCACCTTCTGCTGCTCTTCCTCCTCCTCGTCCGACTCTCCGAAGGTCTGCGGGTCGCCGTTGTAGTGCGAGACGTGTCGGTGCTCGATCATCGCGTTCCGCTTTATGAACTCGTCCACGGACATGACCGCATCGTTTCTGTCGTCTCCGAACGTTTCATTGTTCTCGTCGTCGTTCACGATGCGTTTCGACTTTGCGCTGCCGTCCGCGTGATGATTGCTGTGAATGGAGAAGGAGTTGCCCTCCTCGTCCGACACGTTCTCATCGTCCTCGATCACGCGCAGATGCGCTCGGGGCACGAACGCGATCATTCGGCTGAGATAGGAATCGAAGCAGTCGACGAGGTGTTTGGACTTCTTCGGCAGGTCGTGGAGCTCGCGACGCGTCATCCACCGGAAGGAAGCGATCTCGTCCTTGCAGCGGATGCGCAATGGCGCATCACAGAAGCTACCGACGAAGCAGTACATGATCGCAGTAACGCCGTAATCGTTGACCTTCACCTTGCACACAAAGTCGCGTTTGCAGTGACGCAGGGAAAGACTCACCTCCTCCTCCAGCTCGCGATACATGCAGAGCATAGGCGACTCCTCTTTGTTGATTTTGCCCCGGGGAAACATATACGAGTGCGTGTTGGCGTCTTCCACAACCAGGAAACGGAACGTCTTCACGTCCAGCAAAATGGCTCCAACACGGAGAATCTTACGCATCGCAATATCCCGCTCCTTCTTCGCCTTCTCCAAGTCCCCGATCAGCTGCTTGAGCCAGGGGAAGGCATCTAACATGGCGCAATAGAACTGGTTGTCGTCCTTCTTCAGTTTGAAGCATTTATATCTCGGATCCCCGGAGCAGTTGGGTTTGTGATGAATCGCGCAAAAGTGGTCCTCGTAGTACCAATGGCTTTTCTCCAGCTGGCGAAACAAGTACCACTTCTTTGTCCATTCTTCCTCTCCGCAGTTGTCTGCAACATCACACCTCCACCCCTTGGCTACTCTGAAAGTCCTTCCAAATCACGTCCCACACCTTCTTGTCTGGTTCCATAGAGACACTTCTCAGAGCTAATAAACACTGACGAAGTCGCATGCCGGAAAAGCACTGCTACAAATGCAAGGTTCTCCTCGTTCATCTGGCGTGAGGAATAGAAAGAAGACGTGTGCATTCACACGCGTCACCACTACGCTTGCAAGGAGTGCTTCTGTGATTCCGTTGGCAAGTACTTCCGTTCCCAACTGCACAAACTGAAGGTTCCTCGCCTGTCGAAAGTGATCCTTGCTTTCTCCGGGGGATGCTGCTCTACGTGATCTACTCCTTTCTCTATCATGCATAGTGCTATGCTCTCCCTTTTCGATGACACTCTGCATAGCAAACGAGGGAGGATGGATTACGATGTACCCACTGCTTGTTTTCTTTGAACTCAATAGATTCATGCGGTCTATGTTGACTTCTCCGCCATTGACCATTCCCATCTCTCCATCGACGCTCTTCAGCGAACATACTCTATTCCAATCACAGTGATCAAGGCAGAAACAGTTTCCTTCGCTGCCAATTCCAAGGAGCGACTCATCGCTCTTTACAACGGCATGAAGTATGTGCATTTCTCCTTTGTCCCATAGGTCCATCGACAGCAAGGTTGATTTGAAGGAACTCATCCTGGATCAGATCCTAGCGGCTCATGCCAAATCCCTTGCATCCGATGTGTACCTGCTCTACGGAAAGACGATGGATCACTTCACCATGCAGGTCATGCACGAAATGGTGAACAAGGACGGCATTGCCGTTCCCTCCACCTGCGATTATTCTCAGCTCTTCCAGATTCCGGATAGTCTCGTCCGCGTGGGTAGCGCTCTGGGCGAGCTGACCTCCCGCGAAATGGCGCTCTACTGCTACTACAAGCAAATCGAATACCGGGTGTTTCCTTCTCCGTTGCTACTTCCCGGAGGAAGTGTGTACCGGCTGGTGCTAAGTGGCTGTGCGCATCGCGGATGAGGAGTAGACATGGTGGCAGCGCTGCAGGACGACTGCGACTCCACGCTGCACATCGTGACGGAGACGATCGGCAAGCTGAAGAAGACGGAGGGAGCGCACAACTGCCGGTTATGCGGGCGGTGCGTGTGATGGGGAGGTGTGAGTGATAGGAGTTGCGTCGAGGAACTCTGCGGAAGGTGCTCGTTCCTGAAGCGAGAAGACGGGAGTAGTCTGCTTGCTCTTCCCTAATGCCATGTTTGTTCCACTCAATGCCAACAAACAACCAACTCAAACCGAATGGGGTACAACTCTCTTCTCTTCACCCACTGGCGCAGGCTCGTCGCATTCACGCGAAGAACGTCCCGCACCTGCCGGTACTCGACGCGCGGAAACAAGTCCTCCTCCAGCAGTCGCTTCACCGCCTTGGCATTCTTCCCCACCACGAGGTTCACCGGCATGACCTCCTCCGGCAGCCGCGAGAAGAGCGTGAACGTCATCATCCGCGCCACGGACTGCGGAAAGGACCGCAGGTTCAAGTCAATCGATCGGGTTTTGCTATCCACCTCTTCGTGCCACCCATACTCCTTGCAGAATGCCTCCAGAATGCCACGCGCCGCCTCGTAGTTCTTCTCCTTCAGCACCGCCACCAGCATGTCTTTCCTACGCCTCAGCCCCGCCATTCGCTTTCACTCGTCGCTCGTCAGAAACACCTGCCGACTGATCAGGCGGCTCTCCACATCTTCCAGCCGCTTCCGCCACTCCTGCCGATTCTCCGCCAGCTGCGCCTCACGCCACACCACCGCCCCCACCTCGCAGAGCTCAAAGAACACGACGGGCAGCGGCTTCATCCCCTTGGCGCGCATCTCCTCGAACAGCGCCGTGGCGCTCTCTCGCTTCTTCAGGTGGCACAGACTCCGGATCACGGCGGAATAGCCGTGCACCAGCAGGTGCATCGGCTCCTTCTCGAACTCCCGCGCCTTCGACTGGTCTTCCAGGCGCCTGTACAGCTGCAAACACTCCTCGTCGTAGCCACCCTCCGAAAGTCCCTCCAGCAGCAGGTTGCTGACGGTGTTGGAGAAGTCCCCTTTCTGAACGTACTCTTTCACCATACGCATGCCTGAGTAATAGTCGCCGCAGGACAGGAGGGCGCGGGCGTACTCTGCTTTGAACAGGGCATTCTCGCGCAGGTCGGGGGAGGCTTCTTCGAAGAGGAGGTCGATCGTGGCGATGTCCTTCTTCAGCATGCAGCAGCGAATGAGAAGCTGGATGGTGTCCGCGGAAAGCGGTGGAAGCTACTGTGAATGGAATGACAAAAGGGAACCAGCTGCTGCTGTCTGAAGATGGTGAACAGGGACAAGGCCAAAGAGGGCTGCTTTCTCCGGAAGCATTCGCCGATGATTGTGTTATATTCCTATATATTAAAAATGAAAGGGAGACGCGACAGACGCGGGAATCGAGTAGGGATGCTGGATTAGGGAAGAAACCGCGTTTTGGAACTTGTGGATACTCAAATTTGGAAGCAGAATAGCGGAATAGGATTCATCACCGGTAGACTGGTTTTGAACCGATTTTTGATGCATGAAACGAATCGTGGAGGTGTATATTGGCACTGGAAGAGAAGGAGCAGGATGACGCGCTCTACTGATTGACAATGAAAACAACGCATACAACGAGAATGCAGTGCGTATGAAATGAACCGCATTCCTTCGAAGAGCGCAAAAGTGAAGAAACATGCGGTTCCTGCAAATGAGGGGTATGAGAGCACTGCATACGGAGAATTAGATTGTCACGCTATGAAAGGAAGAGAGAAGTGAATTTGGGGAAAAGAAGGATACGAAGTGTCTGAACATGACGCTCTCTTCATTCCATCCTCCTCACAGATTCAGCGTGTTATTATCAACACCATTCACACACCTTTCAACCGAATCAGCCTCCTCCCATTCTTTTCTTCGCAGTCCCTGTTGAATCCAACATGAAGATCCGCTTCATCAATACGAAGGAAGAGGTGGATGTGGACATCTCCACTTGCACGACTGTGGGATTCGGATGGATGCATGTGAGTGAAGGTTCGTGATATTCTGCATGCTCTATCTGTGAGCACTGGACACGAGGAGAGCGCTATTTACATGGCATGACTGAGTGCTGGTGATAAGTGGCTAGATTTTCAGGGGAAAGCAGATGAAAGCAGAGGAACCGCTTTCGACGTACAACATTGTGGAGGAGAGCAAGATCGTCGCTGTGTACAAAGTTGTAGTCTTTATTTCATCCTATGCGTAGAAACCGTCAGCTCCTGCTGCTGCTCCAACCATTCCGGCACAAAAGCCTCAGAATCCGATTTTCACGGAACCAGCGCCGGTAGCACCTCAGAATACAGCCCCAACATCCAAACCCGCTGTTCAGGAAGTTCCACAGACTCCGGAGTCTTCAACTGCTTCCAAGCCTACGAGTGAGGATGTTGCTCACGTGAAGCAGGTCCTGTCCTCTCCGTCCTTCCACAGCTTGCTAGTCGCGTGCCGTCACTTGCCCTTCCACGTAACGGAGGTGATGTTGCTGCTGGAGCATACGGACCAGCGGGCGTATGATGTGCGACTGTTGGGAAGAGGTGAGGACGTAGATCATTTGCAAAGACAAATCCATTCTGATCGACGCGATCATGGCCATTCCCGAAATGGAGGTTCCTCGAACGTGAATTCATCCATGTGGAATCACGAATAGTTCACAGCCTGCGCCGTCGGGACTGTCGCGCCAGGATGAGGACAACATCGCGAACGTAGTTGTTATTCTCTGACTTTATGCTAGCTGATGTCGCTGGGCTTTAGTCGCCAGGATTGCATCGCCGCGTACATCGCGTGTGATAGGAACGTCGATGCTGCTGCGAACTTCCTCTTTTCCAACAGCTCGCTTCTTTGTTGTCACAAACAAAAGTCCTAAACGTAGAATTACAACTACACTGTGGGATGAAGCGTTTCCCTCCGCTGCAACTGGAACTGGTTCTGCTCTGCCTCTGCGTAGAGAACGCCGGTGCCCACACCGAAACCAAGTCCGAGGGAAGGCATCCAATAACGGTGGAACAAATAGGGGTTCCGGGATAGCGCGCCGATGCAGTACAGGCCACATAGGAAAAAGCCGCTATATAACGCCTCCTTGGTGAGGCATTCCCGAATCCAAAAGCCACGCTGGTTGTTCACTTGAATGACGCGATTTCCGTTACGTTCCATTCCGTTTGCAATGAAGGAAACGTACTCCAAGGAATTGAAGGGAATAGTGAATAGGGATGAAGAGTTCTCGCCTCTTTTCTGTTCATCTCATACTCTGCATAGGAGCCCGGTCACGAGGAACATACAGTCCAGTGCATTCTTCATTTCGGTTTGCTATTGTTTATAGCTGTTTCATTATTTCTCGCATTATTCTATCGAATAACCACGCCATGAGCCAAGATACGGTCATTCCGGAGAAGGAGCTCGAGACGGTCGATCCACACGAATCCGAGTCTCCACCACCCCAGGGATGCCGTTGCATTCAAGTTGTGTCCCGTCGCCACTCGATTGATGCGGATGGGTGTATCCTATCGGATTCTGTTTCAAAGAGCCGCACTCCTCGGCCAGCAGTGAGTGCAGATGTTGAAATGGACGCGAATGAAGAGAATGGTGGGATTAGCTGGTTTCGCTGATGGATAGAAGAGCAACCGCGTCGCAAGTTGTCTCTTTCGGAGACTGTGAAGGAAACATGGAAGAACGTGTCCGTGTTGTTTTCTCCCTAGTCCATCTTTGTTAACAAACAGTGCAGTTCTTCAAAAGCTTTTTGTAACCCACGTAGCTTCCGACGAACAAGATGACAGCAAGAAGGATGGCCACCATGTACATGGTCTGGTTCTTCTCCTCCTTCGGCGCCACAGGCTGGACGGTCTCCTGCGCAGCAACCGGCTCCTTCGGTGTCACCTTCTTCTCTTTTCTTCTCTTTCTCAGCGTGGGCTTCTTCTCCACCTTCTCCACCTTCTTCTCCACGGGCTTCTCGACAGGCTTTTCCTTCTCCTCTTCCTTCTTCTCCTCCGCCTTTCTCTTCTCCTCCATCTTTCTCATCTCCTCCTCGGCGAGTCTCCACTCCTCCTCCTCTCTCTTCCTCTTCTCCTCTCTCTCCTTCTCCTTCCTCTGCTCCTCCTGCTCCTCCTTCTCCCACTCCTCTCTCTCCTGTCTCTTTCTCGTCTCCTCCTTCTCCTTCCTCTTTCTCTCCTCCTCTCTCTCCAGACGCTGCAGATCCGCCTGGATCTTTCTTCTCAGCTCCTCCGACTTCTTCTTCCTCTCCTCCTCCTCCTTGCTCACCACCACCTTCTTCTGCTTCAGCGCCTCCGCCTTCTTCTTTCTGTCCTCCTCCAGCTTCTTCAGTCTCTCTTCCTCCGCCTTCTTTCTCTCCTCTCTCTCCTTCTCCTTTCTCTCTTCCTCTTCCTTCTTTCTCTGCTCTTCCTCAGCCTTCTTTTTTTCCTCCTCCTTTTGTTTCTCTTCCTCTTCCTTCTTTCTCTGCTCCTCCTCCAGCTTCTTCTCTTCCTCCTCAGCCTCCTTCTTCAATCTCTCCTCCTCAGCCTTTCTCTTCTCTTCCTCCTCAGCCTCCTTCTTCAGTCTCTCCTCCTCCTCAGCAGCCTCCTTCATCACGGTATCCACCTCGGAGGCGGTCACACCCGGCATAGACTGAATGACTACACTTCACACCATACAAATACCCCTACAGGTCTGCATACGCTCAGAGCGGAAGGCGGTCAACACCTTCAGACCGGCCTTGCAACCGTAGATGGCAAAACGGAGCAGGCTGTTCACGATCTCCTTACGCTGATTGCCGTCGAACATGGCAGGGGAGAGCGTGTCCTCGGGGCGAATGCCCATCTTTTCGCAGCTGTGGGCAAAGATGGTGATGTTGTCTCTTCCCAGGAAAGATCCCTTCTCTACTCCTCAAGATAGCCACACAGAACGCACCCGCATTCGTGTGGTACTCGGCAATAGGAATACTGGGAAGGTTGGTCTTCACGATATCGCAGAGGGTCTACGCTGAATCCAACAGCCAGAACCTACGATTCCGTCGCAGAGGGAGTTCACGAGGTCGCTGGAAACCTCCTTCTTAGCCAGCGCCGACAGCCAGGTGGCCAGCTCACCAGAGAGATACTACACATTAAGGGCACAACGCAGCCACACGTCATATTCCTCCTCGAGGAAGCGGATGCGTTCTTCGGACAAGGAGCGCTCCCTTCCCTCAGACGTCTTCAGGAGGCGTCCAGAAGAAGTGGCCGGAGCGGCGACATCGGAAAAGGCGGTTTGTTCTGCCATGGAATAGAGTAATATGAACAAACATGGTGTATTCTGATATGATTGGTATACATGATTAACCCTCGATCTGACTCGTTCCGAACAAGATCTTCAGCTTCCTTCCCGTCGTGAGAGACTTGTGACTGGTCATCATTTGGTAGGGTTGGAAAGAGTAGGAAAAGGCCGCGGCTCTCACTCCCTCCTTGTCCTTCATATCCACCTCGCTAGCATCCAACCTCCTCTCCTCTCGCTTCAACTTGTACGCGAATTGCAGCATCGCGTCGTAGTACACATTGCTGGTGATTGCCACCTCGTGTGCCGTAAACTTAATAGCTCTAAAAG
>ERZ827156.2526-NODE-2526-length-18558-cov-4.000594_pt1 | contig 18558 bp, 28 predicted proteins | sample MGYA00519919_ERZ827156 | MGnify/ENA primary metagenome ERZ827156 (study PRJEB31778, sample SAMEA3449269) | human gut metagenome | biome: human gut; feature: human-associated habitat; material: faeces | place: United Kingdom | collected 2010/2012 ... | reverse complement strand
TGCGCACCAGTTTTAGGGCACCCATAAGAGAGCCGAATTTCACCTTTCCGTGTTTGTCATGATTTCCAGATCTAGAGAAGATATAGGATGTTGAAACGTATGATGAAGATTGCCCTCGGTAGCGAGGTGGACAAATCCTACGTTGTCGAGGAAAAGCCTATTGCTACAGGCGGACCTCACTATTGTTGGAGAGTACGTTGGATCTGCAGCGACGCTGATGAGTAGGTCCATAACGCCGTCCGTAAGGCCACACACGAGGAGGTCTCCGTGTTCATGTTCAAGGACAGTTACTTTACTCCCGAGGACAAGCCGTACAAGGATGACTTTATGTATTTGCTGAAACAGGACGTGAAGAAGATGACTATGTTTGCTTCCTGACGCTTTCGGTCACCCTCTAGGTTGCGCCACCCGTACACCCTCAAGGTGATTGAGGTCATGCCGGACAATCCGAAGGAGATCGTCTTCGTCACGGAGCGCGTGACCTGCTCCCTAGGAAACATGTGCAACAGGTTCAACAACCTCCCTCAAGAGTGCATCCCGAGGGAAATCAAGGAGAAGACGCTCTCCGCGTTTGAAGTGACCTGTGGACTTGTGCGATTCCCTCGGCGGCCTGACGGGTAGATCCATCTCTGTGAGGCGCTGATATTCATCCACGACACGGCGAAGATGGTCCACCTCGATCTCTCGCCCGAGAACATCTGGATCACGCCCGACGGTTCCTGGAAGGTGGCGGGCTTCGGCTTCGCGCTCTCCCCCGACATGGGCAGCACGCGCTATCTCCTGGACTGCGGCACGGTGGTGAGTGTCGCATCGGCGCCTCACAGCTAGCTCCCCGCGCGCTACGCGGCGGTGCCGGACATGAACTACGCGGCGCCGGAGCTGTCGACGCAGCCGGGCAACTTCACGACGGCGGCGGACATGTGGTCGCTGGGCTGTCTGGTGTGGGAGCTGTTCAGCCTGGGCCAGGAGCCGGACGGCACGACGCGCAAGCTGGTGGACGTGGAGGACGGCAACCCGCTGACGCACGCGTACAAGGTGCAGAACTTGCTGCCGATCGCGATGGACCGCATCCCGCAGCTGCTGCAGCCCAACCTGTCGGCGCTGCTGAGCGTGAACCCCGCACGCCGCGTGACGGCCGAGGCGATGAAGAATTGCGACTACTTCTGCCGCGGGCCGGTGCAGACCATGCGCGAGCTGGAGGGGCTGCTGCAGCTGGACGAGGAGCAGCAGATGGGGGTGCTGAAGACGCTGCTGCCGGCGCTGGAACCGTTCCCCGACTACCTGCTGACGTCCATGGTGCTGCCGAAGCTGACGGAGCTGGCGCACATCACGGACTTCGCGCCGTACCTGCTGCCCTGCCTCCTCTACATCGGTGAGAAGGTCGACGCCGCTGTCTTCAACGCCAAGCTGGTGCCCGCGTTCGTGCCCATGATCACGCTGTCCTCGCCGCCCGAGCTCGTCACCACCGTGTACGCGCTGTTCGTGGGCAAGCTGCCGCTGCTGCTGGAGAAGGGCGACAACGCCTTCAAGTCCAAGTACCTGCTGCCCGCGCTGGGCCGCTGCATTTCCTGCGGCATCGCGCAGCTGCAGGCGCCCGTGCTGGACGGAATGGTGCGCGTGCGGCGGCGGGCTGAGGCGTAGGCGGCGATCGTGGAGAACTGCGACAAGAAGCGCGTGAAGGAGGTGCTGGTGCCGAAGTGAGCGTCGCGGCGCGCGCTGAGGCGTAGGCTGCAGAAGATCATCCTGGAGGGCAGCGCGACAGAGACGCGCGTGCGGTGCATCGAGGTGCTCTGCGCCATGGCAGACGTGTTCGAGGGCGGCGAGCTGCAGAGCGAGCTGCTGAACACCTACAAGCAGGTGGGCGCGGCGCGGGCGCGTGAGGCGTAGCTGCTGGCGGACAACCGCGACCCGGCCATCATGGCGGCCGTGACGCAGTGCTACACGACGCTGGGCCTGAAGCTGGGCATGGCCGTCATGAGCAAGAACATCCTGCCCAAGGTCACCTACCTCCTCGCGGAGCCCGCGCTCAACGGCGCGCAGTTCGAGGTGATGCTGACGGGTATCGAGCAGATGCTCGCCGCCATCCGCCAGGAGCGCCAGGAGGAGTTCAGGAAGAAAGCCGAGGAGCAGGCGCGCAAGGAGGCCGAGGAGGCCGAGCGCGCCAAGAACGCGCCGCCGCTGCCCGCCAAGCCGCAGTCCGGGCTCCCGGGTCTGCCGCCGAAGCCGCCGAAGCCCGGCATGGGCGCTGCGGGCGATCTGCTGGGCACTGCGGGCGTGGGCGACGACATGTTCGGCGGCATGAGCAGTCAGCCCGCCGATTTCATGAGCGGGGACATGTTCGGCGGCATGGAGAGCAGCGCGCCCGAGCTGCCCGCCAAGCCTGCCAAGCCCGCCAAGCCCGCGGCGTCGAATGACATGTTCGGAGGCATGGACAGCAATCCTGCGCCCTCCAATGATTTCGGTGGTTTGAGCATGGGAGGTGACATGTTTGGTGGAATGGATACAAAGCCCGCGGCTCCTGCTCCTTCGAGTGACTTTGGCGGTATGAGCATGGGAGGTGACATGTTTGGAGGCATGGACAACAAACATGCGGCTCCTGCTGCCTCCAATGACTTTGGCGGTATGAGCATGGGTGGAGATATGTTCGGAGGAATGGACAACAAGCCCTCCAAGCCCGAGCTGCCTGCCAAATCTACGCCTGCTGCTGACTTTGGCGGTATGAGTATGGGTGGAGATATGTTTGGAGGCATGGATAGCAAACCTGCTCCTGCTGCCTCCAATGATTTCGGAGGCATGAACATGGGCGGCAATATGTTCGGAGGCATGGACAACAAACCCGCGGCTCCTGCTCCTGCTTCTGACTTTGGTGGAATGAGTATGGGCGGCGACATGTTCGGAGGAATGGACAGCAAACCTGCTACCGCCCCCTCCAATGACTTTGGCGGCATGAGCATGGGCGGCGATATGTTTAGTGGTATGTTTTAATTGCTCGCGTGATTGTTAACAAACCCGAAACACACCCACACTCACTAATGCTTCTTCCCCTTTCTTCCCTTCGTTCGGCGCATGCCCGACTTGTCCACCACCACCTTGTGAACCGGCTCCGGGTTCTCCTTCCGCTTCTTCGCGTCGTATTTATCCATCTCCGCCTGCGACACGTGCTCGCCCTGCGCGCCCACGCCCGTCGCGCTCACCGTCATCTTCTTGTTGCGGCGCTTCACGGACGTGCGGTCCTCCTTGGCCAGCCACCGCTCCGCATCCAGCAGCTTCGGCTCGCGGAAGCGGCCCTCCTCCTTCAGCTTCGCCACGAACTTCGCCGTCTTGCGCGCGCGCTTCTTCAGGTTCAGTTTCCGCTTCTTCTCCGCCTCCTACGCCTCACCGCCGCCGCCTCCACCCACCAGCTTCCGCACGTTCTCCAGCATCCCGCTCGCCTCCTCCACCTCCATCTCCGCCACTGGCGTTGACGGGTGCGACAGCGCGTCCGCCGCCTGCACCGCCTGGGCCACCTGGGCCGCGGACTGAGCAGTCTGACTAGTCTGGGCGTCGGAGGCGGCGCTGCGCTTGAGGAAGTCGCGGCGCTTGAGCATCTCCTCGAGCTCGTTCATGTCCATGTCCTGGATCACCGGCACCTCCGGCAGCTCCGCCGCGCACCGCGCCGACTCCTCCGCCGACAGGTGCGACGCCGCCAGCACGTAGCGCGCCGTGATCACGCGGCGCTGCTCGGGGTTGAGCGCGGAGGCCAGCAGGGAGCGCAGCCGGTCCGCGGCGAGCTCGTACTGGTGCGACTCGAAGAAGTACTCGGCGGTAGCCTGCAGCGTGTCGGCCGTGGCGTTCTGCTCCATGCGCGGAATGAGACTACGCGTGAGACGCGCGGCGCGACGGCACCTGTCCACGACGCGCTGGTCCTGCAGGTTGCGGCAGACGGCGTAGAAGAGCGACTGCACGCCCTTCTTCTGCACGAGGCGCGACGGCAGCGCGGCCAGCACCTGCAGCGCCTTCTCGTACTGCCCTACGCCTCAGCCCGCGCGGCGGCCGCCACGGTGGTTGAGCAGCAGCTGCAGCAGCAGGAAGCAGTGCTCCTGCGAGGACGCGGCCGACAGCCCCGCCTCGATCACGCGGATCGCCTCCTCCTCCTTGTTCTTCACCACCAGCTCGCACGCCTGCAGCACCGCCACCTCCTCCGCGCTCGCCAGCTCGCCCAGCAGCGTCTCGAACTCCTTCTTCTACGCCTCACGGCCCGCCGCGGCGCCCACGCGGTTCAGCAGCAGCAGCAGCACCGCGCGGTTGAACCGGATCGCCTCCTGCTGCGCGCGCGTCAGCTTCTCGAACACGTCCGCGGGGATCGAGCGCAGCCTACGCCTCAGCGCGCGCCACCAGAGCCACTTCTTGAGGCCCTCGGCCACCTCGGCGCCGCCGTGCAGCGCCACGAGGTTGCTGGCGGCGATGGTGCTCAGGATGCGGCTGTTCCCGCTGTGCGACAGAACCGCCTGCAGCAACCGCTCCGCCTCCTCGCGCGCGCCGCGCCGCGCCGCGATGAACGCCAGCTGCATGCGGATGGGGTCCAGCTCCGGCTCCTCGCCGCTCTCCTCCTCCGCGTCCACCGCCAGCTCCTCGCCGTCGCGCAGCTCCAGCCGGCCGCAGCGCAGCGCCCGCTGCAACACCTCGCGCGCCTCCTCCAGCCGGTCGGAGTAGATGAGCATCGTGCCGTAGTTGTAGAGCACCTCGTAGCTCTCGCTACTCTGCGCCTCAGCCCGCGCCGCCTCGCCCACCTTGTACTTCTCGAGGAGGGAAGCGCCCTCGGGGAGACGATCGCTCATCAGGTAGCAGGCGGAGAGGTTTGTGAGGTAGTCATATTTGTCCTACTCCTAAGGACGTACATAGAACCGCACGGAAGTGGTCAATTCACGGTAGAGCGCAAGACTCTCTTCGTATCGCTCCAAACGGTAAAGGACCTGCGCTTTCAGCAGCTTGTAGTTTGTGTCGTTGCTCTCCTTCTTCTTCAGGAGGTCCAGGGCATCTTCATACTAGGCATCACGTTCTCACTTTGGAGTCGACCTTTTGCTTAAGGTAGAGACAGTACACGTGCTCCAGGAAAAAATCGTGCGTGGATTTCTCGATCACCTTCATCGCCTCGTCATACTAGGAATGATGACCCAAATCGAGCAGTGCAAACCTTTCCCAAGTTCATAAATGCCACGATTTTGCATTTTTGCGCATCTATATCATCTGGAAGAGCCTGAAGAACTACGAGGTTACTTTTCAATCGGAACAGGCACTCGTATTGCACGACTCAATCACCGCTTTTGAATCGTCATTATTCGTTGCTGCTATCAACTTCTTAAACAGAGCAACACTTTCCTCTTTCTATAACACATTACGTAGAGCGCATTCATTCATACATTCTGAGCCATTCCAACACGTCTCTGAATCCTTATTCTTGACAGAAACCACTTGCATGTGAAATCCAAAAGTCGGGGGTTCTTTTCAAAGACGCGTGCTTCTCTGAAAGGTTTCGCTAGAAAGGGTGTATAGGAGATGAACAGGAGATAGGAAGAGGAAGGAACGAAGACTGGGTGATCACGCCATTCCACGGAATACCAGACTCAACCCATATCCATTCTGTTATAAAGGATGGAGGGAACGCTGCTACACTATTTCTCTTGAAAACGGGGTTTTAGTGCCCAGCGAGAAGAAGCAGACTCGGGTTTCTTATTTGTTTCTCTTCTTTGCATCACAATGGGTGGCTGTCGTTGTACCAACTTCTACTCTCTGTACTCATTTCAAGGTGAGGATTCTCCATCCGTTCCTTTCCCGTGTCGTGACATGGACTACGATGTAGCTGGGATGGACAACGAAGGAGGAACACGCTTAGGCTCGAAACTCTTGATTTGCATGATTGGACTGAGTGGATGTGGCAAAACGTGCTGCTTGTCTTCTCCCCGTGATGACTAGCTTTGTGGCACACCGTATCCGCAAGTTCCTGACTTGGAAGGGATACAACGCCAAGTACATTTCCTCCGCCGAGATGCGGGTTAAGAACTTTCCGCAGTATGCGTCTCCACCGCCAGAGTTCTTCGACGACTCCATTCCCGAGGTGCGTGCTTGCTTGTCCTATCACCCTGCAGTACGAGAGCATCCGCAGAAGGTGCATCGATCTGGCGTTCGAAGAGATCATTGCGTTCCTGGAAGGGAACGGGCAGATTGCCATCTTCGACGGCTCCAATCTGACCAAGAGTCGGCGCGATCAGATCAGCGGTCTGATCAAAGATCATGTGAGGGGAGGGGATGGGGTTGACACGCAGCCACTGATCAATCCGCCCATCTGGATCGAGATGCGCGTGAAGAGCGACGAAATCATGATGAAACGGTTCGACAAGCACAAGCAGCAGAGCCTGGAGTACCTGGGGTACGACATGGAGAAGGCGAAGCGCGAGCACTTCAAGCGCATCACGTTCCAGCGCGCGCAGTAGGAGAAGGAGGCGGGCTGCACCGTAGCTACGACCGCATCGAGGAGGAGGATGCGATCTACTGCATCGTGGAGATCGGCGACGCGGACAACAAGCGGTACCTGGTGAACAACGTGCGCGGGTACCTGCCGACGACCATCATCTCCTTCGTGATGAACCTGCACCCCGAGGCGCGGCCCATCTTCTTCTCGCGCCATGGGCAGTCGGTATACAACCTGGAGGACCGCATCGGCGGCGACTCCTCGCTCACCGAGTACGGGCTGCAGTACGCGCGCAAGCTGGGCCAGCGCATCGCGGAGCTGGAGGAGCTGCCCGCGAGTCGGCTGGTGGTGTGGACAAGCTGTCTGAAGCGCACACAGGAGACGGCGCAGTTCATCCGGTGCCGGCACCGCGTGCGCTGGCAGGCGCTGAACGAGATCGCGGGCGGCATGTGCGAGGACCTGACCTACAAGGAGATGGAGGAGCGCTTCCCCGAGCTGGCGGAGCTGCGGCGCCGCGACAAGCTGGGCTTCCGGTACCCGCAGTGCACGCGCGCGGGGGGCGTGAGGCGTAGGGGCGAGAGCTACATCGACATCATCGACCGCCTGCAGCCCGTGGTCTTCGAGCTGGAGCGCTGCACGCAGCCCATCATCGTGGTGTCGCACCAGGCCGTGCTGCGCTGCCTGCTGGCGTACTTCCTCGACATCCCGCGGGAGAAGATCCCTTTCATATCCTTGCGCGCCGCGAGAGGGCTCTTAACGGCACTTCCAGATCCCGTTCCACACACTCATCCGCATCGAGCCCAGGGACTGCTCCTACGATGAGGAGAGAATGCCGCTCCACCCGCTCGACGTCTACGATGAGATTCCGAAGAAGATGGAAGAGATGGAGCAGCTGCACATCCTGAACAAGTGGCGGAAGAAGATTTCGAAATAGTGTGGAAGAAACAGGAATAGGCGCCTTTTGTGTTAATTGCCATGATTGCGTTTTTTAGTTCTGTGTATTCCTTGTTTTCTGCATACCGTTTGATCCTCTACGCGTTACCTCCCTCGGCCGCGGGGACCTGGAGGTGCAACTTGAGCCGGGTCAATTCGGACTTGATTCCGCTGTTCTCCTTCACGACCTCGTCGATCTGCTGCTCCAGGATGTGCTTGTTCTGGAGGACTACTTGTCAATGCGCCTCGCCTCGACCACGCTGACTCTTGCTCATCATCAGCGCGCGGTTCTCGCTCTCCAGCGCCTGCATATGGCTGTCCAGCGACATCGCCACGTCGTTCACGCTCCTCGCCGCTGCGAACTGCAGCGACTGCGTCCACTCGCTCGCCTACGCTCCACCCGCCCTCCGGCCGCTACGCGCCCCTCCTCCAGCGCCTGGATGCGCCGCGTCAGCTCCTCGTTCGTCTTCAGCAGCACCGCGTACTCCTCGTCGTGTGGCCGCGCCGCGCCGTTCGCCTTCTCCTGCGCCTCACACGCCCCGCACGCCCCCACGCGCCGCGCCAGGAACAGCTCGCGCGTCAGCTGTGCGTTCTTCGTGCCCAGCGCCTCGTTCTCCTTCCGCAGCGCCGCGCTGCCGCCACGCGCCTCCTCCAGCGAGGCCTGCAGCCCGTCCAGCTGCGCCTTGCCCTGGTAGATCTACGCTCGCAGCCGCCGCCCGCGCCCACCAGCGCCTCGCGCTTCTTCACCTTCTCCTCCAGCGCCCGCTCCCGCTCCCGCGCCGCGCCCACCTCCCGGCGGTAGCGCGCATCCACGGCGGTGCAGATGCTGTAGGCCTCGGCGACCGCCACGAGGTACTCGTTGCAGAGCGTCTACCGCTGGGCGGGCGAAGAGTCCCTACGTCGTAGTCCAGCAGCGCCGCCTCCAGCTCCGCGCCCTGCCGCTCGCGCTCCTCCAGCAGACTCGCCGTCAGCTCGTCTACGCGGCTGCGCCTCACACCGCCCGCACGGCCTCACGTCGCGTACTCGCCGCAGCACTCCTGGTAGTACGCGTGCTGGTGGCTCTCGCGCGCCTCCGCCGCCTCCACCTCCGTTGTGTATCTACGTCGAACCGCCGCGTCGCCGCCCACTGCCGCAGCTGCTCGAGCTCCTCGCGCAGCTCCGCCAGCTCCGCCTCCAGCCCGCTCTTCTCTCGCACGGCGCGCCGCAGACTCTAGCCCTCAGCCCGTGTATTCACTCCCACCTCCTCCAGACTGGCGGCCCGCTCGCGCAGCAGCAGCAGCTCGCTCGCCTGCGTGTCGTTCTTCTGGCTCTCCTCGCGCTCCTGCGCGCGCCGCAGCAGCAGCTCGTTCTCCTTCCGCAGGCGCGCCAGCTCGCTCTCCCTACGCCTCACGGCCCGCCGCCACACGCACAGCTGGGGCGTCAGCTCCTTCGCCGCTAGAGACGGGCCTAACGCGCTGTGCGGCCGTTTCAGCGACCCCTCTCCAGTATCCTGGGCCTCCATCTGCAGACGCAGCTGCTGCTTCAGCTTCTGCGCCTCGCCCTGCGCCGCCTGCAGCGCGCACTCCAGCGTCTCCTTCGCCTCCAGCGCCGCGGTGAGCTGCTGCGTGGCGGTCTGCAGACTCTGCTCGCGCACGCCCAGCTGCGCCTGGAGGTCCCGGATTTCGCCCGCCCGCTGCAACGACTCCGCTTCCGCGCCGCGTAGCCGCTCGAGCTCCTGCTGCAGCAGCTACGCGTGAGGGGCGGCGGGAGGCGCCACGGTCACGGACTCGCAGGTGGCCTTCATGGCGTCAATGCGCGCCTTGTACCTGCGGGTGAGGCTGCCGAGGGCGGCTACTTCTCGTTCAGCAGCTCCAGCTTCTGCGCCTGCGCTTCCTGCGCCTGCAGCACCGCCACCTGCTCGCTCAGACTCTGCGTCTGCAGCAGCACCGCGCCGTGCTCCTTCTCCATCTCCTGGTAGTGGCTCACCTTCTTCGCCAGCGCATCCCGCTCGGCAGTCATCTCCTCCAGCTGCTGCCGCAGCCGATCGCCCTCCTCCCCCTCCGCCAGCAGCTGCCGCCTCAGCGCCTCTTCCTGGCTCTTCTAACCCTCACTGCGCGCGTGCGCTCTCACGTATTCCGCTGTCAGCGACTGCAGGTTGTGCTGGAGCGAAGCGACCATGCTCGACGAGCCGTCGTCCTGGTCGCCGATCTCCTCCATCCACTTAATCGTTTCGTCGAAGAGCGTTTTCAGCAGGTCCTGGAGCGCCGGCGGAAGGGAGAGAATTGGGGCGGCAAAGCTGGGAATCAGTTTTATCGAAAGAGAGTTACGTAGACCGGTTTTCACAGGTGAGCGAATATACGTAGAGCACCTGGCAGTACTATGCATCACGGATGGAAGCGAAAACTGCGTTGATCACGTCGTTCACGCGAATCTCATTCCCAGAAGGGATCTTAAGAGGAGTCTACACTCAATGGCCTATAGCAATCCCACGTCCATGAGGGAGGAGAGCGTTTGCGTCAACTCGCACAGCACGCTCACCGACAGTTCATTTGTGTCAATATCTATGGATTGCCCCAGTCTACGGAGTCATTGTTCCGTGATGGAGGAACATGGATTGTGACAGGAAGACTAATACGTCTGAGTGGATGACATCATCGAAGGAGGCGATTTCCGGGTGAAAGAGGCGAATCTACGGGAATGACCTCAAGCGCCCAAGCAGCAACCCATTCCAGAATGACTTCTTTCTTTTCGTTCAGCTTCATCAGCAAAGGACTGGCGGGCTTCAGAAGCACCCGCGATGACTTGTTTTGAATTGGTGTGTTACGAACAAAGAGGCCACTTCGCATAAGCTCTCCCGATGAACTCCTCCATCAGAGAACGCAGCGTCTGCGTGCTCATGGCTGCAGCGGCGACTAGGGTTAAGAAGCCTCTGGATGGAGAAGCAAAGGATATTCACCTCCTGGTGGTTCGGGGCGACGTAGTCCGTCACACCGGGCATGACGCTCTAGGGATGACTCTCGAAGCGCGAGGGAACGATGTTGGTGATGAGCGAGATGGCGAACACCTTCATGCCCAGATGGCGGCACGCCACCACCTCGTTCACGGTGCTCATGCCCGCAGCGTCGCAGCCGATCATGCGCAGGAAGCGGCACTCCGCCGGCGTCTCGAAGCAGGGTCCGGACTGGCAGACGTACACGCCCTCGCGGATCAGGTCCTCCTTGCCCTGGTGCACCGCCACCTCGCGGAACAGCTTGCGCAGGTCCTCGTCGTAGGCGTTGCAGAGGGAGGGGAAGCGAGTGCCCATCTGCTCGTTGTTGCGCCCGATCTAGTCCTCAACGGGGAGAGGGAGAACGACCAGCGGGTTGTTGCCGGCCATGCCCAGGAAGCTGATGTGGTCCGCGATCATCATCAGGTTTCCGATCTTGAAGGAGCCGTTCAGGCCGCCAGCCGCGTTGGAGAGAATGACCATCTCCACGCCCAGCGCCTTCATCAGCACAATGGGGATCGCCGTCTGCTGAGGCGTGTATCCCTGATAGAAGTGGTAGCGCTTGCCCAAGCAAATGCAGGGAACGCCGCGAATGGTGCCGTAATACACGGGGAAGGAGTCGTCGCCATCGCCCACTACTCGTTACCGAGACGGAGGAGACGCACGGTTGGAGCGATCGCTAAACAGGACTTCCTGGCAAATCTCACTACGGATCACTTCGGATCCACTGTCCCACCTCAGATCCACGCGGTTCTCGAGTGCATCGCAAAGAGTGCCCAACCCAGAGCCGCACACGACGCCCACACGGGGCTTGTCTCCGATTAACTTGAAGCACTTTTCCGCAAGAGCCTTGCAGGGTTCCCAGGAATCCTAGGCGTGAATGGCGGAGAAGAAGGTCACAAAGTACGAATTGCTGTCTTCCATGGTTTGGTTTGAAGTCACGAACTAACGGAATGAAAACGATGTCCAGAGTCCAAGACGCCCGAATTCGGTGCGCACGACATCGCATGCTGCCAAAAGTCGTCCCCTTTTTCGTATGCAAAGAAGGCCCGTTTTTGGATTCTGATTTGAAACGAAAAGGACTCTTGACGGAAAAGCGGGAGCGTCAGACTTGCTTACGGAATACAGTCCTCGAGTGTATTTATCGATTCGATTCTTTTTGGCGTTTGCATTGTCGGTTGGGATGAGCGCTAGTTCAGTTCATTTTTCATTTTTACCCTTGCCTACAATCGCGTATGCAATATCCGCCGATATCCCTCGTCCCCGATGTTGCTCTTCCCTATTCAAGCCAAGTCGATATTCACGACGACGATTCAAAGATGGTTCAGTCGAACAGGCAGTCGCTGCTAAATACTTCCCGATTGCCAAACGAGAAGCAAGTGCAGCCTAGAGAAAAGCCGGCCACTCTCGACGAGGTGCCGAATGATACAGAAAAGGGCACTGCCCACTACTCGTCGGTTGATCGCCCTCTTCGTCATCTTTAGCCACGAGATGATTGCCACGATCAACACACGCAACACGCTCTCTGTGGCGATCATCGACCTGCTTCGACGGTACCACCAGATGAAACAGTCCGACATTGTGTACTGGAGCAGCTGCGTGGTTAGGCGTAGTGCCATTATTGGAAAGAACGTCGACCACCTCACAAAGAACTGCGGACGCCACTACTCCGGGTCTACTGAGCGCATTGTCTCAGGGGCGCTGTAGCGTCGCAGAGAGGGCGTGAGGCATAGGTACGCGTCGAAGGCCTTCGTGCAGATCGGGCACAGCCTGTGGACCATCGACCCCGCCCAGGCGAACGAGCTGGAGCGGGAGATCTACGAGCGGTTCCTGGAGCGCGAGACGCACCGCAAGCGCAAGCGCCACACCCACACGCGTACGTGCGTCCCCCAACCTCAAGGGTAGCCGCACCACCACCACCGCCGCCCGTGCAGAACTCCACGGAGCAGATCGAGCTGTGCCTGGCGCGCGCGCTGCGGGAGATGCGCAGCGAGCAGCAAAAGGCGAAGCAGGGCGAGGCGGACGTGCTGCCGTTCCTTCCCGTGGGCGGCGCGCCGCTGCCAGCGGGGGAGGAGCCGGAGCAGTTCCAGGAGCACGCGGCGGAGGACCCGTTCAGCTTCCTACAGCAGGACCCGTTCGAGAGCGTGTCCATCCAGGACTGCATGCACGAGATGACGGTGAAGCTCGGCGACGAGGGCTTCTGCTTCGTCATGCAGGTTCGCACGCCCCATTCTCTCCACCCTAGTTCTTCAACTACTTCCGCCAGTACCTCACCGACCCCGCCGCCATGGCCTCGCGCGCCGTGCCCCGCATCGACACGGTGCTGGAGGAGCTGCGCGACGCCCCCAAGACGCCCGCCGCAGGTGCCATGGTGATGAGCAACATGGAGGACATGGCCGACGGCGCCGCCTACGAGGGCAAGCGCCGGCGCGCGTCCATCCAGGAGGACACCATCTTCAACGACAGCGGCCTGAACCTTAGCCTCGGCCTGGGGCTCTCCGGCGAGCCCATCAGCGGCTACACCAGCGGCCTGATGCCCATCCCGCCCGTCACCTGGCAGCCCTCTCTCCCGCGCGAGGGCATCAGCGCCAACGCGCCCATCCCGCGCTACTTCGTGCCCATCATCACGCCGACGAACCCCTCCATCCCCATCTCCATGAACATACCCATGACCACCGTGTTCGACCAGGACCCCTCGCAGAGCATGCCCGGCAAGATGGCCGACGCTGCCCGCCCGCACACCACCGTTTCTTCCCACCCCAACTAGTCGTGCTCTTTGTAACAAACACCAGAGGACACTCTGTGCTTTACCACCACTTCGTCAAAGAACGTGAGGTCCTGCTTCACGGTCTTCAGCAATTCGGGGTTCGTGTTGCTCTTCTCCAAGTGGGCTTGGAGCTTCACAAGGGTCTCGCGGAGGTTGTCGGGGATGGGAACGGGCTTGGAGCGCGTTTCCTCCACCATCCGCATCACGCGCTGCTCTGACGGCGTCAGCACCCGCACCTCACTGGAGGGATTGGGTTCGTCTGAACTAGCAGAAGTGTCAGCAGTGTCAGTTGTGTCAGCAGTGTCAGCAGTGTCAGTTGTGTCAGTTGTGTCAGCACGCTTGGCGGTTTCAGCCTGCTTCGCCTCCCGGTTCATCTCCTCCAACAGGACGCGAATCGCTTCGCCACCGCTCGAGAAGACACGCTACGCGTGATCCACACACGACAGAGGCACGTCTCCCACCTGGATCTCCGCGGGCTTGTCCTTATCGATGGTGTAGTGCTGCTGCGGCTGCTCCGTCACGGACACGAAGAGGGAGCGGAGGCGGCGGTGCGTCCTGGGGCACTTGCGCGACCCATCCACGGGGCTGACGGCGTGCTGGAAGTGTCGAATGCGGACGCAGTACAGCCAGTACATGCAGCCGCTGATGGCGAGGAGAAACAGAAGGATGAGGAGGCCATTGACGTACCACGGGAAAGACAGCGTGGACAGACAGGGCGCCAGTGCTACCATCCCGACAAACAGGGGAACGATCGATTTGTAGGAGCAGCGGCTGTATCGTCTGAACAACGAGGAATCGCACGCCTCCATGGCCATTGCGACCTCCTTCATCTCCTCTTTCGACAGCATGCCCTCAACGGAGAAGAGGACAAGAAGTCGCAGGGAGGAGTCCATGAGCTAATCATCACGCAACTCTAGCAGCAGTACGGAGGGACACACAGTGCCTTCATCCTGGTGAAGAATGGAGAAGAGGTAGTTTTTGAGATTGCAGAGGAGATCCTTTTCGCAGTGCACGCACATGGACAGGTTGTCTCGGAGGAGCAGTATGAGTACGTTGTTGATCAGCACCAATCCGTCGCAGTTTCCAAAATCGACAGACTGGTAGATATCTACCATGAGGGACAGCGTCTCGAACACGGAAGAAACATCGCTCTAGGCGTAAAAGACAACCACGGAAGAGGACTGTCGGAGCTGTCGAAACCGACTGATAGTACTTCTCTAGTTTCTGCACATACGCCTCCGGATCCGGACACTGCAGGAGCTCGGCATTCAGCGTTTCCATGTCGATCCAAAACAAATAATGCAATAAGTGCTTTGTGCAACGGGAGATACGGAACACAAGGGAAAAAGGAATGGGAGTGACCATCATTACGGTGCAACAAACAAGCCACACACACAGAAACATAGAAACTATCTAATGTACAGGCTCATGAAAGCACAAGCACAAACAACACACACGGGCTCCTTCCATTACCTCCCCACCCGGAAGTCACTGCGATGCTTCTTAACTGTTGGTGCATGCGGAGAACAATCAATATTCACTCCGCAATAGTACCGCCTTTCGTTGACTTGCTTCAGTTTCCTCTTGTACTGTTGCGAGATGACCGGGATATCGTTACCGAATTGGCTCCACTCGTTTGTCGATCCATCATTCCCAAAGTCTGTTTCCTACACGATCAAAGGAACATCGAAACGCTACAGAAAACGAGACGGCCGCCGCAACGGCCATTCTCCCCTGACACAAATTCAGGAATAGAATCACGCAAAGGAGCAACAGCTCTATACACTCACCCCCCTTGTAGAAAACCTCACTCTTTAGTTTCATAGACTGCCTTTTCGAATGTTCTTTCAAAAGGCGTATTCGACGAGCAAACAATCCTTTTCCTTTTGCTGTTCTTTTCCACCTGACCCTATCGCATGGATAGTGATGAGAGCCCTTGATCATCATGGGCCTGCGCGTTCCGTCATGCGCTCTAAAAGTGGGCCTTTTCTGGATTAGTTTCGTAGAGCGGAATACGAAGAATTGCAGAGGCAATTCAGAGCACTCCCTTTCTTCATTGCCAGTGCCTCGCTTCCTGCCACCGCTATTGAACTATCTGCCATGGGGAAGAGACGCTTTTCTTCGGGTACCTTCTTCTGCATCGCCTTGTTTCATAGACGACGACAGCGACGATGGAATGGACGGGCGCTCCCTATCCTCCACCTCCACCAAACGGTCGCGCTATCTGAGCGGGAATAGTGCTTCTGACAATTTCAACGACGAATATATAGTATCGCAGGGAAAGTGCTCCGTCTGCGGGTTGGATTCTCCCCCGACGTACTGCTGCATCAAGTGCCACAAGGCGTTTCACGAGCACTGCGATAACTTCCGGATTGAGAACGAAACGACGGGCATTTGCGGGTCCTGCTTGATTTCCGTCCCCTCTTCCCGTTAGCATGACACTTAGATCATTCTGGAGTGTCCCTGCTGCCACCAGCGGGGTTTCAAGGGAATCCACGGACTGAGGACGCACATCGGTGGCTACTGCAAGAAACAGCATAGCAAGGACTGGAGGCAACACTTCAAGGAGTTTTTCATCCAGCTGGAGAGGCGGATCGATTCCATCCCCGACAAGGAGGTTTCCGCCGTGAGCATCATTCGGTCCTACCGCCAGGCCGCCAACGTTGTTGCTCATATCGTTTCCCCACGATTTGTCACTCATGGTGTAGTATGGCTGCTCCGATGACTTCTACAAACCGGAGACTGGAGAGAACGAGGAGGGAAAGCAGCTGACGCTGCAGGACTACGTGCAGCAGATCTTGGCGACCGACCACAGCAAATCGCGGAAGATGGCACGCTTCGAGTCGCGCGCCGCCGAGAAGCCCGCCATAGCCTACAACGCCTACGCGCCGGGCGTGGCGCTGACGCAGCCGCCAGCGTCGCAGCCGGCGTCGCTGTCCCCGACGCCGTCCGTGTCGGAGCGCGCGGCGGAGGAGGGCGCGCTGAGCAGCTACAACCTGCGGCATAAGTCCAGCCAGTCGGCCAGCTCCGCCCACGGCGACGAGGTCTTCTCCCCACCGCCGCTGTCGCTGTCGCCGCTGGAGAAGAACAACCCGCAGAACGCGATCATGGACTGCCCGTTCTGCCAGAAGTCGGGGTACTGCGGACTGCCCGGCATCCGCACGCACATCCGCAACTACTGCCCCAGCATCGACAAGATGATTTGGCGGGAGAAGTTTTTGAAGTGCGTGGTGTTCAACATCCACAAGTACGAGGAGCTGAACCGCCAGCCCGACGCCAACACCGAGTACAACAACATGGTCATCGCGCTGCTCAAGGCCAAGTCCAACCCCGACGACCCCATGGGCGTGCGCGCCAAGGGCTCGCTGAGCAAGAGCGCGCTGAAGGAGTGGGGGTCGCAGCAGGGCGTGAGGCGTAGAAACGTGGTCGTCGGCGTGATGAACCCCATCCAGTACGAGAAGAGTCCTCGTCCCGCCTGTCCCTCATCCCTAGTCTACTGCCAGCATTGTCACGACGAGAACTCCAGCTGTCCCCACTGCGGCTGCCACGTTCGCGAGAATCACCTCGATGACACCTAGACGTGCCACTTCAAGCACCTGGCCTCCCTGCTCATGATCTGCGACGGGTGCAACAAGGAGCACCACATCTACTGCGTCTCTCCGCCCACCAAGATCATTCCCGATGGGGCGTGGTTTTGCCCGGAGTGCCAGAAGAAGGGCAAGGAGATGGCGCGCATACAGTGCGAGGACTGCAACTTCACCGTCGGAGAGAACGTGTTCTCCTCCCAAGCCTTCGCCGCGATCCAGACTCTCCAGGAGATGGCGCAGAAGCAGGCCGTCGACAGCAAGCAGACGGCTTCTCTGCTTGCTTCGCTGAGTGTGAGCGACCTTCTGCAAGTTCAATCTTGTGGGATGTGAATGGAAGTGGCTCATCGCGTAGTTTTTGCTGCCTGTGCTAACCGAATTCGGAATCGTTTATTGGAATGGTTTGTTTGTTCCAAGAATTATTGTTACACAATTGATGTCATTCCATGATTCGCGGTTCATTATTGTCGGACAATTAATCTGTGGTCATTCAATGGGTAGACATTAATTCTTTGCCATTAATCCCGGTTGAAACAAACAAATCACATATCATAGCCGTCCGGATGCTTGTGCTGCCAGTTCCAGGCGTCTCGGCACGCATCGTCCACCGTGTACTTCGCCTTCCACCCCAGCATCTCCTCCGCCTTCTTCGTAACGGCGTAGGCGTCGGGACGGTCGCCCGCGCGACGAGGGCAGATAACCTTCTTCAGCTCGAAGCCGCACGCCTTCTCCATGGAACGAATCACGTCAAACACGGAGGACGGCTTTCCCGTGCCCAGGTTGAACACCTCGTAGCCCTTGTAGCCGTTGCGCTGCATGAACTCGATCGCCTTCACGTGGCCGTCCGCGATGTCCATCACGTGGATGTAGTCCCTCAGACAGGTGCCGTCCGGCGTGTCGTAGTCCGTTCCAAACACGTTGATGTGGTCCTTCTTCCCAATCGCCACCTGCTGGAGGTAGGGCACCAGGTTGGAGAGCAGCGCCGAGGGGTCCTCGCCCATGTCGCCGGAAGGATGCGCGCCGATGGGGTTGAAGTAGCGCAGAATGGTGATGCACCACTCGTTGTCCTGCTTGTACACGTCGCTGAAGATGCGCTCCATCATGAACTTCGTCTCGCCATACGGATGCTCAATGCCCTACACATCACACCAAGCAGCCACGACAACATGACCGGTAGGCGTGTTCTCATCAAACGGGCACACGGCATCGCCGTAAACCGTGCAGGAGGACGAGAACACTACCGATGACACCAAGCCCACACACCGCACGCAGACGCTTCACGTTATGCTTTCTCATTGCCTTGAGGAGGTTGATAGAGCCGCACAGGTTGTTCTCGTAATACTCCAGGGGCTTGCTCTGCGACTCTCCCACGTGCTTGAAAGCGGCAAAGTGAATGACGGCCTCAATATTGGGATAGGAATCGAACACCTGATCAACGGCATTGTAATCCAGCAGAGAACACTAGCCGTAACGACTTCCCATAGTGACAACGTCCACGAAATGCAGCTGTCCCTCGGCAGGCTTCGCCACCTTCTTGATCGCCTCGAAGCAACCTAGCCTAAGCCATTATCATTACATAAGAATCGCACTTAGAATTCGAGAGATTATCCAGGATAGTCACTTCGTAGCCACTTTCGATGAGCGCAACAGCCGTATGAGATCCGATGAAGCCGTTTCCGCCTCAGAATCACTCTTCCTCACCATATCCAACCAGTCAAGAGAATATTCCCCTTCATTGTTGATTAAACTGTGGTTCCCCTAAAGAGCATTTCAGCACTCAAGGTGCACCGCAATGGTTATATAGTGGGTCTTCCATAGCTCAGTTGGTTAGAGCGTGCGGCTGTTAACCGCAAGGTCGACG